>Ga0193717_1000195_pt1 | contig 49889 bp, 36 predicted proteins | sample U2c2metaG_FD_145900 | JGI IMG/M metagenome (GOLD analysis project Ga0193717, IMG submission 145900) | Soil microbial communities from a riparian zone of the East river system, Colorado, United States - U2c2 | ecosystem: Environmental > Terrestrial > Soil > Riparian zone | place: USA: East River... | reverse complement strand
GACCTACGCCTGCAATCTCTTCGACTGGCACCTGAAGGTACAGGAGACGCTCCCCTGGTTTACCGGATCAGCCCAGTGGGTCTTCAAGGACTTCACGACTCCTCTGCGAGTCGAAAACCCTGTGCCCCGCGTGAATCAGAAGGGTCTCATCGAACGCGACATGACGAAGAAGGAAGCCTATTTCGTCTTCCAGTCGTATTGGACGGATGTACCGATGGTGAGGATCTACGGCCACAGCTGGCCCGTGCGCTGGGGCGAAGCGGGCGAGCAGAAGATGGTGAAGGTCTACTCGAACTGCGAGACCGCCGAACTGTTTGTCAACGGCAAGTCCGCAGGGGTAAAGCATCGCGCCAGCCAGGACTTCCCTGCCGCCGGGCTGCGTTGGATCACTCCATTCGCAACCGGGAAGAACCATCTTCGCGTGGTGGCGACGAAGGGCAAAACAACCGTAACCGATGAGATAGACTTCCTCTATCAGGTCGATACCTGGGGCGCGGCGACAGAGCTGAGGCTGACAGAGAAAAATCGTAACGCGGAGACAGTGACCGTGGAGGCGAAGCTCTACGACGCGAAGGGTGTGCTCTGCCTCGATGCACGCAACCAGGTGCATTTCAGCGTCGCAGGCGTAGGCAGACTGATCGACAATCGCGGCACCGCAAGAGGGTCACGCATAGTTCAGCTCTATAACGGTCGTGCGGAGATCACGCTGACTTGCAACGGCGGCAGTTCAGTCGTTGCGGTGGCCGCGACAGGGCTGCCAACTGCCTTCTGCAATGTTGTATAGCGAAACAGTTTCAAAATGGAACAGTTTTCTCCACATACAACAGGAATCGATTGACAATTGTTTGCTCAGCGAACTATCGTTCATTTGTTTTGGAAAATGAACTTCTACTGCAACACAATGTTTTTTTAGAGAAGAATAAGTTCTGGTGCGACAGAGACCCGCACAAGCGGGCATCAGTCAAGCTTTGATTGGTCACCGCAGCAGAGCGAAGACAAGCGTTTGACTTAGGAGGCGAAAGAGATGTTCAAAAGGGTACGATCCAACTGGAAATTTCTGCCGGCACTGCTGATAGCCATAATCTTTAGCGGTACAGCCATAGCACAACTCACAACGGCAACTATCATCGGAACCGTTGCCGACTCAACCGGTGCAGTCATTCCCGGTGCTTCGGTGACTGCAACAAACGTAGATACACAATTTACGCGCACGGTACCCACCGGAGATGACGGATCATACCGTTTGGATTTTCTTCCGATCGGCAAATATGAACTGAAGATCAACGCCAGTGGCTTTAAGGCATATTCACAGACCAACATCACGCTGAACCTGAACGATCAGTTGCGCAACGATGTCACGCTGTCCTTGGGCAACACCTCGGAGACGATCACCGTGACCGATGCGCCGAGCCTCGTGCAGTCGTCCGCTGCAAGCTTGGGCCGGGTCATCGATAACACCGAGGTAGACAACCTGCCCATCGTCGGTCGCAACGTCTATGACCTGCTTACCCTCACAGCCGGCGTCCAGAACAGCGCGCAGAGCAACGTACTCGGTTACCCGCAGCAGGTCGTCTACATCAACGGCGGCACGGACAACTTCGTCGGCTCCGTGAGCTACTACCTCGACGGCGGTCTGAACATGACGAGCCTCCGCAACACCGGCAACATCCTGCCAAACCCCGACGCGCTGCAGGAGTTCAACGTCCAGACTAACAACTACAACGCACTCTATGGCCGCATGTCCGCTGGCCTGGTGAACGTCGTTACTAAATCAGGAACGAACAAGTTTCACGGTTCCGTCTTCGAGTTCCTCCGCAACGACCGCCTGAACGCGCTTCCCTATCGTCTTACGACCAAGAGCGCCTATCATCGCAACCAGTTTGGAGCCACACTGGGCGGACCCATCTGGCGCGATAAGACCTTCTTCTTCGGAACCTACGGTGGCCTTAGACAATCGACTCCCACGAGCGTCTCCGCCGCCGTCGTTCCAACTGCTGCAGAACGCACGGGCGACTTCAGCGCTGATCTGCCTTCGAATCTGCCGGCCAACTACAGTTGCAGCGACGCCTCGGCCGCTGATGTGGCGGCGGGACGGTTTATTGCCTGCAACCCGGTTACAAGGAGACCCTTCGCAAACAATAAAGTCACGACACTTGATCCAACGGCTCAGAACATCATCAACAGATACATCCCCCTGCCGAACGCTCAAAATCTTTCAACTCCATACTTCAACCGGTGGACCGGCTATACCCCTGCCGTAATGAACACTGACGAATTTCTTATCAAGGTGGATCACAACCTTACGCCCAGCCAGCGCATCCAGCTCAGCTACTTCAACACCAGCGGTATCCAACAGCAGAGTCCCGGCGGCAACCTCGTCTGGTCGCAGCAGAACTATAGCTGGCGGCAGCAGAACGCGAACGTCAGCCATACCTGGGCCATCAGCCCTACGAAGATCAACCAGATCTGGCTCAACTACACCCGCATGCTCGCCGGTCGTATAAATACTCCGGGCGTCTCCCTTGGCGATCTCGGCTCATCGTTCACCGCTCAGGGCACGCCCTCGCTCCCGCAGATCACTGTAACCAACTACTTCACGCTGGCACAGTCGATCGCAGGCCCGAAAGCTGGTACCAACTTCTATTCGCTCCGCGACGTCTACAGTTGGAACAAAGGCAAACACGCCCTGGCCTTCGGTGGTGAAGCCTCTCTCAACAAGGACATCCAGCAGACGCTGCTCAACAACTACGGCGTATTCACCTTCAACGGTACACGAGCCGTTACCGGTTGCCTTCTCGCAAACGGTACTGCTTGCCCTTCCGCCGGGCAAATCCGCGCGCAAAACGGCCTGGTCGATTTCGTCCTTGGCCGGCCAGTCACCATGGGCCAGGATACCCCGGTAACGGCCATCGATAACATCTGGTTCTACGGTCTCTTCCTGCAGGACGACTACAAGATCACGCCAACCCTGACTCTTAATCTAGGTCTTCGCTGGGATGTGCAGCCCGCGCCAACGGAGCCGCAGAATCGTCTGTCGACCTGGGTTCCCGGAGCCCAGTCCACGGTCATTCCGAACGCTCCGGCCGGGTTGCTCTTCGTCGGCGACTCCTACAACAACAAGACGCTGCCGCGCGGCATGGTCGACACTCGCTACCATCACGTCTCCCCGCGTGTCGGCTTTGCCTGGGATCCTTATGGCAACGGCCACACTGCCATACGAGGAGCCGGCGGCCTCTTCTACGGCAGCATCGCAGGCAACGAGTGGAATGCGAACTCCAACTTCCTTCCCTTCGCGGTCCGCAACACCTACTCCAATGTCACTTCGCTGACGGATGTCTACTCCGACAAGGTTAACTTCCCAAACGGAAATCCTTATCCCTACACCTATAGCCCCACCAACGCCCGTTTCATCTATCCCGCAGCGCTCCAGGGCATCGACCCTGCGTATCAGTGGCCCTACACCTACCAGTTCAACCTGTCGGTCCAGCAGCAGTTCACCCGTGATTTTGCAATGACAGTAAGCTATGTCAGTACGCTTAGCCACGATGTGCCGTTCGCTCCCGACCTCAACTACCCCATCTGGTCATCGACAGCGAGAAGCGGCGACCAAAACTCACGGCGCCCTTATGGCGCAACGGGCACGACGACACAAACCCTGAGCACCGTGAACATTATCCAGTCCAAGCAGAAGGCCAACTACCACGGTTTGCAGATCGATGTTGAAAAGCGGATGGGCCACGGCGTTAGCATCAAGAGCTTCTACGTCTGGTCGCGAACGATGAGCAGCGCCCAGGTCAACAACAGCGGAGCGGTGGTTAATAGTGTTCAGGATGCTAACCACATGGAGCAGGAGTACGGCCGCAGCGACACCGACGTCCGGCATAGGTCGCAGACCTCGATCATATGGCAGCCGAACTACTTTGCGAATCGGGGTCTGTTGACTCGATCTCTATTGAATGGCTGGACTGTCTCCGGAATCATCGCATTCCAAAGCGGTTCACCGTTCACAGTCCTCACCGGTTCAGACACTAACTTCGACGGCATCAGCTATGACCGCGCGAATGTTGTGCCCGGACAGCCCTTTAGAAATTCCAACTACAATCACGTGGACACAACATCGAAGTTCTTCAATGTGAATGCCTTCTGTGTCTACAGCGCGACCTGCCAGGGTATTGGACCCGGTGGATCGGACGGCAACTCCAGGCGCAATGAATACTCAGGTCCGGGCGCCAAGAACGTCAATGCCGCGATCTTCCGGAACTTCAAGGTCTGGGAGGGTGTTCAATTGCAGGGCAGGGTCGAAGCGACAAACGTCTTCAACCACCCCAATTTTAGCTTTGGTACCGGGACCGGCCCGACCGTCAACATCAACAATGCCACGGCAGGAACGATCTCTTCGAATAGCGGAGCTTTCCCGATGCGGCAACTTCAGGTCGGCGCCCGTATCCTCTTCTAGACTCACCTAACCTCCGGGGCACCCTGTAACAGGGTGCCCCGGATTTTTCATTTAAGGGCAAAGCCTCATCCAATTTTGGGATCCCTCCGTCAAATGAAGATGCAGTTCCCTGCTCCGGTATAGTTAATCTTCCGGCTTTAATCATCTGGAGGTAGTTCTGTGCGAGTTCGAAATGTACTTGCGGTGGCCCTGGTGTTCGGAACCATCTTGTGCGCAGCCAAAGCACAAGACCTCGCGAGCTTCGAGAAGCGAACAACGGTAAAGGTACTGCCGAACGGCCTTACGCTCATCGTCTGCGAGCGCCCCGAAGCCCCGGTCTTCAGCTTCTACACGCTGGTAGACGCAGGCTCCGCCGACGACCCACTCGGCGACAGCGGCCTCGCTCACATGTTCGAGCACATGGCCTTCAAGGGAACCACCGAGATCGGCACAACGAACTATCCAGCCGAGAAGATAGCGTTGGCCAAGGTCGAGATCGCCTACGCCGCCTACGACGCCGAGTTTCGCAAGCGTGTCGGTCAGGACGCCACGAAGCTCACGAACCTGAAGAAGGCCTTCCAGGACGCCCAGGCCGCTGCACAGAAGTTCGTCATCCCCAACCAGTTCTCCGAGATCGCCGAGCAGAACGGAGCCGTCGGCATCAACGCCTCCACCGGCGAAGACTCCACCCAATACTTCTGGAGCATGCCCTCCAACCGTCTCGAACTCTGGGCCTACCTCGAGAGCCAGCGCATCGGCCAACCCGTCCAGCGCGAGTTCTACAAGGAGCGCGACGTCGTCCAGGAGGAGCGTCGCATGCGTATCGACTCCGCTCCCATCGGCCGCATGGTCGAGCAGTTCCTCGCCACCGCCTACGTAGCGCACCCCTACGGTCGCAGCGGCGTCGGCTGGGAGAGCGAGATCAGCCAGGTCAACGCCACGGAAGCCGAGGCCTTCCACAAAAAATACTACGTCCCCTCGAACATCGTCATTGCAGTCGTAGGCGACTTGAAGTCATCGGAGACCATGCCCGTCCTCGAGCGTTACTTCTCGAAGATCCCTGCCGGCCCCAAACCCGAACCGATGACTACCATGGAGCCGCCTCAGTTCGCCGAGAAATCCGTCACCATCAAGGAAGCGACGCAGCCCTTCTACCTCGAGGGCTACCACCGCCCCGACTACCGTGACCCCGACGACTCCGTCTACGATGCCATCACGGACATCTTTTCCAATGGGCGAACTGCCCGGCTCTACCGCAGTCTGGTACGCGATCAAAAGATCGCCGCCGCTGGTGAGGGCTTCAGCGGCTTCCCCGGTCAGAAGTTCCCCGGGCTCTTTGCTGTCTACGCCGTTCCCCTCCCCGGACACACCCCCGAGGAGATGCGCGAGGCAATACACAAAGAGCTCGACCGCCTGAAGAACGAGGACGTCTCCGATGACGAGCTGGCTCGCTTCAAAACCCGCGCCCAGGCCGATCTCCTGCGCGGCCTCGCCGACAACGACGGCCTCGCCCACCAGCTCGCCGAGTACCAGACACGCTTCGGCGACTGGCGACAGCTCTTTCGCGAGCTCGACAAGATCAACGCCGTCACCAAAGCCGACGTTCGCCGCGTAGCCAACAAGATCTTCGTCGACAGCAATCGCACCAGCGCAAGAATTGAGTTCGTAGCACCGCAGAAGACGGCCAAGAGCACGGGAGGTGCTGAGTGAAGAACTTTATGAATCGACTGTCCGCACCTCTGGGCCTTTTCCTGGCCGGACATCTCGCGCTGGCGCAGACACCTGCAAAACCAGCGCCCCCCCCAAAATCCAGCACGATAACTCCAGCTGCGCAGCCCTGGAAGAAGATCCCGATCCCGCCCCTCCACGCCTTCAAGCCCGCACAACCCAGACGCATCGAGCTGGCCAATGGCCTCGTGGTCTTCCTGCAGGAGGATCACGAACTCCCCTTCATCAACGGAACCATCCTGATTCGCGGCGGAAGCCGTGACGAACCGGCCGCCAAAGTCGGTCTTGTCTCCCTCTATGGCCAGACCTGGCGAACCAGCGGAACCGCCACCATCGATGGCGACAAGCTCGACGACCAGTTGGAAGCCAAAGCGGCCAGTATCGAAACCAACGGCGGATCCGCAAATACCAGCGTCCGCTGGTCCAGCCTCAAAAAAGACTTCGATTCCGTCTTCTCCTCCACACTGGACGTACTCCTTCATCCAGCCTTCAAAGCCGATAAGCTGCAACTCGCCAAGCGCCAGCTCGAAACCGGCATCTCCCGCCGCAACGACGACGCCAGTGGAATCGCAACCCGCGAAGCCCTCAAGCTTGCCTACGGACCCACCAATCCCTACGCCCGCCAGCCCGAGTATGCCACCGTCGAAGCCGTCACCCTCGACGACTTCAAGGCCTGGCACGACCGCACCGTCGTACCCAACAACATCATCATCGGAGTCTCCGGAGACTTCGACAGCGCCGCCATGGAAGCAAAACTCCGTGCCGCCTTCGAACCTCTTCCCCGCGGTACCGAGTTCAAGACCGCACCCATCACCTTCACCGACCCCAAACACGCCGTATACTTCGTCAACAAAGACGACATCAATCAATCGAACGTCTTCATCGTTGGTCTCGGCACCGAGCGCCGCAATCCCGACTACTACGCTCTCAGCGTCATGAACGAGATTTTCTCCGGAGGCTTCGGCTCCCGCGTCGTCCAGAACGTCCGCACCAAACTCGGCCTCGCCTACGGTGTCGGCGGAACCTTCAGCGCCTCCTACGACCACCCTGGAGTCTTCTACGTCGAAGCCGGCACCAAGAGCGCCAGCACGGTAGCCGCCACCAAGGCCATGCTCGACGAGGTCAACCGCCTCAAGACCGACCCTCCAACCCCCTCCGAACTCAGCAAAGCCAAGGACCAGGTCCTCAACTCCTTCATCTTCAACTACGACTCCCCAGAGAAAACCCTTAACGAGCAGGTAACGCTGGCCTTCTACGGCTACCCATCCGACTTTCTCGAGAAGTACAAGACCGGCATCGAGAAGGTCACCTCAGCCGATGTCTCCCGCGTAGCCAACAAATATGTCGACCCCTCCAAACTCGCGATCATCGTCGTAGGCAACGACTCCGAGATCAAACCCAAGCTAGACACCCTCGGCCCAGTCACCCCCATCGACATCACCATCCCACCACCCCCGGGCAAACCGGGAGAGTAAATGATTTGATGGAATCTGGAATCAGAGCTGTGGTACGAAGATCGTGAATAAGATCATCGAGAAACGCCGCCCCCCACCCAGATACACCCTAACGAGAGGACACCGGCGATGAAGCTCAAAATTCTTCCGGTCCTCTCCGTATTGTTGGCGGTGACTGCTCCCAGCCAAAATACCTCCACGCATGAAGCTGGACACGCGGCGACGAGCGCGACCGAATCCAAATGCATACTCTCGACAGCGAGCAATGGACAGACGCTCACAGTGAGAGGAAAGGTCAGGACCACAGCGCACGATGCGGCGTTCGATATCCCCGGCTGCAATGAGACCATGTTGCTCACGTTCGCTGGCTACACGGACAACGACGTAAGCGGCTCTGCGCTACGCAAAGATGACGAGCTGAGGCGTTTTCAGAAGTACACCAGTTCGGTCTACAAGAGCACAGGAAAGAACATCTGCGAGGCCTGTCTGAAGTACGGCGATGTGGAGGCAGAGCTAACCGGCAAGCTGCAAATTGCCACCATGCCGCCCGGTGCGACGAAGGACAAGTTGAACTTCATACGTGATGGGTCGGGCAACGTAATCGGCACATTCGGTTGGGGGCATCCTTGACCCTTCGCCGCCTACCGGCTCGTGATCCAGTCTGTGGCCCATGTGAAGGCCCGGAAGCTGCCGCCTCCAAAGTGAGAACGCCGGCAAAGAACGTGATGGCGGGTGATGCATTGAAAATGAGGCGAATGGAAGCTATCACTCGATTTTGGCCGTCTAAGGCAATAATGAGCGCGTCGCACAGGGGTCTTACAGGGAGCGCCGTCGTAGAAAGTCCTGACTTACGAGTCGAGGCAGACGCCTTTGGCCACCACAAATCTTGGAGGTTTGATGTCGGTATACGAAAGTGATTTGTCACGGCTTGTAGATGAAGTAAATCGCTCCATGTCTGGAACCAGGACCGACAAAACGACTCCCCTCGATACACTACTAACGCGAGCCGCCGAACAGAACGCTTCTGACATCATCCTCGTGGCTGGGTCTGCAATCACGTTACGAGTTAACGGATCACTGGTCCCAGTTACCGGCAAGGTGCAATCGCCGGAAGACCTTCGTAACCTGTTGTTGCCGCTCTTGACTACGGAACAAGCGAGTGAACTTGAACATAGCAGAGCCCTGGATTTCTGCTTCGTTCGCGGATCGACTGGGAGATTTCGGGCCAACTTTCACTATCAGCGCGGAACGCTCGCAGCGAGCATCCGCCTGTTGCCCGCTCAAATCCCTACAATCGAGTCTCTACACCTACCTGCAGTACTGGCGCGATTGACGGAACGCCGACAAGGGTTAGTGCTGCTCACTGGGCCGACTGGATGTGGCAAGACCTCGACCATGGCTGCGCTCATCGACCGGATCAACGCACGCAGGCGAGATCACATCATTACGATTGAAGACCCTGTTGAGTACCAGCACGCGAATCGCAGCTCTATCGTGGAGCAGATCGAGGTTGGCCATGACACACCCAGCTTCGCTCAGGCGGTCCGCGCTGTTTTGCGCCAAAATCCGGATGTAATTCTGGTAGGAGAGATGCGCGACTGTGAGACCATTGCTGCCGCGCTCACGGCAGCCGAGACCGGACATCTGGTCTTATCCTCACTGCATACTAACGATGCTGCTCAGACGATGTCACGTATCCTGGACAGCTTTTCCGCAAACAATCAATCTCAAATTCGCCAGCAACTATCGTTAGCGCTGCTTGCGGTTATCGCGCAACAACTTGTTCCTGCGATTGGTCATGTGGGCCGCTATCCGGCTGTAGAGGTCATGATGGCCACAACCGCAATCCGCAATCTCATTCGTACTGGTCAGGACCACCAGATCCGTTCGCATATCTCGACAGGGCGTGGAGAAGGCATGATAACAATGGACCAATCGCTGGCTGAACTGGTTCGAACTGGACGTATTTCGCGGGAGACAGCTTCAGCTCACTGTTATCACCCAGAAGAGTTACGTTCACACTTGAATGATTCAGTGCAGCCAGTTTGAAGCTCATGTCCAATAAAAGCAGCTTATGTGCATTGCGGAACGCGGACGGGTAATCCGGTAAAAGCGTGAACAAAAAAACGAATTACTCCCTACCCCGAAGGCGGGTGCCCCATTCATGCAGTCTCACCGCATGAGTGGGCATTCAAGCGAAGCTCGAACCGCCTTTCTTTCCCTAGCCACAATCCACTTTTCCATAACCATCTCTTGACACCGCTGATAGACTTAAATCAGGACATACCATGGAAGCCCGGCTTGAAGCCGGGCTTCCCTCATTAACCGCTCCAGACCAAGGTCCGGACTTAACCAACTTGTTTCTAATACTTTGCATCCTTTTTAGTCCAGGGTGGGGTACCTGTACCAACGCCATTTCATGAGAAGATAGCCAAAATGGACACCAGCCAATTCGCAATCGCCATCATGGCCGCCGGCAAGGGCACGCGCCTCAAGAGCAAGCGCCCCAAAGTCCTCCACGAGATCGGCGGCCAGGCCCTCCTCCTCCACGTCATCGCCGCCGCCAGCACAGTCGTCCCCTCCGACCAGATCTACTGCATCATCGGCCACGAAGCCGACCGCGTACGCGCCGCCGTAGCCCCCACCGGCGTAAAGTTCGTCCTGCAGGAAGAGCAGCGCGGCACCGGCCACGCGCTCCAGATGGTCAAATCCTTCTTCGCCCTCTCCGGAGCGCCCGTACCCGAGAACCTCCTCGTCCTCTCCGGCGACGTCCCCCTCATCAAGCCCGAGACCATCGCCTCCATCTGCGAGCTCCACCTCGCCGAGAAAGCGGCGATGACCATCCTCACCGCCGTCCCCGAAGACCCCACCGGCTACGGCCGCGTCCTCCGCCTCACGCCCGACGGCCCAGAAGTCACCGCCATCGTCGAGCAGAAGTCCCTCCTACCCCACCAGCTCTCCACTCCCGAGATCAACTCCGGCATCTACTGCTTCCGCACGCGCACCCTCTTCGAAAAACTCGACCTCCTCGACACCAATAACGCCCACGGCGAGTTCTACCTCACCGACGTCGCCGCCATGCTCGTAGCCGACGGCGAGCGCGTCGTAGCCGTCAAAGCCGACAGCGTCGACGAGGTCCTCGGTGCCAACACCATCGCCGAGATGATGCACCTCGACGCAGCCATGCGTCTCGCGACCGCCCGCCACCTCATGGCCGCCGGCGTCACCATCTTCCGCCCCGAGACCACCGTTATCGACGCCCAGGTCTCCATCGGCCCCGACACTGTCATCGAGCCCTACGTCCAGCTCCTCGGCGCCACAAAGATCGGCTCCGAGAGCAGAGTCCGCTCCTACTCCGTCATTCAGAACTCGCAGCTCGGCGACAACGTCACCGTCCGCAACGGCTGCATCCTCGACGGAGCCACCGTCGCCAACGGAGCCATCCTCGGCCCCTACGCCCACCTCCGCCCCGAGAGCAGAATCGGCGAGAACGCGCACGTCGGAAACTTCGTCGAGACCAAGAAGCTGACCCTCGGCAAGGGCTCCAAGGCTAACCACCTGAACTACCTCGGCGATGCCGTCATCGGCGACGGAGTCAACGTCGGCGCCGGAGCCATCACCTGCAACTACGATGGCGTCCACAAGCACCTCACCACCATCGGCGATGGCGTCTTCGTAGGCTCCGACTCCACCCTCGTAGCTCCTCTCACCGTCGGTGCCGGAGCCTACATTGCCGCTGGAAGCTGCATCACCGAAGACGTACCCGCAGATGCCCTCGCCCTCGGCCGCAGCCGCCAGGTCAACAAGCCCGGCTGGGCAGCGGAGAAGCGTGCAGCCCGGGCAACAAAGAAGGACTGCTAAGCCTCTCTTTGGATCTTCGCCACAGATCATGCGATTAGGCTTCCCCGCCGATAAGAGGAGAGGCCCCGCTCCTATCCAATGCGGACGAGAGGGTTCGGCGCTGGTAGGCTGCCTCAACCTCAAGAGGTATGCTACGTTCCAGGTACTCCCGTCGAAGCTGTGCCCCGGAAGTACGCGCGGTTGCCGCTTGAATATCACCTCTGCCACTGCGCGTTGTGCGCAGAGGGATCGTGACGCCGAAGCTGAGAATGTCGTCGCGGTCTCGCAGAGGTGCAAGGGCTCCCCTGGACGTGTAGCCGAAGAACCCGTCAAACTGGCTGTACTGTTTCGTGTACCCAGTTGGGCTTCGCATTTGCCTTCGCGAGTTCGATGCCCGCGCGGTTTTGTTCTTCCTGCCACTGAGCTATGTGTAGGTCGGCTCTTGCTTGTAGGGCTTTTGCCTTCAAGGCATTAAGCGTGTTGCTAGCAGGTGAATCGGGCAGTATCTGAGGAAGAGCATGATCGGGTCTGAGGCCGACGAGCTTCTGAAGGTTCACCTCGTCGGATGCGAGGCGTCCCCGTGCGCTTACCTTCAGGACAAGCGCGCGATTGATCTCAACACGAAGGAGGTTCGCTCGAGGGGAGCAACGTCTCCTTCTCGTACGCGAGCTTCCGTAAGGCGCGGGGCATCCTGATTGACCTTCTCCAGGTCGTCCAGCAGCTTGAGCTTTTCTAACTCGGCTTGCCGTTCCGCCACGCCAGCCCGAATCTCATAGGCCAGTTCGGAGGAACGCTCCTGCAGCTCCGCTTCGGCTTGCCCGATGTCAAAACTAGCTACCTGAACGCGCTTTGCGCGTTTTCCAAACGTCTCGATGGGCTGCGAATACTCAGCCCCATATTGCTCTTCGCCGTAAGTGCGGAGAGGTCTTCCCGTGACGCCCCGTAGACTCAGAACAGGGGCTGGCCGGACGCCAGCCTGCTTCGCAAGTCCCTGCGCTTCTGCAATTCGCTCTCGAAGAGAGAGCAATTATTTGTTCTGTGCGATTCCCGCGCCAACCAATTCATCCACCGTGGGCGGGCTGGTTTGCTGCGCGCCCGCCAAAGCGGTACGAACAAAAATACGCACAGGACAGACAAGAGTCTTCCTGACATATTGATCTCCTAGTTGTGAGTCGAGGTTTGTTTCGACGGACGACTAGGAAAGTTTTGGCGGCTGATCGATATCGGAGGGGCGCGATATCGGATGATCGCCGTCACTACCGACGGCCACAGCCGCGTAAACCCTTCCGAGTCTTCAGCCCGATCGCCCACCCTGTCTCACACACCGGCAACCACAAGGATCGCCCAAGCATACTGTCTCATCGTGTTCCTCCTTGAACTCTTATTGAACCTCCGCCACACTCTTCTGGTTCCGCTATTGATGACGATTTTCAGTTGTGGAATTTGTTGAGGTGATAGCGCACTTGCCTGGCCTTCAGACAGCTTTGGCTTGCACTTGCGCCATCCGCAACCAGCGGCACGATGCTGTTTGCCTCGTAATTCGCTGATTCAATCCGCCGATCCATACCGACACGATCACAAGGCCGAGCCTCAACAGCCTCATTCCGAATCGATCCAGACGAGCTCCAAATCCGAAGAGTCCGATCAACATTTACAGTTGTTATGCTCATGACAATGTCCCTTCGTCGACATGGGTTCTCGTGGAGCAGCACGGTGCAGATTGCCTCCGCCATCGATGCGCAGCTTGCGGTCACCCGCCGCATACGTCGGAAGCTCCGATGGAGTCTTCGGTAGAGATGTCAGTTCATCGATTACCGCCTCCGCATCCGAGGCACGCAGCTCCGCCTCCACGGCACCGTCGTCAAACGCATTCGTAATCGCAACCTCCGCGCGTACCCTCGCAGTCTCTTCGCTCCGGCTCGGAGTGCGTCATCCCCGTCACCGTGTGGCCCTTGCGAATTAGCTCCGCGATCAACGGCTGACCGATCGCTCCACTCGCTCCCGCAACAAAAACCTTCATCGCTCTCTCCTCTTTATTTCGCCGGAACAAGAACCGGCGCTCCCTTGTCCTTCACAAAAATTCGCAGGCTCGGTCGTGCTCCCATGCGGCCCACCGCGTGCACGTCTTCCGGAACCTCGTAGAACGTCCCACCCGGTCCAAATGTTACTTCCTTCCGGGATGGTATGCGTTGGTTCTCCTGAGGCTTCGTGTTCGGCACCACAAGGGGCCACCACGGCTCGCCCACAAAGGAGAGATCGAGAGAAGAACGGTTTCCTCACCGGACCCGCATCCCTAATAGGTAGTCGGTCCTGACGGCTTTTCCTGTGCGCAATCAAGTATGCAATAGTGTCCGTCATGCACTGCGCCTGCGCGTACAGCAGAGCCAATGGGCTCCTGAATACTTGCGAATAAGCTATCCAGAAACAAACGAAGTTGAGGTACTGCGATGAAAAGACACTGATGATGGCTCCGTCGAAGACCGGCAGGCAGGCAGTAACCATGGTGAAGGTGCAAGCTGTAGCAGAACAGCATGGAGGATGCCCCGACCTCGTTGAGCGTGCTGACCGACCTGAGAATGCGGATGATGACAGGAAATGAAGCAATGCATCAATCCGAAATCGCAAGCGAAATCTTGCGATCATGCGTCCCCCGCCGCTTCTTCACCGGGATCTGGCTCGTTCACGATCCTATAAACGGTAGCACGGTTGATCCCCAGGATTTTGGCGGCTTGCACCTTGTTGCCTCCCAATTGCTCAAGGACCCGTAACACATGGTGGCGCTCTACCTCAGCAAGGGTCAACAGCTCGTTTGTGTTTTCAGTCTCCGCCTCTGCTGCACGAGCTCGCACCCGTTCGGGCAAGTCTCGCACATCAATCAGCTCGCCCTCTGCCATCATGCACGCGCTGCCGAGGACACTCCGCAACTCTCTGATGTTCCCCGGCCACGGATATCGCGCGAGCACGATCTGGGCCCGAGGAGTGATGCCCTTGACGGCCTTGCCATACTGTTCAGCAAACTGCTCTATAAAGAAACGCTGTAGAAGCGGCAAATCTTCCTTGCGATCTGCCAATCGCGGCAATTCGATCTCTACCATGGACAATCGGTAATAGAGATCTTCGCGGAATTTTTTTTCAGCGATCAATTCCTGAAGATTACGGTTCGTTGCCGCGATCACGCGCACGTCCACTTTCTTTACCACAGGGGAGCCAACGCGTTGGATCTCGCGATTTTCGAGTACACGCAGCAGCTTGGCTTGCATCTCCAACGAAATCTCACCGATTTCATCCAGGAACACAGTTCCGCCGTGGGCGTATTCGAACAAACCGACTTTATCCTGCCCTGCTCCGGTGAACGCTCCTCGAACATGTCCGAAAAGCTCGCTCTCAAATAGCGTTTCCACAATTGCCGAACAGTTGCAAACCGCGAGACGGTTGTTCGAGACGGGGCTGAGCCGATGCAATGCAGCTGCTACTAATTCCTTGCCGGTCCCACTCGCACCTGTAACGAGAGTCGTACGATAATGGGGTGCAACACGCCGGATTCTGGCGAAAACCTGAAGCATGAGCGGGCTGCGCCCGATCATGCTCTCGAACTGGTATGTCTTGAGGAGTTCAGCGTCGAGTTGCAGCGCCGTCTGCCGTTGCTGCGCTTCGGCTACAAGCTTTCCAATTCTATCCCGCAGCGAATTCAGATTTATTGGTTTCGTGATGTAATCGCTGGCCCCACGGCGGATGGCCTCGACGGCGGATTCCGTCGAGTATTGTCCTGTGATGAGAATCACCTCCGTTTCAGGAGCGGCCTCGACAATACAATCCAATACTTCCAGCCCATTCATCCCCGGCATCATGAGATCCAGCAGCACAATTTGCGGACGTCGGTCGAGCACCATCTTCAATCCGGTTTCGGCATCGGTTTGGGTCAGAATCTCCACAGGGTGGCGCTTCAGAGCAGCCTTGATGAAGTCAAGACTTCTCTTGTCGTCATCAATGGCAACTACGGTGACAAGATGCTGTTCCATGTGTTCATCCATCAGGCTCGCTCGCCAAGCAGTTGCTGAACCTGTTGCCTCAAGATGGCCGCTCGCACAGGCTTGGTTAGATACGCTGTGAACCCGGCGGCCATACCCTTTTCGCGATCGCCTTCCATCGCAAACGCTGTGACAGCTACCACAGGCAAGTCAGCAAGCGAGGTGTCCTCCCGAATCTTCTTGATCACCGCCAGCCCGTCAAGGCCTGGCATATCGATGTCTAAAAGGACTAAATCGGGTCGTTCCTGCTGCATCAGGTCGAGCGCCTCCTGGCCGTGCGTGGCCTCAACGACGTTACAGTGCACCTTTTTCAGAATTGCGCGAATGAGGTCGCGGCTCGGTCGATTATCATCTACGATTAAGATCTTCTCCATAATTTTCTACGCTGTACTCCGATGACCCTTGCTTTGAACCGTGCTCGCCGGCGCGGCCAGTTGGCATTGTGAAAAAGAAACGGCTTCCTTCTCCCGGAGTGCTCTCAACCCAAATACGCCCGCCATGGAGTTCTACGATTCGTTTCGTAATGGTTAAGCCCAGCCCTACTCCTTCCTTCACACCGCTAACGGCCGGCGCCACTTGTGTGAACTCCTCGAAGATGGCGATCCGCTGGTCGTGCGGTATGCCGATGCCCGTGTCGGTTACACAAAAGCGGATCTCGCCGTAATTCGGTTCGGCGGTGACCCGGACGACACCATCAACCGGCGTAAACTTGACGGCATTGCTCAGTAGGTTATAAAGAATCTGCTTGAAACGAGTTCGATCACCATACGCCAAGACCGTGGGGGGCACGTCGCCGCGGAGTTCGATGTCTTTGGCTTCGGCTAAGGGTCCTGTGACCGAGAGAACCTCAGAAATTGCATTTGCGGCGGCAAACTCCTCATGCCGCAGATCAATTCGGCCGGCTTCGATTCGGGAAAGATCCAGTATGTCAGTTACCAGGGCCAGCAGATGGTGTGCCCCTTCACTCACGTGGCGGACGTAGTCGGCATAAGCGTCTTCCAGAGCGCCCTCTCCTTCCTCTGCAAGCAGATCGGAAAATCCGATGATGGAGTTGAGTGGCGTACGGAACTCGTGACTCATTCGCGCCAAAAATTCGCTCTTCATGCGGCTCGCTCGCGCTAACTCCTCATTCTGCTTGGCCAACTGCCTGTTCGCCTCGCCAAGTTGGGAAGTCCGCTCGAGGATTCTTTGTTCGAGTTCTTCATTTAGCCGACGAATCTCACCTTCTGCTATTCGGCGTTGCTCCCCCTGATCGATCGTGTGGAGCGCGAAGGAGATATCGGAAATAACCTCGTCGAGCAGGCGGAGGCTGTCGTCATCAAAGAAACCGGGCTGGTCCGCGTAAACGCCGAGGACGCCGACAACTTTCCCTTGTAACTTGATCGAGAGCACGGCGCATGAATGGTAGCCGCGTCGAAGCGCCTCCTCCTGCCAGGGAACAAGCAGCGAGGGATCACGGTCAATGATGTTCAGCACTCGGCGACCATCGTGAGGCACGATTACTGAACCTGAACGAGTCGGCACATCCGAGTCAGCGGAGAAATAGAATTGGACAATCTGGAGATATCCGTCTTCTCGGCCCGACCAGGCAACTGGTTTGATGAGGTTGGTTTCGGCATCCGGCATTCCAATCCAGGCCATGACGAATTGGCCGTGCTCCACCGCTACCTGGCAAACTTGACGGAACAGATCGTCACCCGCCGGCGCACGGACAACCGCTTGGTTGGCTTGGCTTAGGAACGCATAAAGCCGGTTCAAATGAATCAACCTGGACTCGGAGCGCTGGCGTCGGCTGATCTCGCGTTCCAGGTGGTAGTAGACAGCAAAGAGAATCGCGAATCCCAAGACAACGCTGGAGGAGAATACTTTTCGCGCTGTGCGCCCTCTGCGATCTCGCTCTTCCTTCTCCCACCGAAGGACGGAGTCCTCCGATGACTTCATCTCAGAGATAATTTGCCGGATCCGATCGTCCAATTCATTGCCATGGCCCTCACGAAACAAAGCATCACCGGAACCAACTCCTTTTCGCTCGACAACCCCCAGCCTTCGCTGTTCCAATGTTATGACTTGATCCAGGGTTGCTTCCAATAAGCTGATGCGCTGCTGCTGGTCTGGTTTGCCGATTGTACCCTCGCGGACATCCCTGACCGCCGTCTGTATGGATTCGACTGACTGGCGCTGCAGTTGAACCGCGTCAGGCGCATATCCACGCGAGGCTCTTATTGAATCGCGGAATGCTTGCAAAATGTCGTCCAGCCGCTCTTTAACCGCCTGTGCCTCGGAGACTTGGCGGACGGTTTGCTCCATCCGCGAAATGTCCCGCGATAATAGAATTCCGGCCGCGCTGAGCACGACCAAAGCGGTCCCGAACGCAAACCTGACCTTAGTTGGGTGGAAAATGGACATGGATGTCCCACGCTCATATTTTATCCGGGATTTCTCCGGAGCGCTCACGCCGAAACCTCGCAACCGATCAGGGGGCACTTCAATAACGGAAATTTTAAGTACGTTGAGGGTTTGCGGAGGAGCGTTGATCGCTCGAAACGCACCACCCTTATTGGGGTCTGGGGAGCAATGGAACAGTGAACCGACTTAAGGGATCACCACACGAAAACGTCAAAATAGTACGGTAAGCTCCCGTCGAAGGGATTCAAGGCAGCTCCCGCATCTATAGTGGCTCAAAATATTGGTGTCGTCCGCTGGTTCCCGATGTAAGGCGGCTTCCGCTGTGCGGTATACGACTCTACCCGCCTCGATGAAACCTAAGGGAGCGCTGTTCGCTACCGTAGGCTGGGGGATAGTGAATGTTCCACAACCTTAGCGTTCGCGGCTGCTTTCATTTCAGCCTTAGTGGTATCAACTTCATGCCATATTCCTGACCTTCGACCCAAATCCGGTTTAGGTACTCGGTGTCTCCGTATTTGTGGAAGGTGACATCGGAGTGGGGATGAGGTTGCGCAGAATGGGTGGGTATGACGTCAACGAACACCAAAGGCACGCCATCGTTACTCTGGATCTGCAATATGCTTGCATCGATATCGGACTCGATGATTTTGTAGGAGCCCGCCGGCATCTTGGTGTTGCCTGCGTAAAACGGAAATGAGGTTGTAAAATCCACGCCGTTAACGATCTGTGCAGCGAGCGGCATCACGGACAACAGGGATAGCAACCCCATCCTTACAATTAGTTTGCTTACGTTCTTCATAGATCTCCTCGATTCGCATTGCTTACCGCATGCGTCTTCCCTCTAAGAGCATCTGCAATGCCACTCTTGATGCGTTTCTTAGTCAGCCTTACAAATTTACCTAAGTAGTTTTCTCTCCACACCTTTCACGTGTAGGAAAGGTTCTCTAGCACTCTAGAGCCTGTTATGAGCTACGATCCCAGCGGGATTGCAGTACTACTTTCTTTGAGGGGGTACCCCCCCCCCGGGGGTATCCTGGCGCAAGTTACATAAATTGAACAAGTTAGCGATGTACCCCCTTGCAAATTCGTCTTTCTAAAGTGGTTACGGCTAAATTCGTCTTTCTAAATGGTTTACGGCTTAAAGAAGAAGCCCCGGCGGTTGGCCGGGGCTTTTCTGACTCTGTATTAACTATAGCCGATTGGGTGAAACTAATACGCACTTCGCAGGAGATTATTTTCGGTGACTAAGCCATTGTTTTTGTCTGACTTGCGTGCGGAGCTGCGTAATAAATCCTGTTCGAGGGCTTGACAAGAAAAACAGGGCTCAGGCGTAGAAAGAACAACGGCAACAGTTCGCAAAGTTCATAACAGCCTCTAGTGCGCAGAGCGATTGCACTCGTGCGTGTAAAGCGACGATTGACACACAACTTGTATGAAGGAGAACCAGATCCAACTGGCCAAGCTCGGTAATGCGGAGACGAAATCGCCCTATGCATTTGAGGCGATACCTTGGACCGAACTGTGCATCCGCTGCCAGCGAGGGCCCAGGATTTGGCAAACCAAAGAGAACGTATCGCAGCTTTCGAAGACCATACGAGGGCACAGAGGTCCGATGCTTCTTTTTGCGACAGGGCTGGTGAAGATTTGCGCATTGTTCTTCAATGGCGCGGTGATCGGCGTCACTTGAATAAAGAGAATTTATGTACGCGAACGATATGCGGACAAAGGTCTTCCAAGTTCCACGAATTGCTCAAAATCGCATTATGTCGTGAAAATGACCGTTTTCCGGACAGGCTTCAGACACTGCCAAATGGCTCGGTTCACGGGGCTTGGAACTGTCCCACAACCCGTCCCAAAAACATTGCCCCGAATAAAGGGTAGTGTTTTTCGGGCGATCAACGCCCTCCCTAAACGTACTTAATTTCCCTTTTATTGAAGTGCCTCCAAATAGCTCTACAAACGAACGCAATGTTTGGCTCCCCAATTGCCATCAGATTTACAGGCAGTAAAAGTCTGCACTCTACAAGGCTGAACAGAGGCCGTTAGGGACTTGGCAATATCTATGATTTGGGGGTGAACGTGAGTTCACAGCTGAAGAAACTAATAGGCAACGTAACCCTGAAAAAGGGTCTATTTCTTGGGTTGCCGGTGTGGCTGGTTTTGGTGTCGCATGTCTCGGCGCAGCAATCGGCGGTGCAATACATTGAGTATCCCCAGATTCTGGGAAAGGTGCAGCCCCTGCACTTGAGCGGTGTTCCGAGGTGGGCCACGTTTGAGGGAGAGCTACGCGGACGGACGGAGAACCAGACCTCGGACAATTACATCTCGGGCAACGGACAGCACTATGAGATGACGCGTGCTTATGGCGGACTGGAAGTTCGCCCGTCGAGATATCTCACCGGCTATATCCAGTTCATGGATACGCATGCGCTGGGTCTGCCGCTCCAATACACCGCGGCCAATATGCGGGACACGTTCGATGCCCGACAGGCATACCTCGACTTCCACTTCAAGAAGTACACGATCATCGCGGGGCGGCAGGAGTTGAAATACGGCGGCGAGCGTCTGGTCGGTATCAGCGACTGGACGAACAACAGCCGCACCTGGGACGGCTTTCTCGGGCGGGTTGGAGATAAGAATCGCCTGGACTTGTTCGCGACATCCGTCGTAGCGGTTCATCCGACTTCGCTGGACACGCACGGCGCCGGACTGACTTTTTTCGGCGCTGTCGGCACGATAGGGACGTGGGTGCCACATGCGGTGATTCAGCCGTTTGTCTATGTCAAGGCATTCCCGCGGGTACAGAGCCAGCAGGGGACCTTCGGTACGGAGACTGCGGTAACGCCGGGAGTTGAGGCGGCGGGCCAACTTCCAAATGGATTTGATTTCGATGGTCTGATCGCGGTTCAGCGAGGCAGCTACTCGAACGACTCGATCGACTCCAGCGCAGGCTATATCAAGGCCGGATACACGCTGCAGAAGCTTTTCCTGAAGCCGCGTGTTCTGGGCGAGTATGACTATGCGTCGGGAAATACGCGTCAGGATTTGAACAAGATCAATACGTTCGATCAGCAATATCCCAGCAACCACAATGCGTTTGGATTGACTGACCTGTTCGGCTTTCAGAACATCAAACAGGAGCGGATGAACCTGGACCTGACGCCGGCGAAACATGTTACGGTGCTGGTTCAGCAGGAATGGCTGCAGGTCGCTTCAAGGTTCGACAACATCTACAGTGGCAGTGCGGCAACGCTAGTGAAGGCACCGACGACTGGATTTCTGAGCGGAGATATTGGCAGGGAGTTCGACGCATCGGGCAAGTGGGTGATCCACGACTACCTGGTGATGAACGTGGGTGTAGGGCATTTTTCTCCGGGAACGGTGATGCGGGAGAATTCGCATGGCGCTCCGCTGACGCTTGCATTTTTTGGACTGACCTATCGCTTCAAAATAAGCCACGAGGAAAGCGCTTCTGCACCATAGGGCTTGTTTTGCAGAGTATCGGTTCGAGTGTCGTATTTCATATATCAAGGTTTCGGGATTTGAAAGAGAGGGACAAACAAACATGTCAGACGGAAATGACCAATCCAAGTTAAGCCGGCGTCGATTTCTCGAGGCCGGATCGGCTCTTCTGGTCGCAGCAGCGGGGATGCAAGCCCAGGGTCAGCAGAGCAAGATTTATCCCACGGATACCCATACCGGGATCAACGAGAGCCAGCCGGGACCGAAAGACAACACGGTTCTGGATGGGCAGAACCAGGACTCGGTGTGGCCGCCAGAGACGGACTCGGGCGGACAGCCTCCGTTCAAGTATTCGTTTTCGCTCGCGCATAAGCGGGTCGAGGGCGGCGGATGGACGCGGCAGGTAACGGTGCGCGACCTGCCGATCTCGAAGACCATGGCTGGCGTGGAGATGCGGCTGATCTCCGGCGGCATCCGCGAACTGCATTGGCATGTTGCGTCGGAGTGGGCGCTGATGCTGTACGGTTCCGCGCGGATCACGGCAGTTGACCAGCAGGGACGGGCCTTTGTGAGCGATGTGCATGAAGGCGACCTGTGGTTGTTCCCCGGGGGCATTCCGCACTCGATCCAGGGCCTCGGGCCGGATGGATGCAAGTTTCTGCTGGTGTTCAAGGATGGCAACTTCAACGAGTTCGGAACTTTTCTGTTGACCGACTTCATGCACCATACGCCGAAGGAGGTGCTGGCGAAAAACTTCGATGTGCCGGAGTCCACGTTCGACAAAGTGCCGACGAGGGAGTTGTTCATCTTTCAACGGGACTTGCCGCGTCCGCTGGCGGAAGAGAAGCGTCAGGTTGAGGCGGTGACGGGAGCAGTGCCTAATACGTTCGACTTCCGTCCGAGCCAGATGCGGCCGACCAAGGTGTCCAAGGGCGGCGAGGTGAAGATCGTCGACCGTAAAAACTTCCCCGCAACCGACATCGCGGCGGCGATCGTGACGCTGAAGCCGGGTGGCCTGCGGGAGCTTCACTGGCATCCGAACACGGACGAATGGCAGTACTACGTGAAGGGCAAGGGCCGGATGACGGTCTTTGCGGCAGGTGGCCTGGCGCGCACGATGGACTTCGAAGGAGGCGATGTGGGATACATCGACATCTCGATGCCGCACTATATCGAGAATACGGGGGATGAGGACCTGGTGTTTATCGAGGTCTTCCCGACGCCGTTCTACGAGGATATTTCGCTGGCGGAGTGGCTGGCGCATACGCCTTCGCGGCTGGTGGATGAGCACATCCAAGTAGGCGAGGATTTTCTGGCAAAGATTCAGAAGAAGGAGATGGTGATTACGCCGGAGTAGGTATGAATCCATCGACATCCGGAATGAGCGGCAGTGGATTACCTTACCTTTTACCGGCAACCGAGCGCAGTGTTTGCCTGCTTCAAAAGCTCTGTTGTCACGGTCACCCGCTGTATCGCCGTGTTCGCGTCGAGCCACGCTGTACGAACATCACGGACAACCTGATCTCGCAGTGCGCGAGTCTGTTCGCTCGCTGCTTTCGATTGCAACGCAGCTTCAGAAGCCTGTGCCGTAAGCCGGAATCCGTTGAAGATCAGGATGCTCACGTTTCCGCCTACCGCACCATACTGGTTTGTGGTGAAGTATTGCGAAGAGCCGACCGGCGTTCCGCCAACTGCCCCGAGCACTGATCGTCGGTAGCAGTTGCTCGTGTTGTGCGTTGCTGAACTTCTGGGTTGCCTGTTCGCTATATTTCAGCGATTGCAGTGGCATCCTAAATTGCGGGATGCGATTGGTTTCTACTGATTCAGGGATAATTCGCACGATTCGGCAATATAGTTTCTAAAGGTTGAGGAATAGAAACACGGCAGAAACCTGTTTCTCTACCGATTCAAAAAAACGACATACGGGTACCCGCGTTGCTTTTCATCGCCTCGCTTGCTGCTTGCATTACGCCCAGTGTGCGCGCCGCAACCACGAACCCCATGATCGCCCTGCGCCGGCTTGAGAGAAAGCGCGCCGGCTCGGGCTGGTGGGTTTTGCGGCGTAATGTCAAGTAGCCGCAAGATTCCTGGTGACATCAGAAGGCGAACTGAAGTGACGTCGATATCGTCCGTGGCGAGCCGAGGTGAGCGGTGTTGGCGCTCGCATTTGTTCCGGTGATATCACCGGCCGAGATCGTGGAGTAATAGCGGGTGTCGGTAATGTTGTTGGTCGTGAATCGCAGGGTCGCCATTTTGCTGAAGACCGCGTGCGCGTAGCGGAAGCCGAAGTCGAACGTGTTGTAGCCGACGGTTGAGTGGAAATTCTGATCGTCCTGTGGACGTCGGCCCACAAACTGCCAGTCTCCGGTGATGCTGAGATTTGCCACGCCTGGCACGCGGTATTCGCTTAGAAGGTTGGACTTATAGGCTGGGATGCCCACAAAGCGCTTGCCGTCAGTTGACGGGATACCAGTGTTGTTCAGCCGGGCGTTTAGGGCAGTGAAGCCTCCGTCCACGAGCAGACGATGGAAGAGGGTGCCCTGAGCAGAGATTTCGGCGCCGTAGTTCACCTGTTGACCGGTGATCGCATAGATAGTTTCAGTGGCGCTGCCGTTGTACTGAACTGTATTGGCAAACGGCCTCTGGAGCCGGAACAACGCAGTCGTCAGATTGATTGGTCGCCCATCGGTCTTGAAGCCGAGTTCCCACTCTTTGCTGCGATATGGAGGGAGTGCCTGGTTTGCGTTGATAAGTGTAGCGCCGCCGGGAGCGATGTCACCTTGCTGCAAGCTGCTGGCGTAGGTCGCATAGGCAGTTGTCGCCGAGGTTGGCTTGAACATCACGCTGGCAGAAGGGCTGATCCCGTTCTTGTTCGACCCACCGGTGCGCGTGGTCGGGGAGTTGTTGTCCATGCCGATCCAATCCTGGCTGGCGGCGAGACGTACGAGAAAGCGGTTGCGGAAGGCAATAAGGTCGCCGAGATTGAAGCCTTGCTGGTGCACCACCGCAGACTGATACAGTCCACGGTTCTGTGGAAGGCCCGCAGCGGGAGGTGCAAACACCTTCGGGTTCGCGATATTGGCCGTTCCGAGAAATACGCTGCCGGCAGTCGGTGCTGTATAAGCGTACTGATTGAAGCGGTAGCCCTCGCTGGCGGCGACGATGTCCTGCTTGATGCCCCACTTCTGGACCACACCGGTAATGTAGCCGAGATCGCTTTCAATGCCGAAGCGCGGTGCAAACCCCGTGGCCAGCGACGAACTGTAGTTGCCGAGGTTGTCGGTGATAGTGTTGACCGGCGTATCGATAAAGCGATCGAGGCGTTGTGCCAAGCCTCCAGCCATCGCGTGCCAGTTCGGTGAGAAGTCGTGGAGAAGGCGAGCGCTCGTGCTTTGCGTGGTCAGGTTAACTCCGGCGTAAGCCTGGCCGTAGCCAACGCGCGTGGGATCGGGCGCGGAGGGTAGCAGCAGTGTGGGTTGAACAACTCCGTCGACGGCTTTGGGAGGCCCGTACACGAACCAACCGGGATAGCCGCGTTGTACGAGGTCATACACGCTGTAGTGCGCGTCGATCGTCGTGCGCTCCGTCGGCTGCAGATCAAAGGCGAACTCAGCTAGACGGCGGCGCAGCCTGCTTGCCTCTACGAACTGCGTCCCATCGCCGTAGAGGAGATTGCTCCGATAGCCAAAGATCTTGTGCGGGCCCATGCGACCGCCTGCATCGCCATAGACCGTTCCGACGGATCTACTGTCCTGCTCGAGATATAGATTGGCTGTCCGCTCCTCTGTTGGGCGCTTCAGTACGAAGTCGAACATGCCAGAAGGATTGGCTGGCCCGTACATGGCGGCGCCGAGGCCATTTTCTACTTGGAGTGTCTGATACTGTTCCATCGGGTTGGCTCCCGTGATGGCCATGGCCATGCCATCCATACGGGTGTTTTGAGCGATGCTTCCCTGTACGCCGCGTGTCGCCGGCCGAAGAATCTCCGGACCTTGTTGCTCTGTGAAGGAGACTAGCGGAAGATACTTCATCGCGTCGCGGAAGTTCTTGACCTGGGTATTGGCGATCTCGTCGACCGGCAGGACGGTGATCGTGTACGGCTGATTCACGATGGGTGCAGTTCCCATAACGCCTTGATCGACGCTGTCTACGTAATAGCCGCTTGCGGACGTACCCGAGGTGTCACCATTGATCGTGACGGACGTGTTCGCAGCAGCCAGGGAAATCGATCCATCGCGCGTCACGTTCTGTCCATCCGCAACAGTCAAAGAAGAGATGACCATTGGCGCGAATCCAGCCTTACTTATCTCCAGCCGATAGCTACCGGGAAGCACCGAATCGAAACTGTACTGGCCAGCTTGATCGGTGGTTGTCTGGAATGTGAGACCTGTTTGCGAACTTCGTAGCGTGATGGCGGCATTAGCGACGACAGATTGATCTGGATCCTTGATCGTGCCGCTCACCTGCGCCGACTGGGCAAAGGCCTGCAGAGAACCTAGCAACAACATCATATAAATGCCACGTGACAGGCGGAAGCATACGCGTTTAAAAAGTAAGAGACTAACAACGGCGTATCGAGACATCGGGCTCCTTGAGCGTGGGGCTCCTCCAAGTCTCGACGCATGAGCAGTCAAAGACCACATTTGGAGAAGATGAGTGGTAAAAAAAACACGACAGCCAGACAACGTCACCACCTGAGGTTGAGCACTGCTCAGCTTGCATGCGCAGAAAATCAAGATACAACCTAACTTACGAATTTATACGAATAAAATCGTGTAGTCAATCATTTGATCCCCGCGCGTAATCATGTGGCGGACCCTTCTCCGCAGAGGAGAATTGCCGCCTGCCTTTCGAGTCTTATGAAGGCAGAAAATCGGTATCAGAACGTGTTCCAGAAACAAATGGGGCCCTGCGTCCGGAAGATAAAAACTACCTCTATCAAAGAGCAGACCGTATGGATTCGATACGCTCACAATGTTTGGCAGCGCTGCCGGGTAGAGGCTGCGAAAATCCGCAAGAACTTCGATGGTGGCCCGAGTGCCCGATCTGTTCGTTAGATCGACCGGTGCCCATCGCTGAGCGTCGCGTAGTTGGTTGCGGGGTCCAGTGAAAATCCATCAGTGAGCCTGTCGACCGATTCACAACTGCACCCTCCAAAGGGAGTTGTAGTGCCGAGGAAAGCCTCGCCGGATTCGGGATCTCCTGATTGGAGGGTGTTCGTCTGGTGGCGTCCCCTGGGCCAATGACGACGTAGAGCGTCCGTAAGCCTTCCAACCACAGACCGGTTGGGCTACCCGGGTTGACCTAGTCCATATCCGGACCGGATGGGAGATGGTCAAGCAGAGTATGTACCTGCCCATGGCGATCGACAATTGAGATTCGTCCCTGGTTGGGGACGAATGGCGGGTTCGACGATGGACGTTCACCGCCTTCTGAAACCAGCAGATTGCCTGCAGGCGTGACAATCAACTTCGCAGGTGTATGGAAGCCGACGACGAACGTCTCCTACTAACCCCGATCAGGTCTGTGCCGAGCAGGGCAGGGCTGCAGATGCAGGTTCAGGCGTGAGGCTGAGGCAGAGATGTTTGTAGCGGCGGAGAGGTAGCCTGCCGGAATAGCGCGGCCTTGGTGGAATAACTTTCCTAATGTCGATGTTTCTCTGCTCCTAGCCTCTGATTGAACATGATGGGCGGCCAAAAGAACTCCAGATCAGTGCCAGAACATCCGTGGCGGAGCGGTTGCTGATAAATCTATCGCCACATGTGAAGCTGTTGAGGTTAACGTGTTGATATCGAAATCATGGTACAGATCCAGGCTCATCATCTCCGGTGAGTCGCTGTATGCGGCTGGGTGTTCGAAGATGTCACCAAACGTTGAAATAGATTTTCGCGATTCGAGGGTTGCAAATAGTTCAGGTTCCAGAGCGGCAGCAGTCAAAGCTACTGTTTCGGAGCGCGGCCCCGTAGTGACTACATGGGCCAGTGGCACAGACTTTATCGCATACGACGCTCCGAACTGCGGCGTCGCGCTACCATGATCCAGATTCTCACCAAGCCAGCGGACGATCGCTGTAATCTGAGCTGCCTCGAGACCCAATGGCCGTTGTCCGATTCCGGTCAGCATCTGCGCGTACGCTGCTACGGATCGAGCGTTGGGCCCAGGAAGATTCTCCCCGAAGAACAAGGGGTCAAGCACCAGAACCCTTTGTCCGCGACTCACATCGTTCGCAACGTCGTCGACGGTGGATGCCATACCCAGGTCCGACATTAATATCGTAGTGGGTATTACGACAGCTTCGTTCTCGTGAGCAGCTACCGACTGAAACAAGACCCCCGTGGCACTTAGGCCGTTACTAAACTCGAAGCGGTAAGCATGACTTTCCACCTTATTTTCATGTGTCGAATTGATCAGCCATGCGTGCGTCACCGAAACGGGTGTGTAGCGAGCAACTTCACGCAAACGATCGCGCTGCGATTGAATCCACGCCTTACCGGGGTTCGGTGGGACTTCGTGTTTGATTGACTTTGCGAATGACTGTGCAAGTCCCAGGATGGTGAGATTATTATCGGGAAGACCGACTACTAGATCAGCATAGCTTCTGACCTCGGCATCCGTGTCCGCATCCTCTTTCGTCGAGGCGTTGAGATGAAACGCCGAATTCCAAAACTGGTAGGAAGCTTCCCTGCTGTCTATCTGGTAGTTGTGCGTGCCGGGATTCTGATTCTCATACCACTGAAGCTCGCCGGACTTTCCATAGAGATTGAAGAACGGCTTGATGTCTGTATAGACACCTTGCTTCACGACTCCAGCCCTGAAGCAACAATCGTCCATATCGTTATAGATCATAAGAGTGGGCCGGGGCGCCCGCATCGCAGCAAGCTGTGCATAGTCGACACCCTGGCGAATGTCACTGGCGTTCTGCTCTGGATCTCCTCCGGTGTAATTCGGATGTTCGATACCGGTTGTCATGGAGCTGAAGCCGGCTACTGGAACAGCGGGTCCAACCCGCGTATCGAGCGAGCTCAGCATAATCGTCTGCCATCCACCACCGGACAGTCCGGTAACCCCAATGCGTGATCGATCGACATCTGCGTCATTGTAGAGATAGTCGAGGCCACGACGCATTTCTAGATAGAACAAGCCCAGTCCATTTACCCCGGCGAGATCGAGCAATCGAAGATTGTTATGGCTATTTCCCTCTGCACCGAGCTCGCCAAAGCCGAACCATTCGATGTTAAGCGCGATGATCCCACGGCGGGCCTGGTTGATGCAGCGTTTTTGTTTATGTTCCACAGCCTTACCGCCAGGGCCATGGCCATTGACATTCAGGATGGCAGGAGCTTTTCCGGAGAGCTGCGCGGGTTCGTACAGCAGAGCGGCAGAGTAAAAGCCCGGCACGACCTCGAAGCGAAGCTTGATGATGCGGTAGCCGGGCCGTTCGATCACTCCCACACGTTCGAACTTCGGTGCCGCATCGATCCATTGCTGCGGCCATCCGTGGTAAAGAATGGAAAGTTCACGCGTGCGAATTCTCGCTGCCTCTTTATCCCATTGCTGAGAGTTGGAAGGCAACACGAGTGGAGGCACATGCTGAAGCATAAAGTGGCTTAACTCATCCGCGACTACAGAAGGGTTCTGCAGAGGTTGGGTGAGTAAGGGATCCACAAGCTTGCTTGTTCCTTGCGCGTACAGGGCCCATGTGCTGCAGAGTATCAGAGCAACGATCGAAGTAAGTTGTTTCATGAAATTGAGCTATCTCCACTTGCACTAGAGGTCCGTTGCGGCATGAATCGTCTTAGCCTGCTAACGTAGATCACTTGTCTCCGCAGCGAGCTGTACAGCCATTGGAAGGCCGCCGGCACGCTCCACACCCGGAACGTTGAAGTGAGCCAGGTAGTCTGCGTCCGAGCTGAGTTGGGTGGTGTTATCCAGATGCAAGTCTACATGCCAGGGGACGACAGCGGCTGCAAACGTAGCCCACAGGCCAGTATCGCCTGAGGCAAAGATTTCCATCGCTTCCCCACCGTTTTTATTGCTGCTCTTGGTTTTGCCAGCTCCAAGGTAGGTCATCGCGGTCACGATGTCCTGGACGCGAGCTCCATCGTCACTCACGTTGAAGGCGAGAAACTCGTGGGCGCTTTCATTTCGCGGAGCTACCGAAGGACCGTTCTGAAAGACGTCGAGAAGAAGAACCGGCCGATTCTCATGTCTGAGCTTGATGACGAGAGGATTCTGCGCCAGGGTGCTGCCTCCCTTGGGGTCGAGCACGATCGCGACCTTACCCTTGCCTGGCAACCACACGCCGCTCACTCGATCCTTAGCCGAGAGCCGGCTAAGCACAATCTTTTGGCCGTCATGCTCGCTGACAACATTGTCCGGCACAGAAACCTCGAGAGTTCGTGCGAGCAGTTGACGATGCTGGTCGCTGCTCAACTTTGCCTGGCTCGACCGACCCATCTCCTGCCATTCGTGCAGAACGCCATCGACATCGGTCGCATCCGACGGAAGAGTGCGATTGGAAAGCACCATCACATCTTTCAACAGCTCCACTTGGATGTTGTGCTCTTGGAGTTCAGCGGCGCTGGAGACGCCTGGATTCACCTTTGCGAAGAAGCCATAGACCGCCTCTCGGCTGGCTTGATTGTAGTTGTGTGGCGAATCGATCTGAACGACATCTACTTTGTCGGCTTTGCCGTAAAGCGCGTAAATCTTTTTGATCGCCGGATACTCTTCATGTGGAACGTTTCGAGTCCAGTCCTGCGTGCCCGAGACCAGCAGCATGGGCTTGGGTGCAAACATAGCAGCAATTTCGACGCTGTTGGTCCCGATCCGAACGCCCGGCGCATTCTCGCAGTCGCCGCCTTGCATGATGGCGGAGACCATGTTGACCGGAGAAGCAAATTGAATGCGATCGTCCACCGCAGTAAGAAAGAACGTCTGCGTTCCGCCCCCGGATGCTCCAGTCACTCCTAGCCGCGAGGCGTCGACATCGGGTAGAGAGGAGAGGAAGTCGAGCGATCGAATGGAGTCCCAAAGCTGCAATCCGAGGCCACCGAAAGACCAGAGGCTGCGCTCCGGACTGTTGAAGTGATGAGTGATTTGAACGGTATCGGTATAACCAACCATGTCATACGCAAAGACAACATAGCCTTGACGAGCGAGACTGATTCCAAGGGAGGGACCGGAGTAAAGAGGTTGGGGCTCCAGCCTCCCATACTGCCAGTGCCCCTGAGGATTCAGGATGCCAGGGTGTTTCGAACTTCCACCCAGCGGACGATACAGGTTGCCGGCCAGGTAGAACCCCGGCATCGTCTCGATCAACACCTTCTCGATCGTGTAGTCCTTTTCCCTAACCAACCCGAATACTTGTGCGTTCAAAGGCGTCCTGGCCGGCATAGGTGACAGGCCTGTACTGATCAGGATCTGTTCCCGCAGATAGGCCTTCCGCTTTTCCCATTCTTCCAAAGTCCGAAACTCCGGCGATGGCATGTGAGTCTTTGTGTCGTCGAGATCTACGTTGCGCGCATCCTGCGCCGGAACCTGCGCCGTGGCGGAGGCACCGAAACAAGCGAGGACTAGCGCAAACGATCCGCACAGCGCCAAGGAACCGCGGATACCGGCTCTGCTTCTCTGCGAACTACTTCGTTCCTGCTTCATAGTCATACCTTTCTGAAGACGAGCATGTCAGTCAGCCTTGAAGAGCGGCAAGCTAGAAGATGATCTTGCCGCTCAACTGGAGAATTCGTGGGTCGTTCGCTGCACTGATGACACCGAACTGCGCAGAGGATTGGGTCACATTCGGCGACTGGAAGTTGACGTTGTTGAAGAGATTGAATGCTTCGGCACGAATCTGGAAACTCACATTTTCGACAACAGGCGTGTTCTTGAGCAGTGCAAAATCCGTGTCGAAATAGCGAGGTCCCCTCAACTGTCCTTTTGAAGCCGTCCCGAAGGTGCCAACCGGGTTAGGTGTGAATTGCGAAGTGTCGAAGAATTTCGACACCATCGCGGCGTGAGAGCGTCCGGTGGAAAGGGCGACAGGTCCGCCCTGATAGTTTGCGTGATCTAATGCAATCCCGGTAAAGCTGTTGTCCACGCCGCTCAAAACGGTTAGAGGGAACCCACTCTGCCAGACCACGATGGAATTTACCTTCCATCCACTGCTCAGCTTTCCAAGGAAGGCTTTGTCAGAGCGAGGAAATGGTACATCCCAGACGTCGGAGAACTTGAAATTGTGCGCCAGGTCCCCAGTGGATCGGCCGTAATCGACAGAGTGGCTGTAAGGATTGGTCCAACTAAAGTTATCGAGGCTCTTGGCCCAGGTGTAATTTGCCAACAAGGTGAGGCCGAACTTCAACCGCTTCTCCAATGACGCCTGGAAGCCGTTGTAGTTGGAGCTGGAGCCCGATTGGCTCTGGCCTACCGTGCTGAAGTTGGAGTAGGGACGGCGTGCCTGCGTGTTTGCCGTCGTAGAGTTACCCGGAACATAGATTGCATGATTTACCGGATACGATACCGAGTTATGCGAACTCACGTTTCCGATGTAAGCAACTCGGGCCACGGAACTCTTCCCAAACTGATGTTCCACGATAAGGTTCCAGGAATCCGTCACCGGGGGACGCCAGCCACTCTGAAAGACGCCCGAAACCGACACGGGAAGAGTGAACGTCGCGGATGCCGTCGGCAACGTAGGACCATACTGCGCGGGAAAGGGATTCGCGGCCCCGACGCTTCCATAAGGATCGGAGAACTGCACGTTGTTGTAGGTGAAGGCAGGGGAGAAAGGAGCGGTGTCGACCTGAGCGTTATAGGTCGAGGTCTGCGGAGGCGTGTAGTAGATACCGAAACCGCCTCGAATACTGGTGCTCCCATCGTTAGTAACTCGATATGCGAATCCCAACCGAGGTCCGAGTTGTGGCCAATATGGGCTGGAACCGGCAACTGGGCAGCCCGCATCGTGATTCTGTCCGCCATAGATTAGACCCGCGGGCGCATTGGGATATCGAACCGATTGAGCTCCGGGCACAAAACACTCGACTCGTCCTTGTCGGTCGTAATACGGAATCCATGGATCCCAACGAACACCTGCGTTCAGCGTAAGATTGCTGGTCGCCTTCCAGTTGTCCTGCAGGAAAAAGCCCCATTGAGTCCCCGCAAAGCTCTTGAACTCGCCTCCGCCTTGCGTAAAGGAATAGGCGCGACCGAAGATGAAGTCCGCAAGGCCATTGCCTGAAAGTTGACCATTGAACGTGAAATTACCAGACTGCCGGTAGGTGTTGTTGATCGTGTTTTGGACCCGTAGAGCCTGACCACCAAAATGCAACTCGTGAGCACCGACCAGCTTCATTACAGCCTCACGGATAGTAAAGTCACCGCGGTCGAACTCACCAGTATGGTTTGTCGCGATGGAAAAACCGCTGGTTACTGACATCGCTAATTCCGGCGGCGTGGGATGCGCCACCTTGGCCCCGAGATCCGCCCAACTAAACGGCGCGCCCGACGTGGATCCTCCGCGCTGGAGGTTCAAGCCAAATGTGGTATTGAAGAGCAGCGTCGATGACTGCAAATACGTATGGCTGATCGCCACCGTCTGAACACGGACATGGTTTCCAGTGCTCGGGGCTGCAAGTACATTCGTGGCCGGGATGACGGTAGGCTGTGTGAACTGAGTGAAAAAGTAATGGCCCGTGAATTGGTTCTTTCCAACCGAGTAATCGATCTTTCCCAGCATCTGCGTGTCTTGTGTCCGGACAACAACCCCCGAATAGGTCAGTAGTCCGTTCGGACCAGTGGGCAACGGGACATACTTCAGCAGCGCCTGCGAAACAGGATCCTGTCGGCTGACAGGGATCTGATTGTTAACCAGCTGAACTCCGGTGACGGGATCCTTGAGATGGGTGGGAGTAGTGCTGAAGTCTCCACCTCGCTGTGCAGCAGTCGGCACGAAGGCAGTAAGTGAGGCTGATGCTGAACTGACCGGCGTTCCCTGGTAAGTACCGAAGAAGAAAAGCTTGTTCTTGAGGATCGGACCGCCTATGGAGCCGCCATACTGATTTCGGTGCAGCGAGTCGTGAGTCAATCCAAAGTAGTTCTTCGCATTCAACGACCCATTTCTTAGATATTCGAACGCCGTTCCATGGAAGGAGTTAGTACCGGACTTAGAAACAATGTTGACTACACCTCCCGAGGCATTACCATACTCAGCACTAAAGTTCGACGATTGCAACGCAAACTGCTGAATGGCATCCGGATTAGGAAATGGAAGGCTTGCATTGACATAGGTGTCGTTGTGGCTTACGCCATCCATCTGATAGTTGACCTGGGTGACAGCCGAGCCATTCACGCTAGCCGTTTCCTCATTGGGATAGACGCCACCCTGACCACAGATGATGCAACCGTTTCGAGCAAGATCCACTGTCCCTGCGGAGAGGTTCAAGAGCGATTGAGCGTTGCGGCCGTTCAGTGGAAGATCAATTACCTGCTTCTCCTCGATCACTTGGTTGCTCGTAAATGTCCGGGTATCCACCAGTTCTACATTCGAGTTGACATCAACCTGGGTGTTGACGTTGCCGAGTTTTAGCACCACACCCGCGGTCGCCGCTTGACCGACGTTGAGGATCAGTCCCGATTGCACATAGCGGTCGAATCCATCCTTTTCAACCAGGAGCCTGTACTCGCCCACAGCAAGCCTTGGAAAAGAAAATACGCCGGCAGCAGTTGTGGTCGAGGACTCAGTGGCTCCTGTCCCCGTATTCACGGCTGTCGCTTTGGCACCCTCGATCTTTGCTCCAGTAGCATCAGTTACCGTGCCCTCGAGAGATGCAGTCGTGTTCTGCGCCCAAGTGGATATAGTTAGACAGGTCATAGCAATGATAGCTAGGAGGAAACGACCGCCTTTGACACTAAACATTTGGCGCATTGATACACTCCTGAATGCTGCGTGAATTGGCTGTGAATATAGGGAGAATATAATCGCACTTATTGTCCATCCCAAGTACCTTGGGACGATTCGTTACTGTAGTGGGATGAATCGTAGAGCCTGTTCGATCACCGGACGTATGCCAAGCTGCGATCGCACTTCCGCTTATAAAAGCCCCGCAGTTGCAGGCAAGTTTATAGATAACTAGCGTGGAGATGCCGCGATTACTTCGATTATAGGTATGGGTCAGTGGTCGCAGATTGGCCGGATCGCGCTCACCCATGAGTCCGACTGCTGCGTCAATCGCGAATTATGCTGATGTGATTGTAGTAGAACACGAATACTTCCCGCTAAGTAACCTACCTCTTCGTATCCGTGACATTTCAGCAGAAGGAGCTGCCTTACTTCCCCAGCAGAATGCGTGCACTCTTGTGCTGGTAGCGACTCATCCGGAGCTGCTCACCCGTATGGAGCACCACCATGTGGTATCCGTTTAGCCACTGATGGATTTCCCGTATTTTTTCTGCGTTGACAATCGTTGAACGGTGAATTCTCACAAATCTCTTGGGATTCAGGCTCTGTTCCAGGGAGTTCAGAGTTCGTCGTACCACTGCCGTCTGATCTCCAATATGGAGGATGACATGATTCTTCTCGGCTTCCATCCAATGGACATCTTTTACTTTGAGAGGACATACCCGGCGTCCTAAGCTTACTGGTATCCACTCCAGATAGCTTTCCTGCCGGTCCCCTCCCAGAGGCCGCACCTCCGGCGGAGCCAATGGAAAGCCGGCGACTGGTAGACGCTCTACCACTCGACGCAGCGCCTCATCAAAGCGGTTCTGGCCAAATGGCTTGACGAGGTAATCGACCGCTCTCGCTTCAAATGCCTGGACCGCATACTCTCCGTAGGCAGTAATGAACACCGTCAAAGGCATATGCTCCAAACCGATTCTAGATACTACCTCCAGACCATTGAATCCGGGAATTTGCATGTCCAGAAAGACAACATCGGGAGCAAATTGTTCTATCGACCTCACTGCAGACGGGCCGTCACCGCACTCCGCATTCACCTGCACAGAGGGATGAGCCTTTAGGAATCGCTGTATGCTGCGACGCATAATCGGTTCATCATCCACAATGATTGCATTTATGGTCACGAGGTATACCCCATTGCACTCGCTGTCTCTTCCGTCAACTTCCGGAATGGCAAGACAACGCGCACCGCAACTCCGCGAGGGACCAGACTAGTCAGCGCCAGAGAAAACTGATCTTTATAAAGTTCCCGAAGACGCGATTGGATATTAGAAAGCCCGATCCCGTGACGAAGTGCCTCCTCGCTAGAGAGAAGCAGAACACTGTTAGAGTTAGTCACCTCAAGCTGAAGCGCATTCCCTATCTTCCTGACCTGTACGTTCACCTCGTCCGCCCCAGGATGTATTCCTATCCCATGACGAATAGCGTTCTCTACAAGGGTTTGAAGTATTAGGTGAGGCACCGCGCAATCAAGAGCCTCAGTCTCAATATCACTGTTTGTAATAAGGCGATCTCCAAATCGGATTCGCTCAATACCAAGGTGCCAGTCCAGAATCGCTAGTTCCTTGCGTAATGAGATTTCCTGAGAATGGGTATCTTCTAGAAATGTCCTCAGCAAAAGACTCAGTCGCAAGAGTAAGTCTTCGGCCGCAGCTGGATCCTCGTACAAAAGAGCTGCAACGGAGTGGAGAGCATTGAAAAGGAAGTGAGGATGAAGTTGCGCTTTGAGAACAGTCAGCCGGGCTTGTGCAAGCTCCTCGCGCAGCCGCGTACTTCGCAACTCTTCCTGTCGAGCGTCACTGTAGAAGTGCCAGACGTGTACTAGACCGACGAGCACCCAATAGACGAGAAAATTGGTGGCGGTATGAATTGAAATGGTCCGTCTCACCTCGGAGCCAAAGGGCAGATGATCTGGCTCTGACCAATGGCGCAGAATAGATACAATTAGCACAGCCGCAGTGCTCAATGCAGTACTGGTGAACAGGTGGACAAATAACATCCTCAGCCATCTCTTCGATCGAATGCGGAACCTCAAGGCGATCCACAGGGCCACCGGAGATAAAGCCGCCCTGGTATACCAGACTTCCGCTTCTCTGAGTAAGTAATAGCTGAAGGGCCGCCGTTGGGAAATTTCTTTTACATTTGCGCCTGTACTTGGTCGCGCAGCTATCAACCTACTGGATTGAATTACCGGCGGCCCCTCCGGGTAGATGATCTTACCTACGTACCCTTGGCACGCGAGCAGCATTGCGGCCATAGTCCAAAGCGTAATGTAGACCAGCCAAAAGCTGCCACGTGTGTGGAACATCGGAAATGCTTCAGGTGCCTGCGGGTAGCCGTTTGCCAAGTTTCAAGGCCTCCATGCAATACACATCGGTAAGGCTGGTATCCGTCATCAAGGGCTTTCACGCGAGCTGCCCCATGTCATGAGGCACCAGGATGATAGTGAGACTTACTGGGTCTCGACCACGGTAGATGTAGGTTTGGGGAAGCTGCACGGACGACTTGGGCCGGCAGTTTTATTCATAACAGACGAGGTGATATTCGGGACTACCTAGATCTGTTGCTTGCTATGCAACTACTCTAATTATTTTTACCTAAGCCACTTTTACCCTAATTACTTCGGGCAACGCTTGCAGAATGGTGCATTGCGTGGCCGGCAACACTCAAAACGTCAACGCTGGATTTTGCGCACTCTTCGTGGAGGTCAAGCGGATCTCGATAACGAAGAGGCTCGCCAGGAGTGTTGCCCTATAAGCGGCAATAAATCATCCACTTATTTAAGTTTTACTAAAGTGACTTATTGAGTAGTTGGTTAGGTCCCGGATGTACACCGAGACAATGCCTTTACTCGCGGGACACAAGGTAATTATCCGTTGGCTGCTTACTTTTTTATCTCACATCAGGATAAAGATCAAGCTATATCCGTGCCAATGGAACGGCATTCTTAATGACTTCACTCATGCCGACCGCGCCGTTCTTTCTCATAATCTGGAGCCGTACTCGCCAAAAGGCTGAGCTAGTCGCAACCCGAGACAGCATTTTAAGACAAGCGCCCTAATGGCCATGATTGACTACTTCTATATCAGGAGTACGAATTAGTAAAAATAAGAGGGCTGTAGCAGCGACCGGTAAAAGGCCGGCTACCAGAAACGCGGGCCCATAGGAGAATCGATCGACTGTGATGCCTACGACAAAGGTGAACGCGACACCAGCAATCCCAGCCGCTAACCCGCTGAGTCCTGTCACCGTGGCAACGACGTCTTGCGGAAACAAGTCCGATGGCAAGGTCAGCCCCATGGTGGACCAACTAGCGTAACCCCAAAGCGCCACGCAAATCAGCGCTAGCGCAACGTAGACACTGTGGACACGAGCGGCGGGAATGCCTGCGAGGATCGGAAGGCAACTCGCAGCACACACCCATGTACGTGCACGGACGATGGATAGTCCGCGACGAATACAGTAGCCGGATATCAAGCCGCCTGTGAAATTTCCCAGGTCCGCAGCCACGAATGGCATCCAGGCAAATACAGCGATTTGCTTGAGGCTAAAGCCTCGGGCATCACTCAAATATTGCGGCAACCAGAAGACATAGAACCACCAGATAGGGTCGGTCAGAGCCCGACCGAGCACAATGCCCCATACATTACGATTGCGCCCCAGGCGAAGCCAACGCTGAGCCCCCTTATCCTTCGACTTAGGAGCCATCTGCTGGCCCGCATGGATGAACTCGACTTCCTGTGGACTCACTCGCGGATGACGATCGAGCGGATGGTACACGCGTAACCATAGGAATAGCCAAACGAAACCTAGCAGCCCTGAAAAGACAAACGACCATCTCCAGCCGAATGCGAGAGCAATCAAGGGAATGATGAGCGCCGCTAGAGCTCCTCCCACACTCGAGCCACTGTCGAAGATCGCGACCGCTACACTCCGCTCTTCGCTCGGAAACCACTCAGCAACCGTCTTGCTGGCTCCTGGCCAATTGAGGCCCTCTCCAATTCCTAACATGAATCGAAAGGCAACGAAGCTCGAAACAGAACTGGCGAATCCCATCAGCATGTTCACCAAGGACCACCAGACCACAGCTACGAGAAGCCCAACCCGAGTGCCTACAGCGTCTAGGAAGATACCGCCGATTAGCCAGGTGAGCGCGTAAGAGATCTGGAACGCGCCAATAATCTTCGCAAGGTCGGTATGCGTGAGGTGGTACTGCGTCGCTATTACCGGCGATAGTACCGAGAAGGTCTGACGACTGATGTAATTGATAGCAGTAGAACAAAAGAGCGTCCATACTATCCACCATCGAGTTCTTCCCGCACGTGAGGGCTGCGATGCGGGAAGAGTCGGCTGTTGATCGGCACTCCGTAAATTCATCTTGCGTGATCCCCTGCCACAAATGTGGTGAAGTGCTCATGTCATACCTGCGCAAAGCAAAAAGATCCAAATAAACGAAGTCAGACTTCCAGATAACCTGACACACGCCAGAAACATGTATTCCAACATGTCACTATTTTCAAATACGTGGTATCAAGTCTCCCAACTGAGAAGCGGAATCTCTATCCAGATAGACGGTGACATCGGGATGAGTGCGAAGAATTGTGGCGGGGCACTTCGTCGAGATAACCTCCTCCAGGGTCCTGCGCATGATTTCGGCTTTCCGATTTCCTGGTACCGATACGATCAGCTTTGGAACCCGCAGGAGTATTGGGATCGTGAGCGAGATGGCATAATCCGGAACTTCTTCAGTGCTATTAAACCAGCCTTCCGCCGCTTGCTGCGTTCGGCATGCAGCGTCCAGAGGAACAATCTTAACATCTGCAGGATCGTCGAAATCTGCAACACCGGGATCGTTGAATGCCAGATGTCCATTCTCGCCAATTCCGAGCAAACATAATTGCGGCTTCGAAGAGCGAAGTTTCTCCGCGTAAGTGCAGCACACCTGCTCAGGATCCGGGGCGGTACCATCCACCTCGAAGAATTCTCGCATGCTCACCTTTGATACCAGATTTTTGCGGAGATACCCGCGGAAGGAGGCGGGATGATCGACAGGGAGCCCGATATACTCATCTAAGTGGAATCCACGTACTTGGTCCCATGGCAAACCCTCTAGTTTCGTGAGGGCTCCCAAGGTATCGAGCTGCGAGGCGCCGGTGGCGAATATTGCTGCAATAATCTCGTTGGTTCGGCTCAGCGCTTTCAATGCTTCTGCAGTGGCTCCAGCCGCCGCCTCCCCCATGAGTTCACGGGTCGGATGAATTTCCAATTTCATCGTTCCGACCTTGAACTGCTGAACTTCCACATTCTTGACACTCATCTATAACCCCTCGGTAGTAGGTCGTACTACGTCATTAACTCTGTTTGGATCCTGATATACGTGACTGCTACAGTGCTGATAAGAGCGTGTTATCGTATTATCAACCAATCCGATTGAGAAGAACATCAGTAGATCCTACTAGAGGATCAACTATCACTAATGCTTTTCAAAAGCTAAACTTGGCGGATAGTTGTGCGATACGCGGAGTGTTTGCGCTAGCGATACTTCCAAACCCACCAGAACCAACGGCACTGACAGGATTGCTCAGGTTGGTATGATTGAGCAGGTCGAAGTATTCGGCTCTGAACTCGAAGTTGCTCTCTCCTTTCAGTGCAAATGTGCGTACCAGTCCGGCATCCCAATCAAAATAACCGGGTCCACGGAAGGAACCCTTGACAACATTTCCGAACGCGCCGGGCGCAGGCAGTGAAAAGGCTGCCGGATTCAAATAGTTTTTACACGCGGAGGTCGTTTTGCATGCTCCGCTCCCATAAGGATTTTGGCCGTTCCAGACCGCACGATCCTGGAGCAGTGATGTCTGAGAAATATCCGACCCGGCCGTGATCGTAAGAGGACTACCACTCTGTAATTGGAAGATGCCGGTGGTGCGCCAGTCATTAATAATGACCCGCAACGCACGAAGACCGCCGGATAGTTTTGGGAAGAGCCAGATATAAGAAGCCGCGAAAACACTATGACGATCGAAGTCAGAGGGCCCTATGTCTAGGGCTTTGTAGTTTGACTGATAAATAGGATAGGCATAGGGAGCGCCAGATCCTGAAGATGGGGTTGAATCGATTGTTAGGTAAGGCAATGTATCTATTGCCTTGGAGAAAGTGTAGTTCGCCATAATACTCAACCCATGAGACACCCGCTGCTCGAGTGTAGTTTGTAAGGAGTTATAGCTTTCTGTTCCACTCATGCTCGCTTCCAGAATATGAGTGAACCCAGGGAAGTGCCGTCGCTGATCCGGACCCAATTTACTTCCAGGGATGTAATTAGCCGGATTCATGTCATTGCTCACAAACAAGTGGCTGGCGTGTGCACCGACATACGCGATTCTGGTTATCAGATTTTTCGTGAGCTGCTGCTCTACCGTCAGGTTCCAATCGTAGGTCACCGGAACCTGAAACGTTCCTGATGGATCATAGGTGTTGACTTGGACAGGCGATGGAAAAATGAGATTGGAGGGAGGAGTGAGCGGCGCAGGAAAAGGATTCGTGATTCCGGCATAAGGATTGCTGAACGGCCCTTGGGGAGTGGTGAGCGAGACTGACACTGAGAAGGGGCTGGTCTCTGAAGGAATACTGTTCAGGATGGCAGGTTGACGCGTGTCGTAGAAAACGCCTGCCCCGCCCCGTAAGCTCAACGTGCCATTACCGTGGACGTCATAGGCAAACCCGGCACGCGGCATCACGTTACTGAGAACAGACCGAACGCCCTGTTCTGGAACGCCCGGATCTCCCGGAAAGAGCAGGCCAGCGGGAGCGTTCGGGTACACGGTGGATCGAAGCCCTGCAGCGTAGGCCGTCGGGCTAAACTGCTCGACACGACGCCTAAGTTCTTTCCAGGGCAGGAATGGTTCATATCTAATACCGTAATTAAGCGTTAGGCGACGCGAGATCTTCCAGATGTCCTGACCATAGAACCCGTAGAACTGGGCTCGGTTGTTGAAGTATTGGCCGGCCCCTTGGTTGAACGTGTAAAGATATCCAAGTAAGAAGCTGGCAAGACCGTAGTTTGTGGTATTCGAGTTGAATACAAAGGATCCCGGCTGATTGTATTGACTATCTATGTCAACTTTGCTGAGTTCCGCATGTACGCCGAAAGACAAGCTGTGATTTCCAAGCACCCAGTGCAAGTCGTCCGCGAGCGAGTAGTTATTGCGCTGAAATGCGGCTTGTGCGCTAGCTCCTAATGTGAAGAATCCAGTTGCAGCAATTCCTATGATCGCCTTAGACGGCGGCTGATAGATATTGACTCCAAAATCCGAGACGTCAGGACCATTCGGTAACGGACCGCGAGTAGATATCTCTCGGGAGTAATTAACGATCAGCGTATTGAGTAGGCTAGGCGCAAAGGTGTGTGTCTCAGAGAGCAGCGCGCTCTGGACACGAATGTTTGACTGACTAGCGTAAGTAAGAAGGTTCGACGTGTTGAGGACACCGGCGTTCGAAAAGTCGTTTAGGTAGTAGTGGGCGGTAACGTGGTCTTTTGAACCCAGATCTTGGTCTCCGCGGAGCAGTAGTTCGCTGTAACCCTGGGCAAGTGGGTCCTGGTAAAAGACTAGGCCATTGCCGCCGACACTAGGCAGGTCCTTCATCAAAGCGACGGCCGCGGGATCGAAGGTCCTCGGGTCGATATAGTTATTCGGGTAGGCGACGCCAGTATGTGGGTTCACGATCTGGACTGCTTTACCGATCGGATTGGCCGCGTTGGAGGCATTCAGCATGGCCGAGAAATCGCCGTTCATGTTCGCCTGCGTCGGGATATAAGAGTTCACGCCTCCCTGCTGATCTCTAACGATAGTTTTCTGATAACCCACGAAGAAGAAGCTGTGCTTGCTGCCGGCCAGATGCGGTATAGCGACAGGGCCGCCAAAAGTTCCCCCGAACTGGTTGCGCTTAAGTGGATCTACCGTCGACGAAAAATAGTTTCGAGCATTGAAGATGCCGTTGCGAACGTATTCGAATAGGTTGCCGTGGAACGCATCGCCGCCGGACTTAGAAACGATGTTGACCACTCCGCCCGCGTTTTGACCATACTCCGCGTTGTAATTGCTTGTCTGAACGCTGAACTCCTGGAGCGCATCCGGGAAGGGAAAAGGCTGGTTAACGTTGGTGTATTCATCGATATTGTTGCCACCGTCGAACATGAAGTTTGTATCGGAGGAGCGCGAACCATTGATGGACACGGTGACCGCAGCCGGGAAGGTCTTGGTAAGCCCTTGATCCGCATTGTCCACGGGGCCAAGGATTACACCAGCAACGAGCTCCGTCAGCTGGGCCGCGTTTCTTCCGTTCAGCGGCAGATCGTTCACACTCTTTCGATCAATGACTTGAGACAGGGTACCGGTGGTTGTATCCACCTGGACCGCATTCGCCACGACCGTAACGATTTGGGATGGTTCTCCAAGTTGAAGAACCGCATTGACGGTCTCCGACTGATTTGCCTGCAGGACAATGCCCGTTTGTACGTAAACTTTGAACCCGGCCGCAGTCACAGAGATTGTGTAGCCACTTGGGGCCAAGGAGGGGAAAACATATGCGCCAGTCCCATTGGTCTTCACAGAGATAGTTGCACCTGTGTCGGTTTGCGTCGCGACGACAGCAGCGGAAGGGATCTCAGCCCCGGATGGGTCGGTCACCGTCCCCGAAATTGTTCCTAACCCTTGCCCAAATGAGTGTTGGGCATTCGCAACGGCTATGAGTAGTGCGAGCGCATACGAGATCCGCCTAAGAAACGACCTGGTCCATATCCTCTTCGCGTTCATAAGCCTCCGTACCAATGGTGAAAAAGTCCCGTTTGCTGTGTGCTCTGGAGAATTGAAGATATAAGTTAGATACGCGAGACCGTGTTACATGTCAAGATTATATTTCTCTATATGGAGAAATATTTCTCACCTATTTAAGTGTCATTGGGCCTAAATGCTGAAATCAAACGCTAGGAGAAGAAATCCAGCCCTTCGCAGAAGGTTTTCAGTTCGCTATGGAGAAAACGGTTCGGAAGTTATATAGTTATGAGCGGAATAATCGTGAAAATAATGTCTGATCCGTTTCTCGAAGGCACGAGTGAAACCATCAAAGCCGCGAAGCAAAAAGTTGGGCTGCGGGAGATAGCAGCAGCAGCCAAGGTAAGCGTTGCCACTGTTTCCCGAGTTTTGAATGGAAATAATCGGGTAGATCCCGCTATCCAGAAGGTCGTTCTAGACGCGACAGCGAGACTTGATGTTGATCTTTCCCGGCGGAATAGGGTAAACACCCTGGCTTTTCTACTCAGTAATCGCGTCATGTTGCATCCGTTCCATTCGCGGGTTCTGAGTGGGGCCGAGGCATACTGCGCTGCGCATGGCTGGGACATGGTATTTCTGTCCTTCAATTACTCGCCCACCGCTCCCTGGGACGAATTGCACTTACCGAAGGTGGTGCAGCGCCGAGATGTCATCCGCGCACTCATATTGGCCGGGACGAACTCCACCAATTTGATTGACTTGTTGGATCACAAGGGAATCCCCTATGTGGCTCTCGGCAACAACATTCTCGGTGAGCCGCAGACCGCTAAGAACGACCTGATCTTCACCGATGACACGCAAGGCGGCCGAGACGTGACTCGCTATCTCATCAGCCTCGGTCACCGTGACATCTGGTTCGTCGGAAATACCCGCCTGCCGTGGTTCGCCCGATGTTTCGCTGGATATGCTCGTGTCATGGAAGGGGCTGGACTGGTCGCTCGCCACAGCAGCATCGACTCCGAGGACGACACAGAAGTCGGCTATCTCGGAACGAAGTCTCTGCTAGCCCGCGGCGAATCCGTTACGGCGATCTTCGCCGGCAACGATACCACAGCTCACGGAGTGTATAAGGGGCTGCGTGACAGCGGCTTTAGAATTCCGGACGACATCAGCGTAGCTGGTTGTGACGATACGGTTGGTGCTTGGTTGTTTCCGGGGCTGACTACGATCCGTGAATTTCCCGAGCAGTTAGGAAAGCAGATGGTCGAGCTGGTCCTCAGCCGCCTCGCAAATCCTGGACTTGAGCCGCAGCGAGTCACCGTCCCCACTGAATTGGTCAAGAGGGATTCGTGCCGTCGCATCCTCAGCAGCTCCGATACCGCATCAGATGCCGCCTTCGAGACGATGGAGAGCCTCTGAGGAACCCCGTTGTGCGATGGGGTTCCTCTAAACTCAGTGCTATATGTGCTCAGGAACTGTGAATGGAGCCCTGTAGCCACGATCGCCGTCGCGAAGCAGATGATTGGCTTCGTCGTCGTTTTTGACCAGTTCCGTCTTAGGATCAAAGTTCAGCGTGCGGCCGAGTCGATAGGCGACATTTGCCAGATGAGCTAATCCCGCGGAGTAGTGCCCCTCTTCAATCGGCGCTCTCAAATCTTCCTTCTTCCGGCTCACAACGCAAGCAATAAAGTTCCCGAAATGATCTTCTTTACCCTCTGGCGCGGACGGGCCGGAGTGCTGCTCTTTTCCTAGAAAGCTACAATAACCGGTAACGTTGTCAATCGCCAGATAGCCCTTTGGACCGTAGAAAATGTTGCCCACGGAGTTATAACTTCCCTCCATCGGCCCAAGTCCATTTTTCGCGGTCTCCGCCAGCGCCGCAGAAGCGGCGCGGCCAGCTCCTATTCCGGCTTCATGATTCGTTATCCAATGACGAACTTCAAACTCGAGCAGGGCGTGCTTCCCGTTCGGACGATGGTATTCGAACGCGCAGTTCAGTGTGTTGGGCGTCTCTTGATCGTCGTCGAACATGTAGTGTCCACCCACCGCCGAGATTCGGTCCGGAAGCCCCAGGCCGAGGCCCCATCGAGCAATATCCATCTGATGAATGCCCTGGTTGCCTAAATCTCCGTTGCCATAGTTCCAGAACCAATGCCAGTTGTAATGGAAATGATTCTTCGTGAATGGCAGGAGAGGAGCGGGTCCGGTCCACAGGTTGTAGTCGACTCCCGCGGGAACAGGCGGGACGGGCGTGGGGCCGATCGTGTCCCGCCACTTGAAGCATAGACCGCGCGACAAATAAACATCCCCGAGAAGGGCGTCCTGTTGGATCTTCTGGATTGCGTCTTTTACTGCAGGACTGGAGCGACCCTGCGTTCCATGCTGCACGATGCGGTTATATTTCTCCGTTGCGCGCACCAGCTGGCGTCCCTCCCACAAGTTATGGGAACAAGGTTTTTCGATATAAACATCCTTGCCCGCTTGCATGGCCCATATTGCCATCACTGCATGCCAGTGATGCGGTGTCGCGATGGAGACAGCGTCGATGGACTTGTCTTCGAGCATCTTGCGAATGTCGGTGTAGGTCTTCGGTTGAAAACCCATCTTCTGTACCTGCGCAAGGCGTTCCGCCATCACGCTATCGTCGATATCGACCAGTGCTGCGATCTCAACATTCGGCAACGCGCCATAGCCATGAATGTGGTTTTCGCCGCGACCACGCAGTCCGACGATAGCTACGCGGACACGATCGCTGGCCCCCCGAACCCTCTGCGGTAACTCCAGTGCGCGAAGGCCCTCCGGCGCCACAACTACAGCAGCCGCCATGGCACCACTCTTCAAAAACTCTCGTCTACTCTCGTCCATTTCAGGAATCTCCCTTTATTTTGCGCGGAAAGTTGCAATGCACCGAAGCTGCTGGCAGCCGTTACGGACGGGCAGCGTACTCTGTGTACTTCTCTGCGACGCCGGCATCTTTATAGCTGCCTTCGTGGATCAGCACTCGATAGCGGAACTCGATCGATCCGGCGGCGGGTAGCGTGTAACTTCCATCATGTTTCGGGTCGGCGTAGAAATAGCTGAGGCCGAATGGATTCGCAGCAAGTAAACCGTAACCGCGAGCATGCCAATAGGTCGGATGGTGGAAGCTCGCCGGGCTGTCGAAGACTGCGACACCAAGCTGCTGCCCATCGATCACTCCATCAACGTCGACCCAGTTGGCCCGCTTACCCCAGATCTGCGGCTCTCCCTCACCGCCTTCGGAGTTCACCATCGTACCGGTAGGTGCATTCAGTTCGGGAGCCAGGCGAATTGCAAAGGACCCCTCCTTGGTATCGCCGAATTTGACCGGCTCCTTGCCGGCCTTGATAACAAATTGGCAATCAATCACGCGTGAATCCCTGTCGCCACTAAACTTGTACTCCTGAATCTCTTCGGCAAATGGCTTGTGATCGGTTCCTTCAAGATCGAAGACGGCGCGGATGACACCCGAAGAAGAGCCGCCGCTCATCTTCTCAATCTTGCGAAAGACCATGCGTCCGTAGTTCCTCGGATGGTTGGACGCGTAGTACTTAGCAAACACTTCTTCCGTCCAGAAGTCCGAGCCGTGAACATCTCCATGGCCGAAGTACATGGCCCGCTGGTGTGGTTCAATACCTTTATCATGCTCGTGACCAGCGGGAATCTCATCACCGACAGGGATTCCACGCGTAACAATTACACCCTTCGCATCGCGAAGAGGCTGCAGGTAAGCTTTAGCAGTCTTTGGATCGAAATTGTAGGTCGTGAAAGGCTTGCCTCCAATCGACACGTCCACGCTATTGCCATGCCGTGTGAAGCTCACCGACTCGGCATATCCGCAGCACGTCGTCGTCAGGAGCGCTACAGCCATAAATGCAGCAGGCCGCCTAAAGGAAAGAAAATGCATGGGCACTTACCTCGTTACGTATTTTGTTTCTTTGACAAAGGCGGAGAGATGGCCGGCTTAGCGCGAAGGTGATCGTGCAGTTCCCGCGTCGGCCGCGGATGCTCGTTCCTGCGCTTGCAGAATTCGCCACATGGTTCCAGAAAATATCATCGCCTGGGCGCTGGGCGGCACTTCGCAGGCATCCAGCATGGCGCGATAACGCGAGAGCGCTAGATCGAACTCCCCTATATCTCCGCCAAAAACATCTGAACCGAACACAAGCTTCTCGAAGGCACTCGAACTACTGCTCGGAGTATGCGGACTCACCATTCCCGTCCACCAGAAGATGGAGCGGAAAAAACGGTAATCGTCCTTCTTCTTGATGAGAGTCGTGCCAGAGGCATCGAAGTACAGATTAGGATCCCAACGACCTATCTCGCCCGCTTCGGCATAGTCCGGATTCCCGAGATGCGCGCCAATGATAATGGTCTTCGGCCATCGCCGAGCGATCAGATCCAAACGAGTGACCCGGCTCCGGTCAAAACTGATGTTCGCTGGTTGCTCCGGCTTCAATCGATTGACAATGCCCGTATGGAAAAGAAGGATCATATGGTACTTCTCGGCCCGTTCATAAATAGGCCAGTACGCTGGGTCGTCATAATCCTTCAGCGTGGAAGTGATCTCCCCTAATCCCCGAAATCCGGCCTTATGAAAACGATCAATCTCATTGAGCACATCGGGATCGTCCAGCTTTACATCCCCAAATCCTACAAATCGATTGGGGTGTTCCTGGACAAACTTGCTGGCTTGGGAAAAGCCCCGCGGCGTAGTCAATAAAAATGCCAGACCGTCGGCAGCGTCCAACCTGCTAAGGAGCCTTTCCAGAATGTCAGGCTCACCGTTGTAATGCATGTGAACGTCAATCAGTTTTGGCGAGGGGGACTGAGAAAAAGCAGAGATTGAAGCTAAAAGTAATACGGAAACAGTTATCCATATAGAAGGCTGCTTCATCCATCCCCCGTTCAATCGTCCTACGCGAAATTCTCCAAGATGGCCCCACCGAGTCTCTGTCCTAAACACAGAAGATATCCATGTGTCTGCGGGGTACCCTGCAAAATCAACATAGAAGGTGGAAACGAAAGTGTCAAGAAATATTTCGCGCATGCGAGAAATATTCTCACCGTCCGAGAATCAACATATCCTCATGCCTTAGAATCCTCGATTTGTAGATTCCAGCCTTCCGCAGTCAGGAATGGAAACGCTTACCCATCATCGATGTTCACCTCGATAAGGCAGAGCATTTGTTTCAGCACTCCGGACATGGGGCATCTTGTGCGGAATGAGTTAGGAAAAACTCCGATCGAATTGGAGGCGTGTTTTGTCGTATCGCCATATTTCTATTCGCTGCAAACAGAATCCGCCGTGTGCCCACGGCCTCGCGTCTTGTGAACGTAAGTCCCGCTTTCCTCGCCTGCGCCTGCCTGTCCAATCTCACCAGCACGTTTATAAAATGCGGAGCTCAGCGCGATCTCTGGCCTATAGCCACCTCGCTCTTAGCGCCCGCGGAGTTCCCATCGCAAAACACCTCCCCATCGCCAAGTCGTCTAGAAACTCAGTCTAAGGCGGACAGTTGAACGCGGTGGGCAACCGAATAAGTCTGGCCCACCCCCCTTGCGAATCACATCCCAATCCACTGCGTCGAAGGGGGCACTATTCGAGCGTCGACTCCGGCATCCCGATTACCAAGTCGCCCTTTCAGTCGGCGCCGGGAGTCGCAGATGCGCTACCAGGCCAAGTTCCTTACTAGATCGATGACTGTGAAAAATGGCTGCAAGAGCGAATCTCAGAGCTTCGTTTTCACTGAGGTGTTGTGAACTGTACCAAATATCTCTAACCCACTCGGCTGTCTCAAGGCCTAGCCTTCGTGAAGAAGTAAACAAGCTAGACGAAATTTTAAGTGGTGAAGTTTATGACGACTAGAATGATTTCCAATTAAATCCAAAAGAGCCCCGGATTCTCGATGTTCTGAAATCCGGGGGCTTCTGTTTGAATCATTCTTTGCCGAAGATTTCCTTGCCGAAATATAGGCCACTGAGAACCACGAGCACGCCTAACCATCCTCTGCTGACGATTTCCTGAGCGTACTTGAACGACTCGAAACAGGCAGCTTTACCGAAGTGCCGGTACAAGGAGATGTATTCGATATAAAGCCATGCAGGAGGCAGCAGTACCCATAAACCGAGAAGCCAGTTTTTCGCCGTGCGCCTATCTGGGGGCTCTTTCTTGTTGCGCTTGCAATCTGCTTCCTCACCCAGCCATGCAAACCCTTTGGATAAGGAGTAAGCAGCAACGCACAGGCCTACAACGGTGATAAGAAGGGCCACCCATCCATGAGAGTTGAACGTGCCCACCATACATTCAGCAGGCACACCGTCAACCAGCGAAGCAATCATCGCTCACTTCCTTATGATGATGTCGATACTGCTCGCCATGCCTATTGTACCAAGTCGCGAGAACTCAGTTTGTATGTGAGATACCAGCGCACGCAAAGCACAACAATTTCCCGGTCGAAATGTCGTCCCTTGAACAAATCCAATGCTCTCATCCTGGACCATTATCACCGTCCATTCCAACCATCTCAGAGTTTGCACCAGAACCGTCCGGCAAAGGGCAGCCTGAAGTGTCTTGAGGACAGGCGGTCAACTACGCTGTCGCCTGCAAACTCTTCCCCTTCGCTTCGATCGAGCGACCACAGCGGAATGCCGGGCTCACACTTCAACTTTCCTACAGGCCCGTCGCAAGGACCACTCCATGAAGGGCGAGCGCCATTCGCTTCAGCTTCGAGTTCCTGCTTAGCTTCTTCAGCCCCTGCCTCGGTTGCGGAGCCTCGGAGAATCCATTGATATACATAC
>Ga0193717_1000193_pt1 | contig 49949 bp, 50 predicted proteins | sample U2c2metaG_FD_145900 | JGI IMG/M metagenome (GOLD analysis project Ga0193717, IMG submission 145900) | Soil microbial communities from a riparian zone of the East river system, Colorado, United States - U2c2 | ecosystem: Environmental > Terrestrial > Soil > Riparian zone | place: USA: East River... | reverse complement strand
GCAAATCCAGTCCTATCAGGAGCTCCCCGCCCACATCTCACCGGCTCCCAACAGCAACAGAGCCGACTTCACCATCGACGCGCTCACGCCACCGCGCATCTGAGACGATCTTGCTGAGATCACCTCATTAGGCGCGTTCGGGGCACCCAGCGCCGTCAACGCGCCTTTCGCAGCACGCAGGTCCGGCACGCCCCGAAGGCCAGGCGGTCCCAAGTCGAGTAGTGACAGTGACGGTGCCCTGAAGGTGACCTTCAGGGCGTTGAGCGCCCCGAAGGGGCCCTTCGGGGCAACAGTGGCCATGTCCCGAAAGACGCGTTCGGGACAACGTCTCCTACGGGCCTTCGAGGCATGCACCGCCGGACACCGTGCGAATTCGCCAACAGCATCACTCTGCGCCTCAAAGGTGGCCTTCAGGGCATCGTCACCGTCCTCACCGGGCCCCAGGCACGCGGCCGAGTGCGTTTAGCGCAGCGGGGAAGCCGGCGTAGATCGCGAGATGGAGGATGGTCTCCACGGCTCGGTGGCGAGCGCCCGCGTTGTGCAGTGCGCGCAGGTGGTCGGTCAGCTCGGGCGCCACTCCGCCGGTGGCCGTGTGGGTGGCCAGCAGCACGAGCCGCTGAGTCCGCTCGTCCAGCCCGCCCTCGGCCGGCGCGCCGGTGGCGAGGCGGATCGTCTCGTCGAGCTCTTCGCGCGTACAGCCGACGTTGCGGGCCGCGGTGACGTGGAACTCGAGCTGCGCCCGCGCGTACCCGAGCGCCGCCAGCGCGGCGACGGTCACGAGTTGCCGCTGCGGCAGGGAAAGCCCTGGCCGGTGGTACACACCGCCGTAGACGAAGGCCACCGCTTCCGCACCGAAGTCCTCGGCGCCCACGCTCGCGAACAGGTCGAGCACCGCCGGCCGGTCGACCCCGCCGAGCTGCTGGAGAAGTGCGAGGCCCTTGTCGTAGTCCGCCATGCGCTCGATTGTTCAACAGGCAGCAAACATCGGATGTATGCACCTCAGTCTCCAATGTTACTCCGAGATGACGACGTTGAACAGGTCTAGACCAAACAATCTGTTGCCAGGGGATTGCCGAGGTGAAACCGGTTCCGGCTGGACGGGAAGTGCGCGAAGACTCGTACTTGACGCACCCGAGAGGTCCGATGTTCACTTGGCGTGACGCGCGCCACGTCCCCTGCTTTGTACGCCGGCGCGCGCCTGATTCCGAAGGGATCCACCATGTCCAGAACCTCGTCCCGCAGACGACTCCGGTGGGGCGCCGCCGGGCTCGCCGTGGCCACGGTCGCGACCGGCGTCGCGCTCGCCACCGCCGCGCAGAGCACCGCAGAACAGAGCGCGGCACCGGCCGCGGCCGCCGCGCTGCCCAACGGTTTCCGCAGCGTCGGCTACATGCCGTCGTGGGCGGGAAGCGTCAACAGCATCCAGTACAGCAAGCTCACGCACATCAACTACGCCTTCGCGCTGCCGAACTCCAACGGCACGCTGCAAGGGATCGACAACACGAGCAAGCTCTCGTCGCTGGTGAGCCTCGGGCACAGCAACGGCGTGAAGGTCTCGCTCGCGATCGGCGGCTGGAACGACGGCAACGACTCGGCGTTCGAGGCGCTCGCCGGCAACTCCGGCGCCAGGACCACGTTCGTCAACTCCGTGATGAGCGTGATCAACCAGTACAACCTCGACGGCGTGGACATCGACTGGGAGTACCCCGACCCCGGCACGTCCGGCAACAACTACTCCGCGCTGATGCAGCAGCTCAGCAACACCCTGCACGGCGCCGGCAAGATCCTCACCGCGGCCGTGGTCTCCGAGGGCGGCACCGCGAACGGCGTGCAGCCCGCGGTGTTCGGCTACGTCGACTGGCTCAACATCATGGCCTACGACGGCGGCAGCCCCCACGCCAACTACGACTGGTCGATCAACGCGGTCAACTTCTGGAAGGGTCGCGGCCTGCCGGCGAACAAGGCGGTGCTCGGCGTGCCGTTCTACAGCCGGCCGGGGTACCTGACCTACGCGCAGATCGTCGCCATGAACCCGGCGAACGCCAACGTCGACTGCGTCAACAGCGGTGGTCAGCAGTGCTACAACGGCATTCCCACCATCAAGCGCAAGACGCAGTGGGCGATGACCAACGCGGGCGGCATCATGAACTGGGAGCTGTCGCAGGACACCACCGGCGCCACCTCGCTGGTCAGCGCGATCTACGAGGTCGCGACCGGCGGCACCCCGCCGGTCGGCGGCAGCGCGATCACGGGCATCGGCGGCAAGTGCGTCGACGTCGCGAGTGCCAGTAGTGCCAACGGGACCGCGGTCCAGCTATGGACGTGCAACAGCAGCTCCGCGCAGAGCTGGACGGTCTCCGGGAGCACGCTGCGCGCGCTCGGCAAGTGCCTCGACATCACGAGCGCCGGCACGGCCAACGGCACGAAGATCCAACTGTGGGACTGCAACGGAAGCGGCGCGCAGAACTGGCAGGCGCAGGCGAACGGCACGCTGCGCAACCCGACGTCCGGTCGTTGCCTCGACGCGACCGGACCCAGCTCCGCGGACGGTACCCGGCTGCAGATCTGGGACTGTTCCGGTGGTAGCAACCAGGTTTGGCATCTCCCGGCCTGACCCTCGGTAACACCTTCCCGGCCCGTCGCACTTGTGCGGCGGGCCGGTGCCGTTCGGCGCGACGTGATCGTCATTTAGCGGTCTATCTCGCCGAGGGCCTTCACTGCCTGCGATTTCTGCGGTATAGGTGGGGTAGGTCGCAAGGTTGCTCGACTGTCCACAAGGGACGGCGAAGGGAGTGATGCCGGGTGGGTGACGGCAGGGAGCTGGTACCGCTTCGCACCGGGTTCGACGTGGTGCTGCGTGGTTACCGGCGCGGACCGGTCCGGGAGTACGTGCGGAACGTCGAGGAGGAACTGCGCTTACTCGCCGCCGACCGGGACGCCAACGCCGAGCTCGCCCAAGCGCTGGCTGATGAGGTGGAGCAGTTGCGCGCGGAGAACGCCAGACTTCACGCGCGGCTGGATCGGGTGTGCGCCAGCCCGATCGAACCCGATGCGCTGCGGGAACGTTTGGGGCGCATGGTCGAGTTGGCCAAAGAGGAAGCGACCGAGGTCGCCGCCCGCGCCGAGGCGGCGGCCGAACACTGTTGGACCACCGCGCAGGAGGCCGCCGGGCGGCTGCGGGCCCGCTACGAGGAGTCGATCGCCGACGTGGACCGCACGCGCAGGGCCATGGAGGTCGAGCACCGCGCGTTGTTGCGGCAGGCCAAGGCCGACGCGACCGTGATGACCACCGAGGCCGACCGCAACCGGCAGGTGCTCGACGACCAGGCGGCGCGCCGCCGCGCGCGGGTCGAGGCCGACTTCGACCTGGCGATGTCCGCGCGGCGCACGGACGCCATGCGGGAGGTCGCCGAGCGGCGCGTCGCCGCAGAGGCCGAGTCGGCGCGCGTCGTCCGTGTCGCCACCGACGAGGCCGCGCGACGCATCGACGTCGCGCGACAGGAGGTCGGCCGCCTGCGCGACCTGCGCCACCACCTCGCCGCCCAGCTATGCGGCGCCCGCGACGTGCTGACCGACGCCGCGCCGCTGCTGGCGCCGGTGCCCGAGGACGAACCGTCGATCCCACAGCAGCGCGAACGCGCCGCCGCTCCGACGCCGACTCCGTCCCCGACGTCGTCTTCGCCGCGCTGAGCCGGCCGGCATGCGCGATGCCGTGAAAGGCGCGTTCAGGGCGGTGAGTGCCCCTAACGCGCCGTTCGCGGCGTGACCACTGCCTCGACGCGGCAGGACGTCGGGACATAGCGGGCCGACGCCGCTACCGTGGGGCTCCGGCACGTCGAGGTGAGGAGTCGCCATGGACCTCAAGCACCGGTCTCGGTCCCTTGTGGAGGGTCCGGCCCGAGCCGGGGCGCGGGCGCAGCTCAAGGGCATGGGCTACGACGCGGAGGCGTTGGCGAAGCCGTTCGTCGGGGTGGCGCACTGCTGGACCGAGACGATGCCGTGCAACTTCGCGCACCGGTCGTTGGCCGCGTCGGCCAAGGAGGGGGTGCTGGCCGCCGGCGGCACCCCCATGGAGATCAACACGATCGCCATCTCCGACGGGATCACCATGGGTTCGCCGGGGATGCGGACCTCGCTCGTGTCGCGCGAGGTCATCGCGGACTCGATCGAGCTGGTCGCGCGGGGGCACTGTTTCGACGCGCTGGTCGGGATCGCCGGGTGTGACAAGACGATCCCCGGTGTCGTGATGGCGATGGCGCGGGTCGACGTGCCGAGCGTGTTGCTGTACAGCGGCTCCATCCGGCCGGGGTGCTGGCGGGACCGGGACGTGACCGTGCAGGAGGTGTTCGAGGGCATCGGCGCGCACTCCGCCGGCCGGCTGTCGGACGCGGAGCTGCGGGAGTTGGAAGAGGCGGCGTCGCCGGGGTTCGGCGCGTGCGGCGGTCAGTTCACGGCGAACACCATGGCGATGGTGTTCGAGGTGATGGGGATCAGCCCGCTGGGTTCGGCGATGGTGCCGGCGCAGGACGCCGCGAAGGGCGACGTGGCCGCGTCGGTCGGACGGCTGGCGATGTCCGTGCTGACCTCGGGGATTCGGCCGCGCGACGTGATCACGCGCGCGTCGATCCGTAACGCGATGGTCGCCGTCGCCGCGTCCGGCGGGTCGACGAACGCGGTGCTGCACCTGCTGGCGATCGCCGCGGAGATGGGCGTCGACGTGACGATCGACGACATGGACGAGATCAGCGCGAAGACACCGTTGATCTGCGATCTGAAGCCGGGCGGCCGGTTTGTCGCGACCGACCTGTACGCGGCGGGCGGGGTCCCGCTGCTGGTACGGCGCCTGCTCGACGGCGGCCTGCTCGACCCGTCGACGGTGACCGTCACGGGGGCGAGCCTCGGCGAGGCGGCGCAGGACGCGCCGGAGACGCCGGGGCAGGAGGTGGTGCTGCCGCTGGACCGGCCGTTGAAGCCGACCGGTGGGCTGGCGATCCTGCGGGGGAACGTGGCGCCGGAGGGGTCCGTCGTGAAGCTGTCGGGGCACGAGCGGCTGTGGCACCAGGGGCCCGCGCGGGTGTTCGAGGGTGAGGAAGCGGCGATGGCGGCGGTGCTCGCGGGTGAGATCCGGGCCGGTGACGTGGTGGTGATTCGTGGTGAGGGGCCGGCCGGCGGGCCGGGCATGCGCGAGATGCTGGCGGTGACGGGCGCGCTGCAGGGCGCGGGCCTCGGCGGCGAGGTCGCGTTGATCACCGACGGCCGGTTCAGCGGCGCCACCAGGGGTTTCATGGCCGGGCACGTCGCACCGGAGGCGGTGCGCGGCGGCCCGATCGCGGCCGTGCGCGACGGTGACCAGGTCACCATCGACGTGGTCGCGCGCCGCATCGACGTCGCGTTGTCGGCTGAGGAGATCGCGTCGCGCGTGGCGGCGTGGCGGCCGGCGCCGAACCCGTACCGCACCGGGGTGCTGGCGAAGTACGAGGCGCAGGTGGGCAGCGCGAGCACCGGCGCGACGACGAACCCCGCGCTGCCGGGCCGCTGATGGAGTCGACGCGCGTGGACCGATGGCTGTGGGCCGTCCGGCTGACGAAGACCCGCCCGGACGCGGCGGCCGCGTGCCGAGGTGGGCACGTGCGGGTGAACGACCGCCCGGCCAAGCCGGCGACGACGGTTGTGCCGGGCGACGAGGTGCGCGTGCGCTCCGGCGGCGTGACGAAGATCGTGAAGGTGGTGCGGGTGATCCAGAAACGGGTCGGCGCGGTCGACGCGGCCTCCTGCTTCATCGACCGCACCCCCGCGCCGCCGGTGGAAGCCCCCGTCGCCCGCCGCGACAGAGGCGCCGGCCGCCCGACCAAACGCGACCGCCGCATCCTGGACAAGTTCCGCTCGAACTAGCGCGAGTCGCCGTTTCGGGACCGGTGAGTTGACGTTTCGCGACGAACGAGCGCTCGGCACGAAACGTCAACTCACGGGTTCTGAACGGGCGGCTCTCGGGTTCTGAACGGGCGACTCGCGGTTCTGACTAGGGCAGGGTCCACTTTTGTGCGCCGGTGCCGTTGCAGTCGTAGAGCTGTAGCTGGATTCCGTTGGTGGCGGCGCTGTTCGGTACGTCCATGCACCGCCCGGACGGCGGGTTCACCAGCGCCCCGTTCGACCGTGGCCACCACTGTTGCGCGCCAGTGCCGTTGCAGTCCCACACCTGGAGCTTCGAGCCGTTCGCGCGCCCGCTGGACGCGACGTCGAGGCACTTGCCGACCATCCGCACGCTGCCGTCGGACGCGAGCGTCCACTGCTGCGCGGCCGAGCTGTTGCAGTCCCACAACTGGATCTTCGTGCCGTTGGCCGGGTTGGCCTGGTCGACGTCGGCGCACTTGCCGGCGAGCCCGGTGACCTGCCCGGTGCGCGCGGGCACCGGACCGACGTCGAACGACGGCGGCGCGTCGGCCGCGGCGGCGCCCCACGTGGTGTTGGGCGACGAGCCGAGCGTGAACGCGAGCGTCCCGCCACCGTTCACGAACGACTCCGGCAGCCACGCGCGGTTCGACGCGGCGCCGTTGACGTTCAACGACTGCACGTACTTCACGCTGTCCGACGCGTTCGGCGCGGTCATGTCGATCCGCACCCCGTTGCCCCTGGCGATCGTGACCGCCGGGAACTGCGGGCTCGCGAGCACCAGCTCGGCGCGGCCGGGCACCTGCGGGTACAGGCCGATGGCGGCCCACACCGCCCACGACGACATCTGCCCGAGGTCGTCGTTGCCGACGTAACCGTTGGGGCCGGCGTTGTACACCGACGTCAGCGCGCGGCGGACGACGTCCTGCGTCTTGTACGGCGCGCCGGCGTAGGCGTAGGCCCACGGCGTGTTCAGCGTCGGCTCGTTGCCGAGGTAGGCGTAGGGCTTGGTGGGGCCCGCGTTCAGCTCGGTGAAGAACGTGTCCAGTCTGGACAGTACGGCCGCGTTGCCGCCCATCGCGTCGAACAGGCCACGATAGTTGTGCGGCACCAACCAGGTGTAGTGCGCGGCGTTGCCCTCGACGTACTCGTTCTGCTGCGTCGGGCTGAACGACGGGAACGTCGTGTCGGTGTTGCGTGGCTGGAGATAACGGTTGCCGGACTCGAACATGTTGCGCCAGTTCTGGGCCCGCCGCAGGAAGTTCTCCTTCGTGGTGGTGTCGCCGAGCCGGCCGGCGAGGGTGGACACGGCGAAGTCCGCGCTCGCGTACTCGAGCGTGGTGGACGCCGAACCCCACACGCCGCCGGTGCCGACCGGGACGTAGCCGTACGAGTCGTACTGGACGTAGCCGGGGCGCTCGCGCCCATCATGGCTGCCCGCGACCATCCTGCTGAGCGCGTCGGTGGCGTTGAAGTTGTTGGCACCGAAGGCATACATGCCGGACACGATGATCGGCAGCGGGTCGCCGTTCATCACGCCGGTGCCGCCGTTGGCGACCGTCCAGCGGTCGAAGTACCCGCCCTGCGCGGCCTGGTTCACCGCCGACTGGGCGATGTCCGAGGCCTGCGCCGGAGCGAGCAGCGCGACGAGCTGCATCTGTGAGCGGTAGACGTCCCAGCCGGAGAAGTTGGCGTACTGCGCGCGGCCGGCCGCCACCGTGTGGACCTGCCCGTCGAAGCCGGGGTAGCGGCCGTCGACGTCGCTCAACACGTTGGGGTGCAAGAGGGAGTGGTACAGGTTGGTGTACAGCACGCGGCGGGCGTTGTCGGTGCCGCCGGACACCGCGATCCGCGACAGCATGTCGTTCCACACGGAACGTGTTCCGCTGCGCACCTGGTCGAACGTCCTGCTGCCCACCTCGGCGTTTCGGTTGGCGAGCGCGCCGTCGAGGCTGACGAACGAGATGCCGACCCGCGCGGTCACCGTGGTGCTCGTGCTGGTGTCGAACGACACGAACGCGGCGGCCGCTGCCGGCGTCACGTCCAGCTCCGTGACCGGCGGTGCTTTCGTGGTGCCCTGTTGGGCCGCGGTCTTCCGCGCGGGCGGCACCTGTCCGGTGCTGGCGCCCGTGATCGTGTCGCGGCTCGTGTCCACCTTGCCGTCGGCCGCGACCACGCCGGCGGTGGTGAAGTTCCGGTCGAACGCGACGTGGAAGTACAGCCGGTACCGGTTGCCGGTGCCGCAGAACCCGCCGCTGTCGGTGTAGCCGGTCAGCGAGTTCGTGCCGACCGTGATCGACCCGCTGGCCGAGTTGAAGGCCTTCGCCGCGTCCACCGACAGCGACGCGCGTTGCCCGGCCGGGTAGGTGAACCGGGCGACGCCGGCACGCTGGGTGGTGGTCAGCTCGGTGCGGACACCGTTGCCGAAGGCGACCGAGTAGTAGCCGGGCGACGCGGACTCGTTGGCGTGCGAGAAGGTCGAGTAGGCGACCGGGCTCGCGCCGACGGTCGGCATGAACGGCACGTTGCCGAAGTCGCTGCAGCCGGGGCCGGACAGGTGGGTGAGGCCGAAGCCGTAGATCCGGTTGTCGTCGTAGTGGTAGCCGCCGTGCTGGTGGGTCACCGTGTCCGGGCTCCACTGCAACATTCCGAACGGAGCATCGGCGCCGGGGAACGTGTTCCCCGCGCCACCACCGTGGCCGAAGTCGGGGCCGCCGGGCTGCGTGCCGACGAAGGGGTTGACGTACTGCGCCGGGTCGTCGATCACCACCTGTGTGGCCGCCGGCGCGGCGCTCGCCGGCGCCACCGGCGCGGTGAGCGCGAGGGCGGCGAGGATGGTGAGTACCCGGGATCTGGACAGGCGGCATTGTCGGACGTGCGTCATGGCGAACTCCCGCAGGGTAGGAGTGACAACGTTGTCAACGCTCGATGATCCCAGCGCGGGAACCGCCGGGGAAGCGCCCCGCGCGTGCTGTCGCCCGGTTGGCCCAGTGTTTAGTCTTGTTGTGTCACAACGAGGTGCGGATCACGCGGCGACGGCGATCACGCCGACCTGACGGCTCGTGGTGAGCCGGCCGCCGGAGCTGCCGACGTACGTGCCGGAGGTCGGCGCCACGTCGGCGTAGTCGCGGCCCGTCGCGACGGTCACGTAGCCGGCGTCGGCGCGGCGGCCGTGGCACGGGTCGAACGGGACGGCCACCGCGGCGCCGTCGCCGGGGACCAGCACCTCGACCCACGCGTGCGTGCCGCCCTGGCCGAGCAGGTGACCGGACACGTACCGCGCGGGCAGACCGACGAGATGACACAGCGCGAGCATCAGGTGCGCGTTGTCCTGGCACACCCCGCGCCCGCCGGCGAGTGCCTCCGCGGCCGTCGTCTCCACGGTGGTCACGCCCCACTCGTAGGTCACCGCCGAGTGCACGGCGACGCAGATGCGTTCGGCCAGCGCGAGGCCGTCGGCCCCGTGGCGGAGCGACGTGGCCAGCTCGCGCAGCCGGTCGTCCGGCGCGGTCAGCCGGGTCGCCCGCAGTAGGCGCTGGTCGGTCAGCGCGGACTCGGGCAGCGTCGGCGGCCCGTCGCCGCGTACCCGCTCCACGATCGCCGCGACGCGGAACTCGACGCTGCTCTCGACCCGTGCCGCGTGTACCCGCACGATGGTGTTGCCGGCGGCGTCGCGCCGGACTTGGCGACGGACCGGCGCGCCGGTCACCTCCACCCGGTGCGCGCGCCGGTGCACGTCGCCGTGGCGCGCCGGCGGCACCACGACCAGACGCTGGCGGACCGACTCGACCGGGGCGTCGTAGTCGTACCGGAAGCCCTGCTCGATCCGGTAGGTCACCCGCTCCGCCGACTCGAGGTCGAGGTCGCCGTGGTCGAGAAGTGGCGTGTCGTCGATCATCCCGGCACCTCTTCCGCTATCACGACCATCGACTCCAGCACGGGCGCGCCGAACGTCGTCGCCATCGCCACGTCGGACGCGTCCCGGCCGCGGCCGATGACGATCCGGCCCTTGAGCCGCTGGTTGTTGCGTGGGTCGAACGTCCACCAGCGGCCGCCGAGCCACACCTCCATCCACGCGGCGAAGTCCATCGGGTCGCCGGACGGCGCCACCTCGATGTCGGGCAGGTACCCGAAGACGTACCGCGCCGGGATGTTGAGGGACCGGCAGAACGAGATGGCCAGGTGGGTGAAGTCACGGCAGACGCCGTACCCGGACAGGTTGACGTCCGCGGCCGTCGACGTCGCCGTGGTGCTGCCGTACTGGAACTGCAGGTGAGAGTTAACGTGGTCGCAGATCGCCTGCACCCGCCGGTGGCCGGTCGGCATGCCGCCGAACCGCGACCACGCCTCGTCGCCGAGCACGTCGGGCAGGCAGTAGCGGCTGGGCAGCGTGTAGATCAGCACGTCGTCGGGCAGGTCGGCGGGCGGCAGCTCCGGCGCGTCCTCGTCGACGTCCTCGGTCGCGTCCGGCACGTCGACCAGCGCCTCGTAACGGAACGTGGACCGGCCGGCGGGCAGGATCAACCGCAGGCACGGATTGCCGTAGAGGTCGACATAGCCGTGGCTGTCCACCGAGGGGTCGACGGCCGACTCGGCGGACACGACCGCCACCGACGGCTGGACCTGGAACACGGTCGGCGTCGGGATCTCGGCCACGTACACGAACTCGCACCCGACCCGGACCCGACGGAGACTCATCGCTTTATGATCCATGGCCCCTGTCTCAGCTGTGTAACGTCCAACTCGTAACCGCATGCATACCCGATGGACGGCGGTTCACTCCACGCCGCGCCGATCGCACAGTCCACGCACAGTTCCGGCCCCCGGTGACATACACCGTCGACCTGCCGACACAACTGTCCGTGTTCCTCTCAGTGGTAGGCGTGCGCGACCGCGTGCCCACTGCCCCGGCCGATGAGCCACTTGTTGACCGGCACCGTCACCACGAAGGCCACCACGAGCGCGAACGCCAGCGCGGCCCAGAACAGCCAGTTGGTCAGCCCGGCCGCCATCGCCCCCGGCACGCCGACCATGACGGCGTTGTCGACCAGTTCCATCACGGCGATCGACACGGTGTCCGCGGCCAGGGCGACCTTGACCGCTCGCCGGAACCCGACGCCCGCGCGAAGCACCCCGCGCATCGTGAGTGCGTAACCGAAGACGAACGCGAGCGCGACGGCCAGCACGACGGTCGCGAGGTTGCCCCACCCGAGTGCTGTGCCGATCACCATGCCCAGCACCTCGCCGATCGCACAGCCGGTGAGGCAGTGCAGTGTGGCCGAGGCCGCCGTGCCCCAGGTCGCGCCGTGCTTCGCCATGCGCTTCCTCCTCGTCAGTGATACCCCCACGGGGTATTCGGGGAGCGAAGCTATCACGACGGTCGCACATACGCCAGGGGGGTATGTGCTGTTAGTCCTCGGGATCGGCCGGGTCCGGGAGCGGGATGTGGCGGAGCTGCACGCCGGTGATGGCGTGGTGCTCGACCGACGTGACCTCGATCGTCCACTCCGCCAACTCGACCGTGTCGCCGGGAGCGGTGGGGATGCGGCCGAGCGCGGTGAGCACGAGCCCGGCGATGGTGGCGTAGTCACCGTCGGGCCGGTCCCGCATCTCGACACCGAGGTCGGTCAGGTCGTGGATGGGGAACGTGCCGGGCAGCAGCAGCGCGCCGTCGGGCTGGGTCTGGACGGCCATGATGTCCGGGTCGGTCTCGTCGTAGATCTCGCCGACGATCTCCTCCAGCAGATCCTCCAGCGTGACGATGCCGTCGATCGCGCCGTGTTCGTTGGCCACCAACGCGAACTGCTCGCGTTCGTCCTTGAACCGGCGTAGCGCGTCGGACACGCGGACCGAGTCGGGGAACACGAGCGGGGGACGGGCGACGTCGGCCAGCACGCGGTCGTCGTCGAGGAGGTCCCGCAGCGTGACGACGCCGATCACGTCGTCGAGGTGTCCGTCCCGCACGACCGGGGCCCTCGTGTGGCCGGTCTCGGCGAGCGCGGCGCGTGCCTCGGCGATCGGGAGGGCGGCGCGGATGGTGAACACGGCGCGGCGCGGCACCAGCACCTCCCGCAGCAACCGTTCGTGGATCTCCAGCGCGCCGGTGATGATCGTGCGCTGCTCGGCGTTGAGCCCCCGGTGCCCGACGACCAGGTCGCGCAGCTCCTCTGGACTGAGCTGTTCCTTGTCCGCGTTGGGATTCCCGCCGAACACCCGCACGACGAGGTCCGTGGTCGCGCCGAGCACCCAGATCGCGGGTCGCGACGCGCGGGACAGGAAGTCCAGCGGTCGGGCGACGGTCAGTGCCCACCGCTGCGCGTACTGCATCGCCAGCCGTTTCGGGGCCAGCTCACCGAAGACGAGCGTGACGAACGTGAGAATCAGCGTGATCAACGCGATCGACACCGCCTCGGCCGCGCCACCGAGGAAACTGAACAGCGGCGCGACGGGCTCGGCCAACGACACGGCCGCGGTCGCCGACGCGAGGAAGCCGGCCAGCGTGATGCCGACCTGGATGGTGGCGAGGAACCGGTTCGGGTCGCGTGCGAGGCGGACCAGCGTGCGGGCCGCCGCGCCACCACGCCGTTCGAGCTGCTTGAGCTGCCCCTCCCGCAGCGAGATCAACGCGATCTCGCTGCCGGCGAACACCGCGTTCAGCACCACCAGCACGCCGACCAGAATGATGTTGAACCAATAGCCGCTCATGCCGCCCCGATCTGTTTGTGGCAGACCGCAACGTTAGTGCGTCACCCGCGCCAACAGCACGGGCAAGCGCCTGCCCGGTGTCAGCGCTCCGCGTCGAGCGCGGCCGCCTCTTCCGGGGTGGGCGCGGAGCCGCCGAGGTGGGTGGGGAGCCACCATTCGCCGGGTTGCTCGGCCGCGGGATAATCGCGCTGGGCCTGGTCCAGGAGCGCGGTCATCCGAGCCCGCAGGTCCTTGGTGAGCACGTCCTGGTCGTCCTGCGGCGTCGGCCGGAACGGCTCGCCGGCGCGGATGAGGATCGGCACGTGTCGCTGGGTGAGGTTCTTCGGCCGGCCCTTGGTCCACAGCCGCTGGCTGCCCCACACCGTGACCGGGATGATCGGCACGCCGGCCGCCGCGGCCATCCGGATGGCGCCGGTCTTGATCGGCTTGACGGTGAACGACCGGCTGATGGTGGCCTCGGGGAACACGCCGACCACCTCGCCGTCCTTCAGCTTGGCGACCGCCTCCTGGTAGGAGGCCTGGCCGGCCGAACGGTCGACGGAGATGTGGTGCATGCCACGCATCAGCGGGCCCGCGATCCGGTTCTTGAAGATCTGCTGCTTGGCCATGAACCGGGTCTTGCGGCCGGCCGGCAGGCTGGCGAGGCCGCAGAAGATGAAGTCGAGGTAGCTGACGTGCGTGCACGCGAGCACCGCTCCGCCACTGGCCGGGATGTGCTCGGTGCCCTGCAGCTCAAGCTTCATGTCGAGGACCCGGAAGAGGGTCTTGCAGGCCGCGATCACCGGCGGGTAGACGAGCTCCACAAATGCCTCATTTCCGTCGTGCACGATCCGGTCTCTCGCATCTTCCCAGGCCAACCGTGTCGGTGGGGAACGTGCCTTGCCGGATCCGTGACTTCGGGGCTGTCCCGACTGGTCGGGACGCTGTCAGTGGCGATCGTGGGTTGAGGGGCGGCGTGGTCAGCGGCGGGTGAGGCCGGTGAGGAACTCCGCGTTCGTCTGGGTCTTGCGTAGGCCGTCGAGCAGGATCTCGATCGCCTGGGGGCCTTCGCGGGTGTCGAGTGCGTTGCGCAGCGCGCGGGTCGCGGCCAGTTCGCCGGGGGAGAGCAGCAGCTCGTCCTTGCGGGTGCCGGACTGGCGGACGTCGATGGCCGGGTACACGCGCTTGTCGGCGATGCGCCGGTCGAGGCGTAGCTCCGCGTTGCTCGTGCCCTTGTACTCCTCGAAGATCAGCGTGTCGCCGGCAGAGCCGGTCTCGACAAGAGCGGTCGCGAAGATCGTGAGGGAGCCGCCGTCCTCGATGTTGCGTGCGGCGCCGAGGAACCGCTTCGGTGGCGCGAGCGCGGCGGAGTCGATGCCGCCGGTGAGGATGCGGCCGGTCGCCGGCGCGGCCAGGTTGTACGCACGGCCGAGCCGGGTGAGGGAGTCGAGCAGCACGACGACGTCGCGGCCCTGCTCCACCAGGCGTTTCGCGCGCTCGATGGCGAGCTCGGCGAGCGCGGTGTGCTCACGCGGCGGCCGGTCGAACGTGGCCGCGATGACCTCGCCGGGCACGGCGCGCGCGAGGTCGGTGACCTCTTCCGGCCGCTCGCCGACCAGCACCAGCATCAGGTGGCACTCGGGGTGGTTCTTGGCGATACCGTGCGCGATCGCCTGCAGCACAGTGGTCTTACCGGCCTTGGGTGGTGCGACGATCAGTGCGCGCTGCCCTTTGCCGATCGGCATGACGAGGTCGGTCACCCGGGTGGTCAGCGCGTGCGCCTCGGTCTCCAGGCGCAGTCTTTCGTTGGGGTACAAGGGAGTCAGGTCCGCGAACGCCGGGCGGCGATAGCGTGGTTGTTGTCCGTTGACGCCGTCGACGCGCACGAGCTTGCCGGCTCGCGCCGCTCCGGTGACGGTGTCACCGCGGCGCAGACCGTTGTCCCGCACCAGGTTCATGGCGACGGACGCGTCGTCGGGGTCGGGGAGGTAGCCGTCGGCACGCACGAACGCGCGCTCGCCGACGATGTCGAGTATCCCGGAAACGGGAATGGATTCGTTGGTAGGCATGGGAAATCTCCACAAGGGTAAGGCGGATCGAGTTCGCGCGACCGTCGGACGGTCAGCGGGGCGAGGTTGATCCGAGAAAATTCTCTGGTGGGGGGCAGAGCCCGCATCCACGAGAGGTAGACATCGCCAACAGTACCGGCGAAGTACCCGCTGCGCAACCTCGACGTACGAGCGTGAGGTTCGAGCGTGGCCCCAACCTCACGGGTATGTGCCGTGAAAGGCGCGTTGACGGCGCTGGGTGCCCTGAACGCGCCTTTCACGGCAGTTGCGGGTGGGTCGCAGTTGCCCGATTCGGTGCTTTTCTCCTCAAGATCCTCGGAGTCCGTCAAAATCCTATAAACAATGCGTGCAATGCCCGAATCGTGCGCATTCCGCCGGTCTTGTCGAATCGAGTGCATACTGTATGCTCCACATTTACAGACGACTTCGAGGGACTTCGGAAAGGCGTCCCGTAATGTGCGCGCCGGTGAGTCGCCCCGGCGCGGAAATGGGAGGGTGGTCGTTTCATGGTTTTCCCGGTGTGGGTCTGGGTCGCGACACTGGTCGGGCTCACCGCGTTGATCGTGGGGGACCTCGTGGTGGTGGGCAGGCGACCGCGCGAGGTGGGAGTCAAGGAGGCCAGCCTGTGGGTGGCCGCCTGTGTCGGGCTCGCCGTCCTGTTCGGACTCGCGCTGCTGATCTTCGCGGGATCCACCGCTGGCGCGGAGTTCTTCGCCGGGTACGTGACCGAGTACAGCCTCTCCGTGGACAACCTCTTCGTCTTCGTGATCATCATGGCCAAGTTCTCGGTGCCCAAACAACATCAGCACCGGGTGCTGTTCATCGGCATCGTGATCTCGTTGGTACTGCGCGGTGTCTGCATCGCCGCGGGGGCCGCCGCGCTCGCCGCCTTCAACTGGATCTTCTACATCTTCGGCGCGTTCCTGATCTACACGGCGATCAAGGTCGCACGTGAGGGCAACAACACCGAGGAGTCTTCCGAAGCACCGGACAACGTCGTGGTCCGCGCGCTCCAACGGATCCTGCCCACCATCGACACCTACGACGGCGGCAAGCTGGTCACCAGGATCGACGGCCGCCGCGTGTTCACGCCCATGGTCATGGTGGTCAGCGCGCTCGGCATCGCCAACGTCGTCTTCGCGCTCGACTCGATCCCCGCCATCTTCGGCCTCACCACCAACGGCTACATCGTGTTCACGGCCAACGCCCTGGCTCTGCTCGGACTGCGCCAGCTCTACTTCGTCATCGGCGGGCTGCTCGAACGCCTCGTGTACCTCAGCTACGGGCTGTCGGTCATCCTCGGCTTCATCGGCGTCAAGCTGATCATCGAGGCGCTGCACGGCTCGCACATCGAGGAGATCCACCTCCCGGTGCCGCACATCGGCATCGCGCTGTCCCTCGGGGTGATCGTCGTCGTCCTGGCCGTCACCACCGTCGCCAGCCTAGTTCGGTCGCGGTCGCTCCCGCAGAAGGAGAAGCAGGAGGAGGAGCAGACGGAGAAGCAGGAGGAGTTCGCGAGCTAGTCCGGCGCCTAACCGCCCGCGGCACCGAGGCGCCGGCCCAGTTCGGCGACGTGCTGGGCGATCTCCGGTGGCGCGCGCAGCGTGAACTCGGCGCCAAGCGCGGCGACCGCGGCGATGTGCCGCAGCACCAACGACACCGACTCGGCGCTCAGGCGCACCACGCAGCGTGTCGGCCCGTCGGCGGTGATGTCGCCCGGGATCGACGTGAACAGCTCCGTGCGGACCCGCTCGGCGGACAGTTCGACCGTCAGCCACGCGGTGTAGCGGTACTCGGCGGCCGCGAACGCGCCGGTCAGATAGGCGACCGAGTCCGGCGCCGGCAGCTCGCGCGGCTCGAACCGCCGCCGCGTCGGGCTCGGCCGGCCGAGCCGGTCGACACGGAACGTGCGCCAGTCGGACCGGTCCGGGTCGTACGCGATCAGGTACCAGAGTCCCCGCACGGTCACGAGATGGTGCGGCTCGACGCGCCGGGCGGTGGCCTCGCCACCCCGGTCGGTGTAGTCCATGGCGAGGAACTCGTGGTCGCGGCAGCACGCGGCGAGCACGGCCAGCAGGTCCGCGTCCACCGGCGGCGCGCCGTGGTGGTGCGGCACGGCCGCGGCCGCCGTCGTCAGCGCGGCGAGCCTCGGCCGCAGCCGCGCCGGCAGCACCCGCGCCAGCTTCGCGAGCGCCCGCACCGAACCGTCGGCCGCGCCGGCCACCCCGCTCTCCGCAGCGGTGACCAGCCCGATCGCGACCGCGAGCGCCTCGTCGTCGTCGAGCAGCAGCGGCGGCAGGTTCGCCCCGGCCGCCAGCCGGTAGCCGCCCGCGACACCGCCGACGCTGTCCACCGGGTAGTCCAGCGCACGCAGCCGCTCGACATCGCGGCGCACGGTCCGGTCGGTGACGCCGAGCCGGTCGGCGAGGTCGGGGCCGGACCACTCGCGTCTGCTCTGCAGGAGTGCGAGCAGGCGCAGCAGCCGGCCGGGCGTGTCTCGGGGCACACGTTCAGATTGCCACGAATGGCGGACAGATAGTGTCCGCGAAAGGTCCTAGCGTGGATCGCATGCAGCTCACACCTGACACCGAGGGCTATGACGACGAACGCACCGGCTTCCAGCGGCGTGCGGCGCACCGGCCGGAGATGATCTTCGGAGTCACCGACGAGAGCGACGTCCGCGCCGCCGTGGAGTACGCCGCCGCGCGTGGCCTGCCCGTCGCGGTGCAGGCCAGCGGGCACGGGCTCGGCGCGGCCATGACCGGTGGCGTGCTGATCAGCACCCGACGGATGGCCGGCGTGCGGGTCGACCCGGCGGCCCGCACCGCGTGGGTCGAGGCGGGCGCCACCTGGCAGCACGTGATCGAGGCCGCGCGCCGCACGGGTTGGCCCCGCTGTCCGGCAGCGCGCCGGGGGTCGGGGCGGTGTCGTACACGCTCGGTGGCGGCGTCGGCCTCCTGGCCAGGCAGTACGGCTTCGCGGCGGACCACGTGCGCCGGCTGGACCTGGTCACCGCCGACGGGCAGACGCGCCGGGTGACCGCGGCCGGCGAGCCGGACCTGTTCTGGGCGCTGCGTGGCGGTGGCGGCGGGTTCGGCGTGGTCACCGGCATGGAGATCGACCTGATGCCCGTCGCCGGTCTCTACGGCGGTGGCCTGTACTTCGACGTCGAGCAGACGCCGGACGTGCTGGCGGGTTGGCGGCGGTGGACCGAGACCGTGCCGAGGGAGCTGACGTCGGCCGTCGCCACGCTGCCGTTCCCGGACGCTCCGATGGTGCCGGAACCGTTGCGCGGCAAGTATGTGGCGCAGGTGCAGATCGCGTACACCGGCACCGCCGAGGAGGGCAGGGAGCTGGTCGAACCGTTGCGGGCACTGGGTGTTCCGCTGCGGGACTCGCTGCACGACCTGCCGTACGTCGAGTCGGGCGCCGTGTTCGAGGAGCCGGAACGGCCGGCCGCGTACCTGTCGTCGAACCGGCTGGTCGACGGCCTCGACCCGGTGGCGACACTGCCGAAGCTCGCGGGCCCGTCCGCCGGGGCGATCTGCGTCGTCGCGCTGCGGCACCTCGGCGGTGCGCTGGCCGAGCCGCCCGCGGTCCCCAACGCGGTCGGTCACCGCGCCGCCGCGTATTCGCTGACCGTGCTGTCACCCGTCGAGGAGGGGGCGGCGGACACCGTGCGCGCCACCCACGGCCGAATACTCGAACCGTGGGCGCCACACGTGCTCGGCCGCTCGCTGAACTTCAGCTTCGACCTGCTCGACGCCGAGGAGGTCGGCACCGCCTTCGCACCCGCCGACCACCGACGACTGGTGGCGTTGAAGAACCAGCACGACCCGGACGGCCGGATCCACGCCAACCACCCGCTCGCCTGAGGCCGGTGTCGAATCTGTTGGCAACTCCGCACTTTCGGACGGCCGCCGGGGCAGCGCGCGACCTAGCGTCGGGAGCACAGCCGACAGCGACGAGGGAGCCGACATGTCCACCGTCGACAGATGGGCGCTCATCAACCCACCGTTGCAGGAGCTGAAGGCCGACACCATCGACCAGCCCGACAAGACGTGGGCCGACCGGCGCGGGCAGTTCCTGGACAAGCTCGGGTTCGCCGACCCCAAGCAGGACCCGGTGATCGACATCCTGGTCCGCCACCTCGACGAGCTGCCCGCCGACGAGCGGGACGAGATGCTGCGCACCGAGCGGATCGACACGATCGCCCACCAGCTGATCGAGCAGGGCGAGCCGACCGAACCGGTGACCGCGCCCTACGACGAGGGCGAGTGGCAGACCTACCTGGCCGCCAACGGTCCGAGGTGGAACGGGACGGCCGAGGCGTGGCAGGCGTTCCGGGAGTTGTTCGTCTACCACGCGAACGCGGAGAGCCTCGCCGATCCGGCTGTCGCGCTGCTGGACTACCTCGAGGGACTGGACGTGTCGGGCCGGGTCGACACGTTCGCGCAGTACGGCGTGGTGATCCCCGTCACCGAGGAGCCGGCGGAGACCAAGAGAAAGCGGACGGCGCCCGTCGAGACCGGCGCTGTCGGGGGTGGTGGCGGGGGCGACGAGAACGAAGGCGAGCCGCCGGAGAAGCCGCAGCGCCGCATGTCCGGCCGGCTCGAGGCGCGTGCCGCCAACATCGACCTCGACGCGCCGACCCTCACGGTCCGCACGGACGACTTCGGCGTCGCCACACAGAAGCTGAACACCCGGCAGAACATCGGCTTCCACATGGTCGCGACGTTGACGAAGCCGGCCGGCGCGACCGACGCCGTCGACGCGCTCTACGACTTCTGGCAGGAGGTGCGGGACGGACACACCAGCGAGGGCGGCCCAACCAACCCGGTCGGCGCGGCGTTCGTGCAGGACGGCCCGTTCCAGCCGAACTACCAGGACCCGAACATCACCGTCACGCCGAACGCCATCGAGTTCGACGACCACCCCGGCTTCACCACGACGAGCGCCATCGCCGTCGACGACTGGCTGAACACCTACAACGTGCACTTCCAGTGGCGCGTCCGGCGCCGGTCGACCGGGCAGGTGTGGACCAGCGCGCCCATCCACCACTCGGTGGTGTGCCCGTACGACGCGGGCGCCGACGTCGCGGTGCAGTCCGTCCTCGGCGGCAACCAGAACTGGGTGGTCGACCTGCACTGAGTGCCACCGCTACAGCTCGGGCGGCCCTTCGTTGACGCGGCGCAGCACCGGTGCCAGCCGGTGGAGCTCATCGCTCGTCTGGAGCTGCCGTTCGTCCCACCAGGTCGCGCCGGCGTCGGCCAGCGGCGCGATGACGTCGCGTGCCGTGGCCGGTGACGTCGCGCCGCCGAGAACGATCTCGAACGGCCCGTCCGCGCGGTGCTGGCGGACGTAGTCGACCAGGTCGCGAACCTGGTCCACCGGCGGGATCTGGCCGTGGCGCGCGTCGGCGAACAGCGGGACCACGCCGTCCCAACGGGCCGCGCGCCGGATCGGCCTGCGGTGCGGCCAGTATCCGCCGACCCAGACCGGTGGGCGAGGGCGCTGCACCGTGGCGGGCAGCAACGTGACGTCGTTCACGCGGTAGTGCTTTCCTTCGTGGTTCACCACTTCGCCCGACCAGTAGCGGTTGAGCAGCGCCAGCCCCTCGTCGAGACGCTCGGCCAGCACCACCGGGTCGGTCGGCTCGCCGAAACTGCCGAACTCGTCGTCGATCGGGCCGCCAAGCCCCGCGCCGAAGATCACCCTGCCGCCACTGAGCGAGTCGAGGGTCGCCACCTGGCGGGCGAGCTGCTCGGGCCGGCGGCGCGCCACCGGGGTGACCAGCGTGCCGAGCCGGATGCGGGAGGTCGCCAGCGCCGCCGCCGTCAGCAGCAGCCACGGATCCCCGAAAGGCTGGCCCTGCCGCCGACGTTTGTCGTGCACGACGTGATCCCAGACGAACAGCCCGTCCCAGCCCGCCTGTTCCGCCGCCTCGGCCACCGTCGCGACCGCCCTGGCGTCGGCGAAGTCCCCGAAGTTCGGCAGGTTGATCGAGAAGCGCATGTCTCGCATGGTGCGGCACCGCCACGGCCCTCGCCTGCTGGCGACCGTCCCATGCCGTGAAAGGCGCGTTCAGGGCGCCCAGCGCCGTCAACGCGCCTTTCACGGCACTTGGGGCGGAGCCTCAGTCCAGGTCGACCCGTTCCCAGCTCGTCCCGTCGGTGGACAGTTGGTAGGGATCACCTTCGGCCAACGGCGTCGAAAGGTAGCCGGCGCGGGTCCAGTACACGTAGCCGATCCGCTCCTCGGACGTGGCTTTGGTGAACGTGGCGCCGTGGTCGTCGCTCACATAGGTGATCGTGGTGGGCCGGTCGCTGCTGCTCGTCAGGTCGAAGCCGTGGAGCTGGACCGTGCCATCCGGCTTGACGATCGGGGTGCCGAAGAAACCGAGCACCGGCGGTTGCCCTTCGCGTTGCCAGGCCTTGATCCAGCTCCGGCCACCGTCATCACTGCGGTACAGGGCCGCCAACGCCGCATCGTCCGGGGTGGACTGGAATTTTATGGCGGCGTAGAGGGTCTGGCCGGACCCGCCGACCGACCAGGAACCGTTGATGGCCTCACCGAGGACGTCGACCGGAGTGGTCCACCAACTGCGTCCGGCGTCCGCTGTGACGGCAAGGGCCCACTTGCCGGTGGTCGGGTCGTGGCCGGCCGCCCACCAGCGGTCTCCCGCCACCATCCACGTCGGGTCGAACATGATGTCGGTGAGCACTGGTTGCGTGGCGAGCAGCGCGGTCTCGCCGGAGCCGGGCAGCACGACGCCGAGTGCCGGTGTCTCGCACGAGCCGCTGAGGGTGGCCCGTGCACAGGTCAGCATGAGCGAACCGCCGTCGGGGATCGCGGGGGTCGTCCTGGTGATCGTGGCTGGGACGTCGACTCGCGCCCAGTGCCGGCCGCCGTCGGTGCTGTGCATGCGGTCCACGAAGCCCGAGGTCGGGTCGGCCTGCCAGTCGACGACCAGCTCACGTGGTCCCAACACCCGGGGGAACCCGGTGAGCTGCACACCGTCGCGCTCCGGCCGGGGGACGGTCCGGGCCGTCCAGTGGTCGCCGTCGTCGGTGACGAGCACGTCGGTGACGCACGAGCTGGCCGAGCGCGGCGTTTGCGCGCAGTCCAGCCGCAGGGCGTACCCGTGCTCGCGGTCAACGAAGTCGACCCAGAAGATGTGCCGCTCACGCGGCGGCGTCGGCGGCGGCAGGACCAACTGCGAAGCGGGTTTCGGCTCCGACTCCCGGAGCAACGGCACGGCGACCCCGACGACGAGCACGGCGACCGCCGCGCCGACGAGTGTCTTCCTGCGCACCCGCTGCTGGCGGAGCCGGTTGCGGAGGTGGATGTGTTCCGGTGGCGGGGTCGCGGCCCGGACGGCGGCCAACGCGGCGGCCACGTCCTCCTCCCGCGTGTCCGTCGCGGCCGCGATCTCCGCGTCGGTCCGTCCCGCGAGGTGTTGCGCCACAACGATTTCGTGTGCGCGGACGGCGTCCGGCAGGTAGGGGTCCTGCTTGCGCCGGCGCAGCCGGCCGGCGAACGTCCTGACGCGGGCCAGCCGGATCGTCTCGGCGAGCAGTCGCTCCGGCGGGGTCTCGGTGCCCCGGCCGAGTGTCCGCGCGAGCACCTCCCGGACGACCTGCTCGGCGCGGCCCCAGTCACGAGTGATCGCGTACGCGGACAGCACCAGGTCGGGATACCATTCCCGGCCGGTGTACTCGGTGTGCTCGGCGTCGTCCGGGTGCTCCTGGCTGGTGTACTCGATGTCGTCCACGGGCCCCCATCCCGACGAGGTCAGCCGGCGGCGGCCGGCCGGAGCATGACCGTGTCTCCTGCCACCAAGGGTATCCGTGGATCGGTCATCCGGTCCCCGGTCACCGTTACCTGGTCGAGCGGGATTCCCGCCGCCGCCGCGGCGGCGCCGAGCGTCGCCGCCCGCACGGTCGTCGAGCCCACGGTCACCTCCGGCGCGGGGCGTGCCCTTGCCGCGGCGTAGTCGTCCGGCGCGTTGATGTTCAGCACCGAGTCGAGGTTCGGGTCGACGCGTGCCAGGTCGGCGTCGGCGAGCAGGTCCGCGTCGGTCAGCCGCCGAACCGCGCAGTGCTCGTACAACATCCCCGGCGCCAGGTTGCCATCGCCGACGAGCTTGCCGATCAGCGCGGCGAGCGACGTGCGGTACCCGGCCGCCAGCGGCTGCCGAAACCCATGGGCGACCGGCAACACCATGTCGACGCCGGGCTCGAACCCGCGCAGCACGCGCCGCACGAACGCGGGGTGCAGGAACGGCAGGTCGGTCGAGCACACGAACGCGGCGGGCGCGCGGTCGGCCAACGCCGCCAACCCGGCCGCGATGCCCTGCATCGGCCCGAGTCCCTCGACGGGATCCTCGACGACCTCGACGCAGGCGGGCAGCTCCGGCAGCTCCTGACCGGGCGCCCGCACCACAACGAGCGGCCCGTCGACCGTGCGCGCGAGCACGGCCGCGATCCGGTACAGCAACGTGGTCCCGTGCCACTCGAGATCGGCCTTGGCTGCCCCCATCCGAGTGGACCGCCCACCGGCGAGCACCACCCCGGCAGCACCGATCACCACGGCACCCCCTCTGGCCTCCGGCCCCCGATTTCCAGCCTACGGGCAACCCCCGACAATCCGGCCGCGCCCACCGGCAGTTGTCCACACCCCCCGCGTGTCCAACACTCACGCCCCACGAGTCCAACGTTCACGACGGGTGAGTTCGACATTCGCGGTCGTCGCGTGTCCAACGCACACGACCCGCGTGTCCAACGTTCGGGACCGGTGAGTTCGACGTTCGGGACGGGTGAGTTCGACGTTCGCGGACGAACTACCTCGCGGCCGCTCGGATGACGGCCAGCGCCTCCTCGACATGTGGCCGGTGTGTGCGGTGGCTCAGCACGCACATGCGGACCGTGTGCCGGCCCGCGAGCCGGGTGCTCGACAGGTACACCCGCCGCGTCGCGTTGATCCGCATCAGCATCAGCTCGGTCGCGGCGTCACCGTCGGGGGAGTGGAAGACCGACACCGTCAGGTCGGGCTTCAGCGGCACCACCAGGTTCGGATCGGCGGAAAGCTCCCGGTGCGCCAACTCGCTCAGGTCGAGCTTCTCGTCCAGCTCGCGGCGGAACGCGTCGACGCCGTGCAGGTGCAGCGGCAGCCACAGCCGCAGGCCACGGAAGCCGCGCGTCAGCTCCGGGCCGAGGTCGGCGAAGTCCGGACCCGTGTCGCGGGCGAGATCCTGCAGGTAGTCGCCGTCGGCGGCGTGCGCGGCCCGCAGCCGACGCTCGTCGCGGACCAGGAGCACGCCGGTGCCGAACGGCAGGAACAGGCTCTTGTGCGGGTCCAACGTGATCGAGTCCGCGTGCTCGGCGCCGCGCAGGAGCCGGCGGCCGCGTTCGGTGAGCTGGAAGGCGCCGCCGTACGCGCCGTCGACGTGGAACCACAGGTTCTCGCGCCGCGCGAGGTCGGCGAGCGCGGTCAGCGGGTCCACCGTGCCGGTGCTGGTCGAACCGGCCGTGCCGACAAGGAAGAACGGTCTGCGGCCGGCGGCACGGTCGCGCGCGACGAGGTCCGCCGCGGCGGCCGCGTCCATCCGCAGCTCCGCGTCGACCGGCACCACCCGCACCTGGTCGGCGGTGCAGCCGGCGATGCGGGCGGCCTTGGCCACGCAGTAGTGGGTGTGCTCGGTGACGTAGATCGTTCCCAGCGGGTCGGGGCCGTCGAGCCGGTCCTCGCGGGCGGCGTGCAGCGCGGCGAGCGTGGCGACCGACGCGCCGGACGTGAACAGCCCGCCCGCGCCGCCGGGCAGGGCGAACAGGTCGCACAGCCAGCGCAGCACGCTCTGCTCCAACGCGACCAGCGCGGGCGCCGGCCCTTGGACGCCGGTGAAGCGGTTGACGGTCTGCGCGAGCGTCTCGGCCAGCACCGAGCTGTACAGGCCGCCGGCCGGGAAGTAGGCGAAGTACCGGGGCCCGGCGGTCTCGATCGCCTGGTGCGCCGCGTCGCCGAACCGGTCGAGCAGGTCGCCGAGCCGGCCCGGCCCTTCCGGCGGCGGGGCGCCGAACGTGTCCTGCCCGGCCCTCGGTTCGAGGTCGCTCGCCGGCGCGGTCGCCAGCCCCGCGACGAAGTCCTCGACGAACGCGGTCGTGGCCGCGGTCCACTCGTGCCTGGTCTGCCGGTCCGGTTCCATGCCGCGAGGCTAGGAACCCGCGTGCCGCCGATCTTGTACGTTCTTGCTCCGGTACCGGCCCGGCGTGACGCCGACCGTGCCGCGGAAGTGGCGGGTCAGATGGGACTGGTCGGTGAACCCGACCGTCACCGCGACCGTCGCCACCGGCTCGCCGGCCGCCAGCTTCGCGCGCGCCAGTCGGACCCGCAACTGGTTGACGTACGCGTGCGGCGGAAGTCCGTACGTGGCACGGAAAGCACGCGCCAACGCGAACTGGCTCGCGCCGACCTCGGCCGCCAGCTCGCCGAGGCTCGGCGGGTCGACGGTCCGCTCGTGCAGGATCTCGCGGGCCGCGGCAACCGCCCGGCCGTCGTTGGGCTCGGGAGTACGACGCGGGCCGCCGCCGTACCCGTGCCACAGCAGGGAAAGCGCCGACATCAGCAGCGTGCCCGACGCCAGCCGGTCGCCGGACTCGGCGGCGCGATGGGCGCGGAGGATCGCGGCCGCGGCGGTCGGGTCGTGGACGACCGGCTCCCGGAACCACGGCCGGTCACTGCCCGTGGCCTCCCGCAGCACCGCCACGTCCGGGTAGAACACCCGGTAGGACCACCCGTCGGCGTCGACCGCGCGGCCGGTGTGCACGACGTCCGGGTTGAGCAGCACGACCGCGCCGGGCGGCACCCGATGCAGCTCACCGCCGACCAGCAGATCCTCGAACCCGGACCGTACCGCGCCGATGGCGTACGTGTCGTGGGTGTGGCGGGCGAAACCGTGCCGGACGAAGTGCGCGCGCATCAGGTCCACCCCGGGCACGGCCGGGTGTCGCCAGTAGTGCGCCACGTCCACCGCACCAGGCTCCCACGGCGCCAAGTACTCTCGCGACGTTCGGGGCCCATGACGAGGAGGAGCGGGGTATGGCGACGAGCGCGGAGCTCACCGACACGTTCGAGGAGCTGGACGTGAACGGCGACGGGAAGATCACCGGCGCCGAGTTCCTGGCGGCCATGACCGCTCGCGGCGAGTCGATCACCGAGGAGGAGATCGCCTCGATCTTCGCCGACGCGGACTCCGACGAGGACGGCACGATCTCGTTCGCCGAGTTCACCACGGCCTGGCAGCGGGCCGACGGCCACCCCCCAACCATGTTGTGAAAGGCGCCGTTCAGGGCACCCAGCGCCGTCAACGCGCCTTTCACAGCACGCGTCCTTCGTGCCACGCCGCCAGTTGGGCCTTGCTTTCGAAGCGGCGGGGTGCGCCCGTCACCGGGTCGGTGAACTCGAGTACGCGTGCGAGTAGTTGCAACGGCCGGGAGAAGTCGTCGAGAGGTCGGTCCTGCAGCACCGGGTAGAAGCTGTCGCCGAGGATGGGGATGCCCAGGCCGGCCATGTGCAGCCGCAGTTGGTGCGTGCGGCCCGTCACCGGCAGCAGGCGATACCGGCCGAGGCCGTCGCGGTGCTCGACCAGCTCGACGCGGGTCTCGGCGTTCGGCTCGCCCGCCACCTCCTGCGCGGTGATCACCCCGCGCTCCTTCACGATCCGGCTCCGCACCACCGTGGGCAGCGCCAGCGACGGATCGTGCCCGGCGATCGCCTCGTACTCCTTGTGTACCAACCGATCCCGGAACATCGTCTGGTAGGCGCCGCGCGTCTCGGGGCGCACGACGAACATCACCAGGCCCGCGGTCACCCGGTCCAGCCGGTGCGCGGGGCTCAACGCCGGAATCCCCAACTGACGGCGCACCCGCACCAGCGCGGTCTCGACGACGTGCTGGCCCCGGGGGATGGTCGACAGGAAGTGCGGCTTGTCCACGACCACCAGGTTCTCGTCCTGGTGCACGATCCCCACCTCGAACGGAACCGGCGTCTCCACCGGCAGATCGCGGTGGAACCACACGAACGCGCCGGGCGTGTATGGCGCGTCCACCGCGACCGGGCCGTCCGACCCGACGATCAACCCGTCCCGCAACATGCCGTCGATCCGCCCCGGGTCGACGCGGGGGAGCCGCTCCACCAGATGCGCGCGGACGGTCGCCCACGGTCCCTTCTCCGGCAGCCACAACCGCGCCGCGTCCAGACCGTGCCGCTGCGGCAGCGGGGAGGAAACCTTGCGTCGCACAGTCTGTGGACGGTACTCCGCCGGCAACCGCCACGGCGCGAAGCGCGGACCGGTCGGCGTCTTCGGCGCCATCCGGTGCCGGAGCCGGGACGGCAGCACCTGCTGCAGCAGGGACAACAGGCGCTCACGAACAGTGCCGCAGGAAGGCCTCGGCCACGGCGCTCAGCCGGTCGGTGCGCCAGACGACCGCGTAGTCGAAGGTCGCGTCGCCGGCCATGGGCACGCAGGTGAGGCCGGGGCGCGGGTACAGCGTCTCGGTCTGGGCGCCGACCACGGCGACGCCGTGACCTGCGGTGACGTAGGCGAGTATCTCCTGGAAGCCCGGCACGGTGACCGTGGCCCGCGCGGTGGCGTTCCGCAGGTGGTGGTTCGTCCAGTAGTCGGGCAGGTCCTGCGCGAACAGGACCGTCTGGTCCGTCAGGTCCTCCGGTGTCACGACGTCGCGGCCGGCCAGCGGGTGGTCGTCGGACACGGCGAGCAGCGCCGCCTCGGACAGCAGCACGGGACCGACGGTGAGATCGGCTTCCGTGACGGGCAGGGGCAGCACCGACAGGTCGACCTCGGCCCGGCGCAGCGGTCCGTACAGGTCGGCCATGGCGGTCTCGCGGATGCTCACCCGGCAGCCGGGGGTCCGGTCGCGGAACGTGTCGACGAGCGGCAGAACGCGCCGGGCGACCGCCGCGGACATGTACCCGATGTCCAGCGGTCCGGTGATCCCGTGCCCGGCCGCGGTCGCCCGCGCGATGGCGCCCCGGACCTGCGCGTGGGCCGGGCCGAGGTCGTCGAGCAGTTGCTGCCCGAGCGGGGTGAGCGCCACGCGGCGGGTGGTTCTAAGGAACAGCGGCGCGCCGAACCGGCGCTCCAGCTTGCTGACCGTCTGGCTGATCGTCGCGGCGGAGACATGGAGGCGTGCTGCCGTGCGAGCGAAGTGCAGCTCGTCGGCGAGCGCGAGGAACACCTCGATGTCCTGACGTTCCATGGGCCTCTTTCTTCAGTCAGACTGAACAATCATGGCAGACTTCCGCATTGATCGACTGCCGTCGCGGCGTCACGATGAACCGGTGACGAAACAATGGACGGCGGTGACCGGCATGTGGGAGATGGTGTCCAGGTTGCTGACCGACAACCGCTACCTCGTGCTCGGGACCGCCGACGGCGACGGGCATCCGTGGGTCACCCCGGTGTTCTTCGCGGCTCGCGACGAGTACCAGCTCTTCTGGGTGTCGACACCGGACAGTCGCCACTCGCGCAACCTCGCGAGCCGGCCAACCACGGCGATCACCGTGTTCGACTCCCACGCGCCGATCGGCGGCGCCGAGGCGCTCTACCTCGTCGCGACCGCGGGCGCGGTCGACGACCCCGCCGAGGCCCTGGACCTGCTCAACACCCGTCTGCCGTCCGGTAAGCGACTCGCGGCCGACGACCTCGCGCCGCTGCGGGTGTACCGCGCCGACGTCTCCGAGCACTTCGTACTCGTCCGGGGCGGCGACGAGCGGTTCGACAACGTCACCGACATGCGCCTCGCCGTCACCCCGCCCTGACCATCGGCCGGTGACCTGACCGATCGCGGTGCCACTATGCTCATGGTCGCAACCAGGTTGAAACACCAGCCTGTCCCAGTATTGCGGCCTGGGGACGACTGGGCTGCTGGTTGACGATCGGAGGTCGCGATGTCGAATGTTCCCGAGGCAGACCCGACGATGGCCGGGCCGCTGCGGATGCGGCGCGAGATTCGCGACACGGCCGTGGTCGTCCACGTCGCCGGCGAGCTGGACCTCGTCAGCGCCCCGATCCTGGACCAGGAGCTGACCGAGGTCGAGCGGCTGGTGCCGGTGCCGGTGCCGGTGGTGCTGGACCTCACCGAGGTGACCTTCCTGGCGTCCGTGGGCCTGTCCCTGCTGATCGACCACGACCGGCGCTGCTCGGAGGCCGGCAGCGCGCTGCGCGTCGTCGCGGTCAACCGGCCGGTCGTGCGTGCGATCGCCGTCACCGGACTCGCCGACACCGTGACGGTCGTCAGCTCGATCGCCGAAGCCATCGCTTAGTGCTTTGGGGCGCATAGATCGGACGACATGAGCCGCTCTGTACGCAGAGTGGCGACGAAGTCCCTCCGATCGGCCGTATACATCGGATGTCTCTCTCCTTACAGTCGAGTCTGTCGACCCTCGACGAGGAGGTGCGCATGTTCCGACGACTTCGCGCGGTCCCACTGTTGCTGGCCATCCCGCTCGCGCTCGGTGTGACGACGCCGGTGGTGGCGCACGCCGCTGGGCCCGGCACGAACTACGCGACCGACGACCCGTTCACCGCCGTCCGCACCCAGTGGTGGCGCGACGCGCGGTTCGGGATGTTCATCCACTTCGGCGTCTACTCGCACCTCGCCGGTGAGTACACCCGGCCGGACGGCACGGTGTGCCGCGACGCGGAGTGGATCCAGCGAAACTGTCAGATCCCCAGGGAGAGCTACGAGCAGCTCGCCGAGGGGTTCAACCCGGCGGACTTCAACGCGGAGGCGATCGCGCAGGCGGCGCAGGACGCCGGCCAGAAGTACGTCGTGATCACCTCGAAGCACCACGACGGCTATGCCATGTGGCCGACCGAGGTCAACGACTGGAACCTGCGCGACCACTCGTCGTTCGCCCCGACGCGGGACATCATGGCCGAGCTGAAGGCCGCGACCGCGAAGCGTGGCATCAAGCTCGGCTTCTACTACTCCATCTGGGACTGGCACGACCAGGACTTCCCCGACCCGGCGACGTTTCCGCGTTACCGGGAGCGCATGTACGCCCAGCTTAAGGAGCTGGTCGACAACTACGACCCCGCGGTCCTGTGGTTCGACGGCGAGTGGTCGACGGACCGGCCGAACAACCCGTGGACCGAACGCGACGGTGAGGACCTCGAGGCGTATGTCCACTCACTGAGCCAGAACGTGGTGGTGAACAACCGGGTCGGCAAGCGGCGCGTGGTCGACGGTGACACCGGCACCCCGGAGCAGGAGATCCCCGACGCGCCGGTCCCCGGTCAGCTGTGGGAGAGCTGCATGACGCTCAACGGCTCGTGGGGCTACGCGAAGTGGGACAACAACTGGAAGTCGCCGGTCGACCTGACCCGCAACCTCGTCGACATCGCCGGGCGGGGCGGCAACTACCTGCTCAACGTCGGGCCCGACCAGCGTGGCGTGGTCCCGCAGGAGTCCGTCACGCGGCTGCGGGCGATGGGGGACTGGTTGCGCGCCAACGGTTCCGCCGTGTACGGCGCGCGCGAACCGGGCATCGTGGCCGAACCGGCGTGGGGTGCGGTCAGCCGGTCCGGGAACACGCTCCACGCGTCGGTGTACAACTGGCCGGGTGCCGGCGGGTCGCTGCGGCTCGACGCGCTCGCGCCGTTCGACATCACCGGCGCCAGGGTGCTGGGCAGTAGCCAGGCGGTGGCGACCCGCCGCGACGGCAACACCGTGACGATCACCCCGTCCGGCGCCGCGACGAACCCGACGGCCACGGTGATCGAGCTGACCGTGCGGCCCGCCGCGCCGGCCGGCGGCGCGAACGGCACCGGCCTCGCGGCCCAGTTCTGGCCCAACACGTCGTTCACCGGCAACCCGACGGTGACGCGCACCGACCCGACGGTGAACTACAACTGGAAGTTCACCGGCTCACCGGCCGCCGCGGTGCCGGCGGAGACGTTCTCGTCGCGGTGGACCGGCACGGTCGAGGCGGCCTACACCGAGAACTACACGTTCACCACGGTCTCCGACGACACCGTACGACTGTGGGTCGACGGCCGGCTGGTCGACCGTGCCACCGTCGCGTTGCGTGCCGGACAACGGCACACGATCAAGGTGGAGCAGACCGAACAGGGCGGCGAGGCGTCGATGAAACTGCTGTGGTCGAGCCCCAACACGCCGCAACAGATCGTGCCAAAGGGCCGCCTCCACCCGAACTGACCGGACGGCGCCGGTGACGCCGTAGGAGACTGCGTCCGTGAACAGCGAATCCGACGGGCCGGTCCTCGGCGTGATCGCGGTCGGCGGCGGGCTCGGGGCGCTCGCGCGTTACGGGCTGGCCGAGCTGATGCCCGTCCGCCCGGACGGGTTCCCGCTGGCCACGTTCCTCACCAACGTGGTCGGCTGCCTGCTCATCGGTGTGCTCATGGTCCTGGTCACCGAGGTGTACACCGCACACCGGCTGGTGCGGCCGTTCCTCGGGGTCGGGGTGCTCGGCGGCTTCACCACGTTCTCCACCTACGCCGTCGAGGCGCGTGGCCTGCTGCACCCTGGCACCTTCGGCATCGCCGTCGCCTACGTCGCCGGCACGCTGGTCGCCGCCATGGTCGCGGTGCTCGTCGGCGTTCTCGGCACCCGCGCGGTGGTGGCCCGGTGACCGCCGTCCTCGTGGTCGTCGGCGCGATGGTCGGCGCGCCGTTGCGTTACCTCACCGACCGAATGATCCAGTCCCGCCAGTTCCCCTTGGGCACGTTCACCGTCAACGTCGTCGGCTGCCTCGTCCTCGGCGCGCTCACCGGCGCGGCACTGCCCCATCCCGCGCTCGCGCTCCTCGGCACCGGCTTCTGCGGCGCGCTCACCACCTACAGCACCTTCAGCTACGAAACCCTGCGCCTCGCGGAACGGAAGGCGTACGGCGTCGCCGCCACGTACGTCGTCGCGAGTGTCGGCGCCGGACTCGGTGCGGCCGTGCTGTCCTACGCCGTCACCGATGCGATGCTGTGACGGTGACCGACAAGCCGGGACATCCGCTGGTGCGGGCGGTCGTCCTCAGCGGCGCCGTTGTCGAGACGGTCGTGCGCGCGGCGGGCGGGCGCGGCCCGGTGACCGCGCTGCTGGACGTCCCCGCGGTGCAGCGTGCGGTCAGCATCGTCAACGGCATGTTCGGGGACGGGCACGGTGACGTGCTGCCGCCGGCGATGTCCGTACGGGTGGACCAGCGCAGGGTCGAGGTCGAGCCGACCGCGCTCGCGGCGGCCTACCCCGCCGCGGCCGGGCGGGTCGTGGTCCTCGTGCACGGCCTGGTCGAGACCGAGCGATCCTGGTTCCACCGCGCCGATCCCGAGCGGGCACACACGGGCACCGACTTCGGGAGCCGGCTCGCCGACGACCTGTCCAGCAGCCCGGTGTATCTGCGCTACCACACCGGACGGCGCGTCGTGGACAACGGACGCGAGCTGTCCGACCTGCTCACCGACCTCGTCGACGCGTGGCCGGTGCCGGTGACCGACCTCGTCCTGGTCGGACACTCGATGGGTGGGCTGGTGTCGCGCAGCGCGCTGCACCAGGCGACCGAGCGCGGTCTGCCGTGGGCCGCGCTGGTGACCCGGCTGGTCTGTCTCGGCACCCCGCACGCGGGTGCCCCGCTCGAACGCGCGGTGGTGCACGCCGGCACGCTGTTCGGCAGGTTCGCGACCACCGCGCCGCTGGTCCGGCTGCTGGCCCTGCGCAGCGACGGCATCAAGGACCTCGCGCGCGGCACGCTGCACAGCACGCTGCCGGCCGGGGTGCGGCAGTACTTCGTCGCCGTCACCCTGTCCCGTTCGGAGGGGAGCCTCCTCGGTCGGCTGTTCGGCGACCTGATGGTCCTGCCCGCCAGCGCGGGCGACCGCACACAGCAGGCGGATCTCCAGTGGTTCGGCGGCATGCACCACTTCGACCTGCAGCGCCACGACCTCGTGTACGACGCGATGCTCGCCTGGCTGCGGACCTGACCTGGCGGCGGGTGGGGTGGCTGCCGCACTGGGTGCTCGTGGACGTGCTGTGGAAGCTCCGGCTGGCCGAGCATGCCGAGGGGTTCGTCGCGCTCGCCGCGACCTCGTGCTGCACCAGTACGTCGAACAGCTCGAGCGCATGCTCACGGTGCTGGTGATCTTCCTCCGATCTAGTTGACAACACCTTGTCATCATGACAACATGTTGTCTATGACACGAAGACAGTCCACGTCGCCCTCTACGACACGCTCGCCGACTTCGAGATCGGCCACCTGCTGGTCGAGCTGAACAGCGGCCGCTTCACCGGCGTCTCGTTCGACGTCGTCACGGTCGGCGAGTCGCGGGCGCCGGTCACGACCATGGGCGGCCTGCGGATGACGCCGGACCTGGTGCTCGCCGACCTCGACCCGGCGGACAGCGCCCTGCTGATCCTGGCCGGCGCGACCATGTGGGACGTCGGTGGCGGGGCGCCGTTCCTGGCCGCGGCCAAGCGTTTCCTCGACGCGGGCGTCCCGGTGGCCGCCATCTGCGGCGCGACCGCCGGGCTCGCCATGGCCGGCATGCTCGACGACCGCGACCACACGAGCGCGGCCCCCGAGTACCTCGCCGCGACCGGCTACGCGGGCGGCGGGCGCTACGTCGCCGACGCGCGTGCCGTCGTCGACGGTGACCTCATCACCGCGGGGCCGCAGTCCCCGGTGCACTTCGCGCGGGCGACGCTGGGGCGCCTCGGGCTGATGTCCGCGCCGGTGCTCGACGCGTACGAGGGTGTGTTCCACCGGGGCGACCCGACCGCGTTCCACGCGCTGATGGCAGCCACCGCGTGAGCGAGCTTGCGAGCGAACCATCGTCGTCGAGTGCGGCGCCGCCGAGGGAGCAGTGGCCGGAACCGCCGCCGCAGTCGACGGCGGGCGTGGCGCTGACCGACGTCATACTCGCCACGTTTCGGCTCAACGGCAGGCTGATGGACGTCGCCAACACCCTCGCGGCGGAGGGCGGACTGACGGCGGCGTGGTGGCAGGTCCTCGGCGGCGTACTCGACCAGCCGCGCAGCGTCGCCGACATCGGCAGGCAGATGGGCGTCACGAGGCAGGGGGTGCAACGCGTCGCCGACCTGCTCGTGCGGCGCGGTCTCGCCGAGTACCGGCCCAACCCGGCACACCAGCGCGCGAAACTGTTGGCCTGCACCGAGTCCGGCTACTGGGCGATCCGGCGGATCGCACTCGCGCAGCACCCGTGGGCGGACCGGATCGGCGCGGACGTCGGCGTGGACGAGCTGAGTCAGGCACTCACGACCATGCATCGGCTCATCACCGCGTTGGAGGCCGACGAGTAGTCGCTCTACTGTGGCGCGATGAGTCAGGTGATCTTTCTCAATGGTGGCTCCAGCTCGGGCAAGTCGGGGATCGCACGGTGCCTGCAGGCGGTCCTGCCCGAGCCGTGGCTGGCTACCGGGGTCGACACGTTCGTCGACTCGCTGCCTTTGGCGCTGCGGACGTCGGACGAGGGGATCGAGTTCGCGCCCGACGGCGCGGTGATCGTCGGGCCTGAGTTCCGGACGCTGGAGCTGGCGTGGCTCACCGGGGTCGCCGCGATGGTGCGTGCTGGTGCGCGGGTCATCATCGACGACGTGTTCCTCGGTGGCGCGGAGTCCCAGCAGCGGTGGCGACGGGCGTTGGGTGACCTGCCGGTGTGGTGGGTCGGTGTCCGGTGCGACAGCGCGGTCGCAGAGGGGCGGGAGATCGCGCGGGGCGACCGGATCCCCGGAATGGCCGCGTCGCAGGCGGCGGTCGTCCATGAGGGCGTGCACTACGACGTCGAGGTGGACACCACGCACACCGAGTCGGTGGCGTGCGCGCGGCTCATCGTCAAGTCCCTGAAGCTTTGCTGAAGACGAGTCCGATCCGCTCGCACGGGGCGGCGCGGCTCGCATGATCGACACATGTCCGTTGTCAGTGAACGCAGGGGTCGCTCAACCAGGGCCGGGTAGAGGGTCGACTACGCACGTAACCCCGCGTGTCCAACACTCACGACCCGCGTGTCCAACATTCGTGACCGGTGAGTTGAACATTCGCGGCAGGCGCGCTGTCCGCGAGTGTTCAACTCACCCGACCTGAGCGTTGGACACGCGGGGTCTGGGTGCGACAGCAGATTTTGGTCTGTACCACGGGTGGTCTGGACCATATACTGAAGACTCTCCGTCATCACTCGATCGCACATCGTGCTAGGGAGTTGTGGCTCATGAGTGCAGCGCGTCGGGTTCTCGCGGCGATGGCCGCGCTGGTCGTGTCCACCGGGATGGGCATGACGCCCAGCGCGCAGGCCGCCCCGTCGGCACCGACCGACTGGGCGCGGATGCTCGCGCAGCAGCCGCTCATCCGGGCGGCCGACGTCGTGCGGGCCGAGGTGCTGCGCGGCGGCCACGCCGGGTTCGCCGGCCTCGTGCTCGAGGACGATCACGTTGCCCTGTGGTGGAAAGGCGCCGTGCCGGCGGCGGTGACCGCGGCCGTCGAGAAGGCGCCAGCGCCGGTTTCGATCGAGTCCGCCAGGTACACCAACGCCGAACTGCGTGCCGCGGCCGACGTGGTCGAGGCCAGGCGGGGCGCGAAGTCGCCGGTGCACGCGGTGAAGATCCCCGCGGACGGCAGTGGGCTGGTGCTCGGCACGACGTCGGCGCAGGCCGCGCGGGCGCTCACCTCGGCGGTGCGGGTGCCGGTGCGGGTCGTCGTCGAGGAGCCGTTGGCGCCGGTGTCGCGACAGAACGACAACCCGCCGTGGAAGGGCGGCGCGACGATCGTGCTCGGCAACGCCGCGTGCACGTCCGGGTTCTCGGTCCGCGACGGCGCCAACGCGCGGTTCCTGCTCACCGCCGGCCACTGCGGCAATCCCGGCGTGCGGGTCACCGACCCCACCGGCGAGTTCATCGGCAACGCGGGCAGCAAGCACGGCGACCACGACATCATGCTGATCCCGACGGGCAACGTCGTGAACCAGCAGTACGTCGGCGGCGGCGACAGCAACTCCGTCGAGATCGTGCGCGGCTGGGGCGACGTCTACACCGGCGAGTTCCTGTGCCAGTCCGGCGTCACCAGCGCCCGCGAGACCGGCAACCCGGTGTGCAACATCAAGGTTCTGTTCTTCTACGCCGACCGCGAAGACCTAGTGGAGGGTGAGCAGATGAACGGCCAGCCCGCCGCGCGCCCCGGCGACAGCGGCGGCCCGGTCTACGGTCCAGCGTCCGGCGGCGGCGTGATCGCCAAGGGCACGGTCACCCGTACGGCGGGCGCGCGGATCGGTTTCCAGGACTTCCGCACCGCTTCTCGTGACTTCGGGGTGTACATCCCGCTGTGAGCGAAGAGCTACCGGTGTGCTCCTCCGTCGTGGACGCCAGCGTGGCGGAGCCGGCCGGCGGCGGCAAACGGAAATCGTCGGTAGGGTGGCCGCGTGTATGCGACGGAGGTCTCCCAGCACGTGCGCGCGCCGCGTTCTGCCGTCTACCAGGCACTTCTGGACGCCGACGCCGTCGCGCGGTGGCGGGTGCCGGTCGGCATGAGCAGCCACGTGCACGAGTTCGATGCCCGTGAGGGTGGCTCGTTCCGCGTCTCGCTCACGTACGACCTGCCGACCGGGACGGGTAAGTCGGGGGCGCACACCGACACCTACCACGGCCATTTCGTGACGCTCGTGCCCGACGAGCGCGTCGTCGAGGTCTTCGAGTTCGAGACCGACGATCCCGGGATGCGCGGCGAGATGACGATGACGACCATCCTCACCGACGCGGACGGCGGCACCGAGGTGCGCATGGTGCACGACGGGATTCCCGACACGGTGCCGGCCGCCGACAACGAGACCGGCGCGCGGATGGCCCTGGCGAACCTCGCGAAGCTCGTCGAGTCCTGATCACCGAAGAGCGACTGCCCGGTCGTGGCGGGGGAGCAGCAGCGGCGTCGCCAGGATGAGGAGTCCCGCGGCCGCGATCGCGGCGCGGGGGCTTGTGACGGCGGCGAGCACGCCCCACAGCGCGGTCATGGCCGCGGTGGTCAGCTTGCTCGTGACGGACCACGCGGACAGTGTGCGGGTGACCCGGTCGGTCGCCGTGTGCGCCAACCGATAGGTGGCGAACACGGGGTTGAACACGCCGATGCAGGCGATCAGTCCGAACTGGACGGCGATGACGAGCACGAGCCCCGCGGCGCCGGGGGCGATGAACGCCATCCCGACGGGCCAGCACGCACGCAGTGTCCCGAAGACGAGCATGACCTTGTGCTGCCCCCATCGCGCGACGAGCGGGCGCGCCAGTCGGGAGCCGACGAGACCGCCGACGCACGCCACGCCGAACGTGAGGCCGTACTGCAACGGCGTGAACCCGAGGTCGCCGAGCATGAGTACGGCGACCACCGGCGCGGTCGCCATGATCAGACCGTTGACCAGGACCGTGTTGAGGAACAGCGGCCGCAGCAGCGGATCGGCCAGGATGTGGCGCCATCCTTCGGCCAGATCGCGGACCCGTAGGCGCGACCGCGGTGTGCTCGGCGGCGGCTCCTGCCCACCGATCGCCCGGATCCCCAACGCCGACAACAGATAGCTGACCGCGTCGGCGACCACCGTCGTCACCGGACCGAACAGTCCCATGGCGGCCCCGCCCAGCGGCGGGCCGAGCGCGGTCGCCGTCCACGTCGTCGACTCGAACCGCCCGTTCGCGACGAGCAGGTGCTCCGGTCGCACGAGCGCCTTCAGGCACGCGCCGCCGGCCGCCTGGAAGGTGATGTCGGCCGCCGCGACGACAACCGACACGACCAGGAGCTGGCCGAAGCTCAGCCAGCCGAACGCGAACGCGGCGGGGACGGTCATCAACGCCGCGAACCGGATCAGGTCCATGGCGACCATCACCGGCCGCTTGCGGCGGAATTCCACCCACGGGCCGAGCGGCACCGCCACCACCGCGCCGACCGCCCGCCCGACCGCGGCCAGCGCGGACACCTCCGCGGGGCCCGCGTGCAGCACGAGGATCGCGATCAGCGTGAACGCGTCGAACGCGAGGTAGGTGCCGAACGTGCTCACTGCGTACGACGCCCAGAGCCACCCGAACCGCCGCCCCAGCCTCATCCTGCTCCCCTCGGTACTACCAACCTGGACCGCGAGCTGGCCCGGCGTTGATGGTCTCGTACGTCACATCGTGGTCCTGTCACAACGCGCCGAGTCGATCCGTCAGGGGTGTGTAAGCAACGACAACGGCAGAGGAGTCCATAATGGACGCCCGGTTGAACATCTTCGGCAACCCGACCGCTGGCAAGTTCCTGAAGCACATCGTCTCGGCGGGCCAGGTGGTCGCGGGCTCGCCGCTGCCGGCCGCGACGCAGGAGCTGGTGAAGATCCGCGCGAGCCAGATCAACGGGTGCGGCTACTGCACCGACATGCACACCAAGGAGGCCACCGCCGCCGGTGAGACCTCGGTGCGTCTCAACCTGGTCGCGGCGTGGCGGGAGGCAACGGTGTTCACCGAGGCCGAGCGTGCCGCGCTGGAGCTGACCGAGCAGGGCACCCGCATCGCGGACGCGGCCGGTGGCGTCTCGGACGAGGTGTGGGCGAACGCGGCCAAGCACTACGACGACGACCAGCTCGTCGCACTGGTGTCGCTGATCGCCATCATCAACACCTTCAACCGAATGAACGTCATCATCCAGCAGCCTGCCGGCGACTACCAGGTCGGCCAGTTCGCATAACCGGGGGGACCGCCGCCGGCCGCCGGAGCGGCCGGCGGCTCACCGGTCACACTGTCAGAGCGCGACGGTGCCGGTGACGCCGACGACGGTGTCGCCACCCACCCAGATGTCGCCGTCGACCTGACGCACGTGCACGCGCCCTCGGCGCCCGAGCCGGGTGCCCTGGGACGTGACGTACGACGGCGGCGCGGTCCCGGCCGCGATGAGCCACTGCGCGATGCCCGCGTTGAGGCTGCCGGTCACCGGGTCCTCCCGGAACATGTTCCTGGCGCTGAACGCGCGGACCTCGAAGTCGGCCGGACCGCCCGGCGGGTACGGACCGACGACGCCGACCGAGCGGGTGTCGCCGAACGCCGTCGGGTCGGGCGCGAGCGACAGCACCGTGTCGGCGTCGGGGAGCAGCGCGACCACCCAGCCGGGACCGTTGTCGGCCCAGTGCGCGGCCACGATTCGCGCGGGCTCGAGCCGGAGCGCGGCCGCGAGCTGGGTCAGCGTCCCTGGTTCGGCCGGCCCCTCGCGCAGCAACGGCGGCGCGGCGAACGCCAGCCGGTCGCCGTCGCGGCGCACCGAGATCAGTCCGGCGGCGCACTCCTGAACGAGCCCGTCCGCCTTCGGCACCCCGCCGGCCGCCAACCACGCGCGGGCCGAACCGAGTGTCGGATGCCCGGCGAACGGCAGCTCGCGGTTCGGGGTGAAGATCCGCAGCCGGTAGTCGGCGGCCGGGTCGGTCGGGGTGAGCAGGAACGTGGTCTCGCTCAGGTTCGTCCACCTGGCGAACGCGGCCATCCGCTCGGTGTCGAGCCGGTCCGCGTCGTGCACGACCGCGACCGGGTTGCCGTACAGGAGCTCGTCGGTGAACACGTCGACCTGGGTGAATCGATGCATGATCCCGAACCTAGCGGAGTGGACTAATCACGAGACACGACCGCGCGGGGTTATTGACAACCCGACATGCCGACACTTTCCTGATATTCAGGCGATCGACGGCGTTGTCGAGAGGATCAGGCATGCGATGGAATCTCAGGCGGCTCGGCGCCGCCGCGGTCGGGCTCGCTCTTGCCGCCGGGTTGGCTGTCGCCGGGCCCGCGCAGGCGGAGTCGAACGGTGGCGTGCGGGTGATGCCGCTCGGTGACTCCATCACCGACGGGTACAACGTGCCGGGTGGCTACCGCATCAACCTGTGGCAGCGAATGGCGTCCGGCGGATACACGGTCGACTTCGTCGGGTCCGGGTTCAACGGGCCGTCGGGGCTCGGGGACCACGACCACGAGGGCCATTCCGGCTGGCGGATCGACCAGCTCGACGCGAACATCGTCGGCTGGCTGCAGAGCTACGCGCCGCGCACGATCCTGTTGCACATCGGCACCAACGACATCAACCAGAACTACGACGTGGCGAACGCGCCGGCTCGGCTGTCCGCGCTCATCGACAAGATCCGGGCCAACGCGCCGACCGTGGAGCTGTTCGTCGCGCAGATCACGCCGGAGAGCGATCCGACGTTGGAGTCGCGCGTCAACACCTACAACGCCGCGATCCCCGGCATCGTGGCACAGAAGGGGCCGCTGACCCACCTGGTCGACATGCACGCCGCGATCACCACCGCCGACCTCGCCGACGGGGTCCACCCCAACGGCGCCGGCTACGACAAGATGGGCGCGCGGTGGTTCGCCGCGCTGCAGTCGGTGCCCGGCAGCCTCACCCCGGCCGTGCCGCCGGTCGGGGTCGCGGGCGCGCTGGCGAACCCACAGTCGGGTCGTTGCATGGACGTCGCCGGCGCCAGCACCGCGCCAGGCGCGCAGGTGCACCTCTGGGACTGCCACGCCGGGGCGAACCAGCGCTGGACCCGCACGACGGCCGGCGAGCTGCGCGTCTACGGCGACCGTTGTCTCGACGTCAACGGCAACGGCACGGCCAACGGCACGAAGATCCAGATCTGGACCTGCAATGGTTCGACGGCGCAGCGGTTCACGTTCAATACCAACGGTTCCGTCGTCGGTGCTGGTTCTGGTAAGTGTGTGGATGTCGCGGCGAGCGGTACCGCCAACGGGACGTTGATCCAGTTGTACGACTGCAACGGCACCGGCGCTCAACGTTGGGCGGTGCGCTGACCGGACCACATGCCGAGTGCCGGACCGACTGGCCCGGCACTCGGGGGTGTTCGCGAAAAGCTCAGCTCATGGCGGGAGCCGGGCGGGCGGTGGGTTCGGTGTCCGGGGTGGTGGGGTCGGTGGGACGGCTTGGGTCGTCGCCGCCGGAGTCGAGTCGGAAGGGCGGGTACTGGTCGGTCATCAGTGCGACGTAGGCGGCGACCCGCAGTGCCCAGCGGTTGAAGCCGAGGATCACGCCTTGCAGCGAGCGGGGTTGTTCGCCGGTGATCGCGAGCATGATCGCCGAGACCAGGACCAGCACGCCGACCACGCCACCGCCGCCCCAGAGCCAGGCCTCGTTGCCGGCCTGCGAGCTGAGCCAGCCACCGCCGCCGAAGAGGATGCCGAGGATCACCAGGTGTGGCACGGCGAGCAGCCACTTCACCAGTGCGAGGCCGCGGTGCAGGCGCGCCGGGTACTCGATCTCGAGCCTGGCCGGGTAGTCGGGCACGTCAGCCAGCGTGAACGGCGGGTAGCGGTCGGTGCCGAGTACGCCGTAGCCGTAGTAGGTGACGCGCCAGCCCCACCGCATGACGCCCACGTTGTAGTCGAAGATCCACCTCGGGTACCGGCCGGTCACCACGATCGCGACCAGCGCGACGAGGCTGAGTAACAGGAATCCGATCCACAGCGGGATCAGCACCAGCGCGTGCGGCACGAGCAGCAGCCACTTCACCAGCCACAGCAAGCGCGACGGGGGGCCGTTCGGTCCCGCGAACACGCGGATCGGATACGACGGTTGAGCCATGATCTTTTCCTTTCGTAGCACGGATTTACACGGTGATGACGACTTTGCCCCTGGCATGACCTGCTGCCATGTGCCGGATGGCGGCCGGGGCCTCGCTCAGCGGGTAGGCCTTGTCGACGACCGGCGTGACCTTGCCGGACTCGATGAGCTCGGTGAGCACGACAAGGTCCCGCGCGTTCTCGGAGTTCATGAGTGCGACGAGCTTCTGGCCGACGAACCTGGACAGCACCGGCGCGCGGAGGGAACGGTCGAAGCCGCCGAGCCAGCGGCCGCCCGTCTCGGACCCGACGATGACGAGCGTTCCGTGCGGGGTGAGTGCCCGCCGGAGCCGGGTCAGCGAGCGGTGGCCGCCGCCGTCGAGGATGACGTCGTAGCGTTGTCCGCTGTCGGCGATGTCGGCGCGGGTGTAGTCGATGACGTGGTCCGCGCCGATGGACCGGACCAGCTCGACCTTCGCCGTGCCGCACACCCCGGTGACCTCCGCGCCGAAAGCCTTGGCGATCTGCACGGCGAACGTGCCGACGCCACCCGACGCGCCGATGACCAACACGTGCTGGCCGGCACGCACCTGTGCGCTGTCGCGGAGGCCCTGGAGGGCGGTGAGCGCCGAGACCGGCGCGGCGGCGGCCTGTTCGAAGGTGAGGTTCTTCGGCTTGGGCGCCACCTTGTCCTGCCGGACGGTGGCGTACTCGGCGAAGGTGCCCTCGCCGATGCCGTACACCTCGTCACCCGGCGCCACGGTGGTCACGTCCGTGCCGACGGCCTCGACGCGGCCGGCGACCTCGCGTCCTCGCACCCGGTCCTTCGGCGTCCGGAAACCGTAGCCGGCAAGGCGAATCGGGTAGGGCAGCCCGGCCATGAGGTGCCAGACACCCCGGTCCACGCCGGCCGCGCGCACCCGCAGCAGCACCTCGTCGTCGGCGGCCACGGGTCGCTCGATCTCCGCGAGCCGCAGGACGGCACCGGCCTCGCCGTACTCGTCCTGCACGATCGCCCGCATCGTCTCGGTGATCACCGGTGACGGCTCGCTGCGTTGGTCGGTGCCCATCGCCTGGCTCCCTTACGTTGTAAGCTTATGGTGTAAGCAGTACGCTTACGCTGTAAGCTTGTCAAGGTAAATCACGCAGGGGAGTCGCAGATGACCGATTCGGGCGCGGGGCCCCGAGGCCGACTGAACAGAGACCTGGTGCTGCGCACCGCCATGGGACTGGCCGACGCGGGTGGGATCGAGTCCCTCACCATGCGCAAGCTCGGCGTGGAGCTCGGGGTCGAGGCGATGTCGCTGTACCGGCACGTGGCCAACAAGAGCGACCTGCTCGACGGCATGATCGACAGCGTCTTCGGCGAGATCGACCTGCCGGCGGACGGCGGCTGGCGGACGATCATGCACGCGCGGGCGGTCTCGGCCCGTGCGGTGCTGTCCCGGCACCGGTGGGCGATCGGGTTGATGGAGTCACGAAGCACGCCCGGCCCCGCGACGCTGCGCCACCACGACTCCGTGCTCGGCACCCTTCGGGCGGCGGATTTCTCGGTCGTGATGGCCGCGCACGCGTACTCCGTGCTGGACAGCTACATCTACGGTTTCGCGCTGCAGGAACCGAGCCTGCCGTTCGAGACCGAGGGGGAGACGAAGGACGTCACGCAGGCGATCACCGCACAGTTCGCGACGGGCGAGTACCCGCACCTCACCGAGATCGCCGTCGAGCACGTGATGCGGCCGGGCTACAGCTACGGCAACGAGTTCGAGTACGGACTCGACCTGATCCTCGACGGTCTCGAGAAAGCACGTCGCACCACCTGACCGCACCCGTCCCGCACGAGTGACACGGGTGCGAGACTGAGCGGGTGAAGAGTCGCGTACTGATGATCGTCGGCCTGGTGGCCGTGTTGCTCGGTGGCGTCTGGGCCTTGCAGGGGAGCGGTGTCCTCGGCGGCAGCGTCATGTCGGACTCGACGACGTGGCTGGTGATCGGGGTCGCGGTCGTGGTCGTCGGGCTGTTGATGATCGCGCTGGGCGCGCGCGGGGTGCGCAAGCGCGTCTGACCCGGGTGCGGGCCAATCCGGTGAAGTCTTCGGCCAGCCGGGTGGACCGGCCATACGCCGGCCATCGGTGGCCGGTTCCTCGATAGGGTCGGGATCTTGGATCCCCGGACCCGAGAGGCGTGATGTGACGAGCCAGTTCGGCGCGTTGTTGCGGCAGCTACGACTACGTGCGGACCTGACGCAGGAAGGCCTGGCCGAACGGTCGGAGCTGGGGGTACGCACCATCCGGGGGCTGGAGACCGGCGAGCGCGCCGACCCGAGGGTCGGCACGGTGCGACGGCTGGCCGACGCGCTCGGGCTCGACGACGCCGAGCGGGTCGACCTGCTCACCGCCGCCGGCCATGCCGGGCCGGCGCCCGAGACACCCGCGCCACCCCCCGACCCCGTGCCGGCAAGGCCGGTGTCGATGGTCGACGACCAGCTCGCCGAGGCCGCCGGTCAGCTCGCGCTCGCCATCCGCACACGCTGGCAGCGCGAGGAGGAACAGCGGCAGATCCACGACCCGTTCCCGCTGCCCGTCCGCTGGCAACCGGTGGCGAGCGAGCTGACCGACTCCTGGGCCGGCATCCGCGAGCTGCCGGGCAACGCCCCGGCCGAACCGCTGGACCTGACCGGCCAGCTCGGCGAGATCGTCGACGTGTACCGGCGGATCCCCTCCGGGCGTCTCGTGGTGCTCGGGCGGGCCGGGTCGGGCAAGACGATCCTGACGCTGCGGTTCGTCCTCGGCCTGGTGAAGACCCACGCCCCCGCCGACGCCGTGCCGGTGATCTTCAGCCTCGGCTCGTGGAACCCCGTCACCACCGGCCTGCGGGACTGGCTCACCGAGCAGTTGCTGCGGGACCACCCCGGGCTGAGCGCGCCAGGACCCGACGGGTCGTCGCTGGCCGCCGCACTCGTCGAGACCGACCGCATCCTGCCCGTACTCGACGGCTTCGACGAGATCGCCGGCGGCCTGCACCGCGCCGCGCTCGGCGCGCTCAACGGCACCACGCTGCCGCTGCTGCTGACCAGCCGGCCGGAGGAGTACCGCGCCGCCGTGGCCGGCACCGACGTGCTGACCGCGGCAGGCGGCGTCGCGCTGACCGACCTCACCATCGACGACCTCGCCGGCTACCTGCCACGCACCACCCGCAAGACCGGGCCGGGCGGCAGCGCGTGGCAACCGGTCCTCACCGAGCTGCGCGACTACCCCGACAGCGCCGCCAGCCGGACCCTCGCCGCCGTGTTGACCACCCCGCTGATGGTCGGGCTCGCGCGCACGATCTACAGCGACACTCCCGACCACGACCCGGCCGTGCTGCTGGACACCGAGCGGTTCCCCACCGTCGCGGCCGTCGAGGAGCACCTGCTCGGGAACTTCGTCCCGACGGTCTACCACGCCGAAAGCTCGCGGTTCGATCCGGAACGTGTTCCGTACTGGCTCGGTTACCTCGCCCAGCACCTGAACCGGCTCGGCACCCATGACCTGGCCTGGTGGCAGCTCGGCACGTCCATGCGCCGCTCGGCGCGGGTGCTCGTGGTGGCGCTCGCGGTCGCACTGGCCGTCGGGCTCGTGGACCTGGTCGTGGAAGGGCTGCTGACCGGCGACCTCACCGCGTACGTTGTCACGTTCTCGGTCACGCTCGGGCTCCTGGCCGGACTGGCGCTCGGGGTGGCGCACGGGCTCGCGGACCGGTTCGCGAGAGCCACGCTCGAGCCGTCGCGGGTGCGCATACAGCTCCGCGGCGGGACCAGGCGGGTGCGGGGCGCCTTCGCGCCCCGGTTCCGGATCGGGGCGGTGGTCGGTCTGCTGCTCGGCCTGCTGCTCGGACTCATGCGTGAGCTGGTGCGCGCCACAGTGCTCGACCTCGGTCGCGGGCTCCTGGTCGGCATCTCGGACGCGATCCTGTTCGGAGTGATCTTCGGGCTCGGCTGCGGCGTCGTCCTCGGGCTCATGGCCTGGTGCGAGACGCCGCTGGACCTCAGATCAGCCGGGAGTCCGACCGAGCTGTTGCGGGTGAACCGCACGACCGTGGTCCTCCAGATGCTCCTGTTCGGCCCCTCGTTCGCGCTCGGCATCACCTTCGCGAGCTGGCTCGCGATCGTGGGCTTGCAGGCACTGCCGCCGGAGTGGCGGTTCGGTGTGGTGTTCGCGTGGAACCCGCTGTTCGGGCTGGCGCTCGGGTTCGTCGGTGGGATCGGCGGCGGGCTCGGGTACGCGATGAGCCTGACGGCGTGGGGTCAGTGGGCGGTGTTCGCGCGTGTGTGGCTGCCGCTGACCGGGCGGCTGCCGTGGTCGGTGCCCGCCTTCCTCGACGACGCCTACCGCCGCGGCGTGCTGCGCAGAGCGGGCGCGGTCTACCAGTTCCGGCACGCCCGGCTGCAGGACCACCTCACCAACGCCTTCGCCGCCTCGGGCGGCCGCTGAACCCGTTTCCCCTGGTGACAGGCCCCGGCCAGATATGGCCGGTGCCTGGCCTGGCTCCTGCCCGCTCCCGGACTTGATCATCGGTGCCGACGAGTTCGCCGGTTCTGGTCGGCGACGGGGGAAGGGGATTCCGGGGTGAGCACAACAACGTCCGGCCCACGTGACGTGTGGGCGGAGTACTACGCGGCGCCCGTGCCGCCGGGCGAGACGAACTGGGCGGCGTACAGCCACGAGGAACTGCACGAGATGCTGTGGCAGGACGCCGACCTCGCTGAGGTCGGCGCCGTGGCGGACGAGTGGGGGCACCAGCACACGGCGCTCGCCGAGCACGCGGTGTCGCTGCGCGACCAGCAGGGCGTCATGCGTGCGAGCTGGGAGGGCGCGGCCGGCGAGCTGGCCGCGACCCGGCTCGGTGAGCTCGCCGACCGGGTGGACGACATCAGCGCGCAGGCCGCCGCCGTGCAGCGGGCCGCCCAGGACGCGGGCGACGCATTGGCGCGCGCCAGAGCCATGATGCCGCCGCCCGCCATGCCAACCGGCACGGACTGGTCCGCGATGCCCGCCTCGTACGCACCGGCCATCTCGACCTTTGCGCCGCCGGCGGTGCCGGACTGGTCGGCCGGGTCCGGGACGACCTTCTTCATGACGTTCGGCACGCCACCGTCAACGGCCTTCAACTCGTTGGCCACCGGCGGGACGAGCATGTTCGCCGACAACTTCGCGGCGGAGCAGGCGAAGGCACAGGCGGTGTACACGATGCGGGTGTACGAGTCGAGCCTGTCCGACGGCGGCAACCTGGTCGCGACGCACGCCGCCCGGTCGTACGGGACAGGCCGGGTGACGTCGGTTCCGGCGCCGGCGCCGGAACCGTCCGGCGGGCAGTTCGCCGGTCCGCAACCCGGGGGAGTGCCGTGGGAGCGGCTGGTCGGCGGCGACCCGCTCCGGCCGGGTCCCGCCGTCGGCGCCGGGGTCAGCGCGCCGGGCGGCGTGGTGTCGACGATGCCCGGCGTGCCGCAGGAACCGTCCGCCGGGCGCGCGGCTGCCAACAGCGGCATGGTGCCGCCGATGAGCCCGCGTGGCGGGCACGACGACGCGGAAGACCACACCAACCACCTGCCGGTCATCGACCAGGGGCTGTTCATCGTGGAGACACGGACCAGCGCGCCGGTCATCGGCGTGCACACGATGGGAGTGCAACCGTGACCTCGGCGACCAACGGCTACCGGGTCGAGCCGGACGAGCTGGCCGCGCGGGTCTGACCGCACTCGGCGCGACGACCGGCGACCTGGTGTCGGCCGCGAGCCGGCTGGCCGAGCGACTGCCGCTGCTCGGCACCGCGCCGCCCGCGCGGCACCTGGCGCTGCGGCTGCGCGAGGCGGCGGGCCCCGCCGGGCTCACCGACGCGGTCGGCGCGGCGGACGCCGAGCTGGCGGGCTTCCACCAGGCCCTCGCGGCCGCGACCGACGAGTACGCCGACCACGAGTCCAACGCCGAGTCGACGCTGCGAGGTGTTGGCTCATGACGTCGACTATCGCTCGTGATCAGAGTGTCCACTTCGAACTCGTTGAGCTGGATCTCCTTGCCACCCATGCCGGTGTGCCGTTCCCGTACCCGCTGCGGGCGCCGTCGTTCGGGCGCATCGCCGGTGAGCGGGACGCGTTGTTGGCCGAGGCCGGGCACGCGCTGCGGGCGCGCGGGCTGGCCGACCGGCACGGGCCGCTCGGCGTGGCCGCCGATCTCGTCACCGCACTGCGTGACCACCGGGGCGCGGTCGACGTGGTGGTCGTCGGGGCCGGCACGGCGACCGGCGTCGTCGCGATGGTCCACCGGCACTGGGCGGTCGTGTGTGGACAGTCGCTCGGCGCGGCACCGGCCGGCACGGTGCGGGTCCGTCGAGTCGCGCGGACCGAGCTGACCGGCGCGCTCGCCGAGGCGGTGCCGGCGGTGCCGGCGGCCGCGACGATCCCGGTCACCCTCCCACCTGGCGTGGTGCGCGAGGCGTTGCGAGCACTCGGCGAACCGGCCGACGAGGCCGAGGCGCGGCACCGTCTCCGCGACCTCCTCCGCGACCACGGCGGCGACCCCGACGTGGTCGACCGGCTCACCGAGCTGCTCCCGAACGTCGTCGGCCGGGGACAGCTCGGCGCGACCAGGCGCACCGACGGCGGCGGGGTCCGGGCCGGCGCGGAGCTGTCCTGGTTGGACGGTCCGCGCGGCCGAGTGCGGATCGACCACGCGGACGACGGTTGGACGAGCATCAACCCGTTGCGGCGCAACGAGTTGCTACGAGAACTGAGCGCGGCGGCCACTGTCGCCCGCGAACCGTGGTAGTTGGACGAGAGGGGAACAGGGTGGAACCCGCACGTTGGTTGGCGGAGTACGACGAACGGCTCGCCAGTGTGGCGGCCGGCGCACAGGCGGCGAGCGCGAGCCTGCGGCAGGCCGGCGGGCGCGCGACCTCGCCGCGCGGCGAGGTCACGGTGACGGTCGAGGCCGGCGGCGCGCTCGAGGACGTCACGTTGACGCCCGCGGCGAGACAGCTCGAGGTCGACCAGCTCGCGCGGCTCATCGTCGCGACCGCGCGGCAGGCACGACAGGCGGCCGGTGCGCAGGTCGCCGAGATCATGACCAAGTACCTCGGCGACGGGCCCGCGCTCGAGATGGTCACGAGGAACCTGCCGAAGGAGGACGGCCGATGACCGCCGCGGACCGCTTTCTCGTCGCGCCGGGACAGCTCGACGGGCATGCCGGCAGTCTCGACGTCGTCGCCGACGAGCTGTCGGCCGTGACCGCGCACCTGCCCGACGCGCTCGGCGACCAGCCGCTCGGCGCGTTCGCGCAGTTCCTCGTCGCCGGGCTGCAGACCGCCATGGGCCAGACCACGGCGGCCATCAGCCACGCGGTGTCCACTTCGGACGAGCTGAGCGCGGGCATGCGGCGCACGGCAGCGGACTACCGGCGCGTCGAGGACGGCAACGCCGCCACCTTCAGGGAGGACATGCTGTGACCACCACCGTGCCTAAGGAGGAGCAGCGGCCCGCCCGCGAGCTGCTGGTCGAGGTGACCGTCACCACCGACGCCGTGCGGACGAAGAGCTGGCTCTCGCCCGAGATCAGCGGGTCCGGCGCCCCGTTGGCGGTCATCGGCTCGACGACCAGCCCACTGTCCACTCTCGACAGTGCGGGCCTCGGCTGGGTGCTGCCGCTCGTGCGGTTCCTCGACGAGCCGCTCGACCAACTGCGTGGCGACCCGGACCCGGTCGCGTCGGGCGCGCAGGGGTACGACAGCGCCGGAAAGGACGTGACGACCGTCGCGGACAACTACCGGCAGTCGACCGCCAAGGACACCGAGGGCTGGTCCGGCGACGCCGCGTCCGGCTACCGCGAGGCAGGCGGCCAGTACGCCGACGGGCTCGCCGCGCTCGGCGAGTCCAGCACCACGGTCGCGAGCGCGCTCACCGGTGCCGGTGAGGTGGTCGCGCAGGTCGTGGACATCGTGACCCGACTGGTCACGGAGGCGGTCGGCAAGATCGTCCCGATCATGAGCGAGGCGGTGGCCGCGGCGCCGGCGACCTTCGGCCAGAGCATCGCCGCGGCGATCCCGCAGTGCGTCCAGATCGCCGTGGACGCGGGCCAGCAGGTCCTCGGCAAGCTGGCGGCGCTGCTGTCCAGCGGGCAGAACCTGCTCAAGCTCGTCGACGGGGCTGTCGCGGTCATGCAGGTGGTCCAGAAGGTGCTCAGCGCGATCAGCCAGCAGAGCACGCAGCCCGAGTCGCAGTCCAAGAACCAGCTACCACAGGAGCAGGCGTGATTCGGAACATGTTCCGTCCGTTCGCGGTTACCATCGCGCTGGGCGCGGCGCTGGTCGTGCCGGCGGCCGCGCAGGCGGCCACCGCGCCGCCGACGTTCACCGACGGCTTCGGCCTCACCGTGGTCGGCCAGCCGGCGTGGGTGGCGGGCAGCGAGCGCACGTTCACGTTGACCGTGCGGTCGGCCGCGGTGCCCACGTATCCGGTGATGCAGAACCAGGTCCAGGGCGAGCACGTCGTCGTGGTCACGTTGCCGAACGGGTACGACCCCGCCATCCGGTACCCGGTGCAGTACACCCTCCACGGGCACGCCGACTACCCGTACACCTTGCGGCACCAGCAGATCGTCGAGCAGGCGACGGCCGACGTCCCGCTGATCACCGTGACACCGAACGGTGGCGGCCGCAGCTGGTACTCG
>Ga0193717_1000192_pt1 | contig 51020 bp, 50 predicted proteins | sample U2c2metaG_FD_145900 | JGI IMG/M metagenome (GOLD analysis project Ga0193717, IMG submission 145900) | Soil microbial communities from a riparian zone of the East river system, Colorado, United States - U2c2 | ecosystem: Environmental > Terrestrial > Soil > Riparian zone | place: USA: East River... | reverse complement strand
AACCATAACGAGTGGGTAATAAAGAACAGACCTGGTAGAATACCGGAGGGGTGTATCTCCACTTTCCGGCTGTCCGAATTTCCCTCACCCGGCGGATTGAGGAAATACACCGCATTTCCCTGCCTCGCCAGCTCCAGGGCATAATGATGTTTGGAAATAAACATATTGCCCCAGGCCTGAGGAGATACGATAAGGATAGTCTTATTCTTCAGCGCGGACATATCTATTTGGAATAAAAGGTTCGGATCATTTCAGCCACATAAGCTATCATGTTTTCGGAAAGTTCAGGATACATGGGGATAGAAAGGATCTCCTGCTCCAGTCCGGATGCAACCGGGAAGTCGGAACGGGAATGGCCCAAGTAGCTGTAAGCCGGGAGATTGGGAAGTGCGACGGGATAATGAATGGTCGTTTCTATACCCTTTTCCTTGAGGAATTGCATCAGCTGATCCCTTTTCAGTGCGCGCACCACATATAAGTGATAGGTATGTTTGGTTCCGGGACGGATTACCGGAAGTTGCAGACCGGGGATGCCCGCCAGATATTTATTGTACAGGCCGGCATTGCGGATACGTTGCTCTGTCCAGCGAAGGATATGCGGAAGTTTGGCGGTCAAAATGGAAGCCTGGATGGCATCCATGCGGCTGTTGATCCCTTCGATCCGGTGATCCGGCTTTTTCAATGCCCCGTGATTGGCAAACATCCGGCATTTTTCTGCAAGGGCGTCATCATTGGTCACAATGCATCCGGCATCTCCGTAAGCACCCAGGTTTTTACCAGGATAAAAACTGAAAGAGCCGGCAATGCCATGCAAGCCTACCCTTTTGCCGCCATATTCAGAAAAATGAGACTGGGCACAATCTTCTATTAGAAAAATACCCCGCCTCGTGCAGATGTCTTTTATCGATTGTAACTCACAAACCTGCCCCTGCAGATGAACAGCGATAAGGGCCTTTGTCCGTGGATTGATCTTTTGTTCGAGCTGGGACTCATCCAGGCTATAGTATTCAGGGTGGACGTCCACAAATATCGGACGGGCACCGGCCTGTGTGATCGTTTCGGAACTGGATATCCAGCTGTTAGCGACCGTGATCACCTCATCATCGGATCCGATGCCAAGCATCTTTAAAAGGATATAAAGGGAGTCCGTACCATTGGCACAGGAGATCACGTGTTTTACGCCATACAAAGCACCAAAATCCCGTTCGAAGTCCTTTACAAAATGGCCTCCGATGAAAGCCGTCTCCCCGATTACCGAAGCAATAGCATCGTCAATTTCGTGTTTAATGCTCTGGTACTGGGCTTTAAGGTCTACAAAGGGAATAGTCATAAAATATTGGAGTGATTTACTTAGTTTTAAAAGAACGAATGAACCGGGCGGGATTGCCGGCATAAATACCTGGCTTACTAATGTCCTTTGTAACGACAGAGCCTGCTCCAATGACCACATGATCACAGATGGTCACCGGCAGGATAGTGGCATTGGAGCCGATAGATACGTGGTTGCCTATAAGCGTAGATTTCCACTTCGTCTTATCGCCGGCGGCAGGGCCTCCTTCTGTAAAAAGATCATTAATGAACATCACTCCGTGGCCGATAAAGCAGCTATCACCTATCGTCACCAGCTCGCAAATAAAAGAATGCGACTGGACCTTCGAGAAGCTGCCGATGGAGGTGTTCCGCTGGATTTCTACAAATGGCCCTATGAAACTATTGCTGCCGATACGACAGCCATATAGATTGACCGGGCGGATCACCGTTACATTTTCGCCAAAGATCACATCGTCGGCGATGGCCGAATCTTTGAATTTTGCACTCATACCTGGTGGGCTATGGAATAGATTTTGTCAATAATCTCAACTGTTTTAAGTCCTTCGAAACCATTGGTCGCTATGATCCCGTTACCGCTCAGCACTTCGATGACATTCTCATAGACTTTGTCATGATTGGACATCGACCCCTGGTATTGACCATAATTATTCGGAGGATTCCCCGGGGGAAGATTCCCGATCTTATACTCTTTTATGTCCTGGTATTCCAGTTCATTGAGATATTGCCCTCCTATTTTGACCGTACCTTTTTCTCCGAAAAGGGTAAGGGAGCCTTCCATATTCTTTCCATGACTGTTAACGGTATAATTGATGGTGCCGACCGCTCCATTATAGAATTTAAGACTGACAACGCCCGTATCCTCAAATTCAATAATACCCCGATGATCGAAGTTGCCGAGATAACCCTGCACCTCCTTGACATCACCAACGATCCAGTATAACAGGTCGACAAAATGGCTGAATTGAGTATAAAGGGTGCCCCCGTCCAGGTCTTTCGTCCCTTTCCAGGAGTTCTTATAGTAAGCTTCATTCCGGTTCCAGAAACAGCTTAGCTGTGCACTGTATATTTTGCCCATGCGGCCTTCGTCGATGATCTTTTTCACGGCCGCTACCGGCGGATTGAACCGGTTCTGTTTAACGATGAACAGCCTTCTGTTTGCTCTTTCTGCTGCATTGATCATTTCTCCGCAATCCTGGACAGTAAGGGCCATTGGTTTTTCACAAAGCACATGAAAACCGGCGCGAAGCGCTTTTATAGTATGTTCTGCATGAAGTCCGTTGGGGCTGCAAACGGCAACTACGTCAACATTTTTAGATTGCTGCAGCAACTGGTCGACATCGCTAAAGAAGGAAGCACGGTATTTTTCGGCCAGTGTCTTTGCTTTGTCCGTAACAATATCGCAGACAGCAACAAGTTGTCCCAAATTATGAATATGCTCTGCGTGACGCTGGGCTATGCGTCCACAGCCTATGATAGCAAATTTTAGCTTTCCTCCTGACATGGATCTTTAATTTTCGTATTTAAAACGCCGGTTATTCCCTATTGTTATCTCTCCGTGGTCGAAACAATCGAAAAAATTGCCTGCAAGTACTTCGCCTATTTTTTTCCCCGGGATGAACTCTTCGTGTATCTCAATGGAGATAAGCCTGACCTTATCCAGGAAGCGGGTGGCGTAGTCCTTATCTTCAAAAAGATGTTTCTCCGAACCTTCGATATCTATCTTGAAAAAATCGACATAGTCCCAGTTATATTTTTTTAGTATGTCCAGCACTTCTACACCTTCAAGACCGGTCGGCAATGCCGATTCCTCAACACGAAGGGACCAGTCCTTCCCATCCCGGAAGTCGGTGGTGATATTTAAAAAACAGGTCTTGTTGAAGAGGCCGGCTTTTTCTATAGAATAATTGCTCATGTTGTTGGCCATGAAATTCTTTTCCAGCATGGCCAGATTGTCTGTTCCCGGTTCAATGATAATAAATTCCAGGTCGTAATCTTGCCGCAATTGCTGGAAGAGGAACAGCGAAGCATATCCTACATTCGCGCCCGCATCGATGATCCTTAGCTTTTTGCCATGGAAATTCTTTTTAATGTGTGCGGCCACCACCTCATATTCTTTTTCTGTCCATATCTGGTAAAGGACCTGGGCATCGCTGGAAGGAAATTTGCGGAGATAAAGAAAGACGCCATCCCGGGTAACCACCCTGAAGCTATTCTCCTCTTCCACTACATGCTGGAGATCGCTGCGGCTGAGAGTAAAAAGGTAAGTAAGGTAAATATGATCCGCGCCTTTTATCTTAATTCCAAGGGCTTTCTTCATATATATGAGGATCATTCTTGCCGCAAGGGGAAGGCTTAGTCTTTTAAGTTGCAGTAGCTTGTTCATGAAACGAGGTCCAGGGCCTTTTTTAGCTTTTCTATATCTATAAGTAGGTCGTCGTCTATCTTACATTTGACCAGATCGAGGTCGTCGGGTGGATGACTGCCTTCGGAAAACAATCCCACGTACACGGCATTTCGCTGATTGCAGATCATCCAGTAATAAGGATCCTGGTGATAAGGCGCCAGGATATCGAGAATCCTGGAATTTTCAGTGATAAAGGGCAGATTCGAGAATCCGCTGCCATGTACGGAAACAAAGGATTCTGCGGCAGCGAAATATCCTGCCGTCTCTTCCATCGAATGGTCTTCCGGAATGAATTCCGTATAACCCCGGCCGGTTATCTCCTTCATCACTTCTTCCTGGTTGATTATTTTGCGGGAGGGGGCAAACCGGCGGCTGATGAACAATTTCTTAGGCATATTCCCCGCGGCGGTTTGCAGGGGAAGAAAGGTTTCCCGGAGAAATTCCAATACCCAGGGGCTTATCGTGCCCAAGTCTTCCGGCAACGAGGGAATATACAGTGTATCCGGCTCGAGGAAGAACGAGCCGTCATTATTGCTGTTGATGATCCTGCTGCGATCGATACCCAGGCGTTCGAGACCGGCCAGCTGGAAAGGCAACTCCTTGTAGTTGATCACCAAATGATCCATCCTGTCCAGCAGACCCGCTTTCCGCAACAGGTGAAGACGGGGCATCACGTCAAAGTTCCAGTGGTGGAAGTTATTAGATCCGCAGGTGGAGATGACAGCGGCCTTACCTGTTATTTTCCTTCGGGCGGGCATTTTCAGCCTGTGGTGGAACAAGGTGAAATCGGCTGGTTTTCTACCGCCATCCGCTCCGAATTCCCTGGAGACATCAGCCAGCATGTAATTATCAGGCGAGAGAATGATATTGGTATATTCTCCGAATATCCGGGCACCTGGTATCACCGCAACGAAAGCTTCGTTCGATTTTCTGTTATACCATCTTGTGAACCGGCCGCTGACCGGATGACCGATGATCACCGGGGGTTTTTCTTTTATTTCTACCGGCGGCAGCAACGATATAAATTCCACACCGGGCTTTCCCTTATTGGCATTTATCCAATCCCTGACATGCAGAATGCCACGCGGCGTATCCAGGAAAAGCTTACCCAGTCCCAGAGTTCTGATCGAACGGACACAAAGGCGGATGAGTCTCTGTTTCACCTTTATTTTTTAAACATTCTGACTACCGGCCTGATCAGCTTGAGAAATGGATATCGGTCTGTCACGAATTGCTTGACACCATAGGTTTCATGTTCTACTCTTGGTGAAGCCATATACTGTTCGAATTGTTCAGTCGTTAGTCCTAATTTCTTAAGGACGTATTCCTTTTCCTGCAGCAGCTCTGCCGGGCCATACAAAGGCGTCTTTAACTCCTGCAGCGCCTCTTCTTTGCTAATCTGTCCTGAAAGGATCAAATTAGTCAGGTGAGGCTTTCGCTTATCAATCTTGAATTTTTCCGGCAATACATAGGCCTGGTAGAACTTCGTGTACACGGATTCATAGTGTTTGCCGCCATAGTCCACCCATCCGAATTCCCTTTTTATCTCTTCTTTCGCTTTTTGCTTATCGTAATCGATAAGATTGAGGGGTTTGAAGGAGGTCGTTCCTTTGAGGGTACTCCTCAGGGATTGTCTTAATGATCCATATACAGGATATGTTTTTATGGGGATAGTGCCGAAGCGCTCATGGATGCTTAGCAGATTGACTTGATCCGCTTTATTAAAAATCCAGGAAGGGGGCATGATGGCTTCCGTCACCACATTATTTCCACTGAGGATCGCGCTTATATTATATTTCTTTGCCAGCTTGAACCAGGTGGCATAAATAGCGTGGTCGGTAGGGACTTCCCAGTCCACGACGCCGGCTTTTATATAGGACAGCTGAAGATCCCGAAATTCCTCCCAGTTGACGACGATCGTATATAAATTGAAGCCAGTATGTTCGATAATGCTGTTGATGTTCTTAACGGCAATTTCCGAATTCCAGCCATTGTCAAAATGCACGATCAGCGGACGAAGCCCCCATCTTTTGGCCATGAGTATCAGGTAGGAGCTGTCGACTCCGCCGCTGACCCCTGTGATACAGTCATAGGGTTTTCCGCGGCCTTCTTCCTTTATGCCGGCTATCATGGCTTCGAGACGATCTGCGCGTTCTGCCATTCGTCCGATCTCCTGCTCTTCGATCTCTTTATACTGGTAAAAATAATTGGAGATGCCTTTTTCATCAAAGGTAATGTCTGGGTCCGCAATATTATCCATGACAGTAACCGCACACTGCCTGTAAGCCGGGTCTTTTTCAGATTGTACCATTCTTTATACTATCAGAGATTTACGATCTTTCGATCAAATTTTTTCAAACACCTTCTTTTTAAGCTCCGCCTGTGAAGGATAGCTTATCAAAACGGCACGGAGAGGTCGCTGGAAGACGAACAGGCTTCCGGCGGATGCGGCGGATGCTCCTGCACGAATTGCTCCGGTAAAATCTTCGGTAGACGAGGCCCCGCCTATTGCCACCACCGGGATGTTCACCGAGGAGCTGACCGAAGAGATCAGATCCAGATCATACCCTTCAAAAGTACCATCCTTATCGATGGAGTTGAGTAGGACCTCTCCTGCACCGGCCTCTTCCATCTGCCGTGCAAACGCCACCGGGTCCAGTCCTGTATTTTTCGATCCGTTCATTCCGTAAACCTTATACTTCCCCCAAATATTCTTTTTAACATCAATGGATACTACAATGCTTTGGCTGCCGACATATTTAGCCCCGTCGCTGATAAGACGGGGATTGGTCAGGGCCGCTGTATTCAAAATAGTTTTTTCGACGCCAGCCGTGATCAGCATTTTGATCTCCTCCAGGTTGGTGATACCGCCGCCATAACCCAGCGGCATGAATGCTTCGGAGGCAATCTCCTTTATCTTTTCTATGTTGGGTGGTCTCTTCTCAGCCGAAGCGGAGATGTCCAGTACGACTATTTCATCTACCTCCTTTTCATTGAAGATCTTTACCGCATTGATCGGATCGCCAACATATTTGTGGTCCTTAAAACGGATGGATTTGACGAGTCCTCCTTTTTGTATCAGTAATGCCGGTATGATCCGAACTCTTTTCATCAGTAATGGTTGACAAAGTTTGCCAATAATTTCAGACCGAATTTATGGCTTTTTTCCGGGTGGAACTGCACACCCAGGATATTCTCCTTTTCCATTCCCGCAACAAAAGTATAACCATAGTTAACCCGGACCAGAGCATCTCCGGGATCAGCCAGATCAGGGTGATAGGAATGCACAAAATAAAAACGGGGTTCTTCATACATGCCTTCAAAGAGTCGTGAAGGTTTACTCAATTCGACATCCGTCCATCCCATATGAGGAATCTTGGTTCCGGCCGGGAGTTGATCCTGTCTGAAACGGATGACGCGTCCCTTGATCCAGCCCAGTCCCGGCAGAACTCCTTCTTCGCTGCCTTCGGTCAGCAACTGCATGCCCACACAAACGCCCAACACCGGTGTATGCTCTTCCAATACCTTCCTGTTCAGAATTGTGATCAGTCCGGACTGCTGTAATTTTCCGGCGCAGGTGTCAAAAGCTCCCACCCCCGGCAGAATAAGCTTCTCGGCGCTGCTGATGACGGCTTCATCGGAAGAAATGACAGAATCATACCCAGCTTTTTTCAGCATATTCCTGATAGAAGCGAGGTTTCCTACTCCATAATCAATAATTACCAGCATTTAGATTTTCAGGTGCTTTTTCCGATAAGAAACGAATTTATCCGATCTTATGTATCCATTATAGGGTATCTTATTTGAAAAAGGGATACATTTTTCCCGCTCCAGTTCCTTGATGACCCTGGCAGGTATTCCGCCTAACACACAATAACCTTCGGGAAAAGAACGGGTAACCACAGCGCCGGCGCCCACGACAGTCCAGTCTCCCAAAACTACTCCGGGCATTATCTTCGCTCCGCCCCCGATCCAGCAATATTTTCCGATCGTCACCCTGGCCGGAATGTGTTTCCTGCTATCGTATACATCATGGTTGGCGCTGACAATAATAACATTCGGTCCCATCTGGGTATAGTCTCCGATGGAGATACCCCCCCTCCCCTGGATATAACAACCTTTCATGCAGCCGGGATATGCATCCACACCCACGAGGATATTTTCAGCGTCCTTGATCTGGCTTGCCGGATGCACGGGCCAGTAAGCCTTTTTATTGCCACCCAGGTTCAGGACTTTTTGCCTGAACCACCATTCAAAGTTGACTCTGGACTGATAATCCGCTGTTTCCCTGATAAAACGGAAATAGGGCAATTTGCTGATCAGAACGATCGGCAATTGCAGCGGGCGTCTCAGAAAGAATTTTATTTTATCCAGCATAATAGGCCTTCAGGCATTTCCAATTGGATCTGAATTGTTTTCCTTTAAGCATAACAGCCGATTTGATGGCCTGCCGGAGCAAGGATCTCTTTTTTGCCCGGAAGATCCGGCTGACAGCCTCCTGTGGCATGGGACATGCTTTGCTGGTAAGATAACGGATGGATACATTTTCATAGTCTTTCATGAACCGAAAATAACTGTTCATTTCCTGCGCGTCATGTTCCCTGTACCATACGATGCCTTCCGGCATCAGCAAAACGTTGTAATTAAGAGCGAGCTTATGCCACATTTCCATGTCTCCAACCATTCGCTGCAGGGAAAATCCCTTTACTTCATTAAAGACAGCCGTTCGTATAATCGATGAAAGGGGGGCTTTATGAAAAAGGCCGGGGCCCAGGTAATGATATTGATAAGCTTCCACCGGTGTAAGCCGGATAGGAAAAGGTTCTTTGATGTTCTGGGCCAGCGAGCAAAGCCCCCAACCGCAGTCCGGAAATTGTTCCATCATTCTGACCAGCAACTCCAGACCCCACGGATAGATATAATCATCGGCATCCACATATTTCAAATATACGCCTTTCGCATAAGAAGCGGCCTGGTTGCGGTTGGGATAGTCCCCCAGGTTTGTTTCATTAATATAAACTCTGAGACGGGAATCTTTTGCTTCGTACCCGCGGGCTATTTCCACCGTACGATCTTTGGATCGATCATCGACGACTATCAGTTCGAATTGGGTATAAGTGGAGGCCAGGACGCTTTCGATAGCTGCTCCGATATATTTTTCCCGGTTATAAGCCGTCATAAGAATACTAACCAGGGGAGATTCCGACAGGGTCATTTATGCTTTTTTAATTTCTTTGCGTCCCGGTTTCAGCGCCTGGGGAGGCGTCCGGCATATCTCATTATGTTTGCAATCCAGCTCCGTTCTCCCTTTCGCCAGGGCATCGTTAAAAATGTCGATAGCTTTGTTTATCGCTGTACGCTGCCTGTAATTGAATAATAACCATTTCCACTTATCCGGCCAGCCGATACGGCTCTCTTTTAAAAGCAATTTACTATTCCGAAGTAACATAATGAGCCCGTTGTCCACCCGGGAGGGCCTTTCCGAGAAATATATGTACATGTGATAATACACCGTAAAGCTGCGCCGGAAAGCATATTCCGGTGTCTCAAAGTGATAATGCTTCACCCTGGCGGCAGTATTATAAACAATTGCATAACCTGCCATCAGAGCATCCCTTGCCCACAGGGCGTCTTCCGCAAAGCTGGTAAACCTGAATGGGAGAGAAAGCAGAACATCCCTCCTGTACATCGCGTTGACATCGTCCCAACGGCAGATATTCCTTTGTTCGGCCGCCGTCAGAGCCTCGAAATCGGCCGGGCGATCAAAAAAGAATTTCTTTTTGTCGGGAGCCGAAACGGGACGAAACCAATCCACGGGGTTGTTTTCGGGATCATGGGGTACTATTTGCTGACCGCATACTCCGGCAACTTTTTCGTCATCGAATCCATCGAGCAGGTTTTGCAGCCAAAAACGGGAATCCGGTTCCGCATCCTGCACGGTCATAACGATGTACTTCCCTTTTGCATGGCGCACGCCCACGTTCCGGGTACCACCGTGATTAAAGGAGGAAGGCTCTATTGGGATCACCCGGACGGGATACCGGGACAGGATTTCCGCTGTGTTGTCCGTCGAGCCGGAATCCATAATGATAATTTCGGTTTGGTCCGACAGCGTCTGGTCAAGGATGGCGGAGATGGTTTTAGCCAGCCAGGCATCCCCGTTCTTCGTTGGGATGATCACGGATATGAGAGGCGATGGATTACTCATGACCGATTGCCCTCTTTGTAGCCTCCAGGTAGGCCCTTCCCCATTTCATACAGGGTTCGAGATGATTTCCTTCTGCCCATTCATTCCAGGCATTTATAAAAATGAAATTTTCTGAATTGGATGGGGGAGTGTAATTCCTGACGATATGTTTTAACCAGCCCTCGTATATCTCCGGCGTAGAACCCTTAAAAATCGTGGCGCCTGTCTTTCGCCTCGCTGTATTGTCCCACATCGGGGTGATGCAGGGAAATTGTTTGTAGGGAGGCGCCGGCAGTCTTTTTACAAGATCGACATACCGGGCATAATCGCGGATGCTGTTTTCCGTATAAAGTGATTTTTTTTGAAGGAGCTTGTTCAGTATCTTTTGGGCAATGGACGGTTTTTCCGTCGGCAGGGAGGTATAGAAATCCGGCTGGAAATCGATGGCGGCGTCAAAGCCCAATTCTGCCGGATCTTTTCTGAAATTGAAGCCTTGTACATAGGCAAGATAAAGATCCCCATAACCCAATCTTCTTGCGGTTTCCCTCCAGGTATCGGTCGTCCTTCGAATGTCAGGAAAAAGGAGAGGCCGGTATACTGCAAAAAATGGTTTGTTGTCTATCCGGATATACCTGCGATCGGAAAAGAAGGTATCACACAAAAAGCTGATGTGCTCGACATCATCCTGCTCGGAATAATTCTGCCGCATCAGGACCTCTTGTTCATTTCCATCCCAGCGCCGGCTCCAATTCTCATTTGCCCAGCAAAGCATGAAAGGAAAATCGGGGGTCCCGGTTCGGATCATGTCGTCCAGGGGACGCTGCAAAAGGCGCTTGCCATTAAACCAGTAATGATAATAACAGAAGCCATGGATGCCGTATTCCCTAGCCAGCTCTGCCTGGGCAATCCTTGTTTCTTCGAGCCGCAGATCATAGAAGCCGAGATCCGATGGTATATGGGGCTGATAATGGTCTTTAAATAAAGGCATCGCCCTGGCGACGTTGGTCCATTCTGTAAAACCCCTTCCCCACCATTGATCGTTCTCGGGTATGGGGTGAAACTGGGGCAGGTGTATTGCTATCGGTCGGGTCATGGTTTAAGAAAAAGCTTCGTTCAAATCTTCTCCGAATGTTCTGATGTTCTTTTTATAATCGTTTTTCACAATAACCGGGGGATTCTTTAGTAAGGATTCCATTTTGCCTGCCAGGTCAGCGGCATCTGCCGGGTTGAAAAAAGTAACATTAAGTTCGAGTTGCTCGCGGTGTACGGGTATGTCGGATAAAAGGACATGTTTATTCAGATACTTTGCATCCTCGACAGTAGTGCTCCAACCTTCAAATAGGGACGGCTGAATATAACAGATCGAGTTTTGTGCAAGCGACAATTGTACTTTCCTGTCTATAAATCCAAGGAATTTTACCCAACGTCCCAACTGGTGCGTTTTGACAAATTCCTCCAGCCCCTCAAAATAGTCCGGGTTTCGGTAATCATAGGTCTTCCCGGTAAAGATCAGTTGAAAACCAAGGTTTTTCTCCTGTAAAATCCGTACAGCTTCAAGAACAAGCTTATGATTCTTATGCTGCCAGAACTGGTTGGAACAAAGGAAAAAAGGTTGATTGATCCCGAACTGCTCCCTTTGTGCGGCATAGTCAATATCAGAAAGATCCGGAAGTGATGATGCGAAACGAAGGACTTTCACCTTGCAACGGTAACCCGGGAAAAAGGTATTGAAATCGTTTAGAGCATCCCTGCTGCTGAGAATAAGTGTGACCCCTTCCATTTGTGCAACTTTTTTGGGCAAAGCCGAGCGGGCGGCAGCCTCTTCTTCGGAGAAAAAGTCAGGCAACCTGCATTGCTGGAAGTCGTGTACCCAATAATAGTGATTTTTGATAAAGGGGAAGGATTCACTCCCTTCAAAAATATACTCCACGCCGGAAAGCCGGGACCTTAATAAATAATCTGCCTTGAACAGTTTGCGGGATATCTTACGTAAATATTTGCTGATCAAACCGTCATTGTTGATATCCATATTAACATATTCGATATATGGATACCCGATGCTTTTGACAAGGTCGAGTCCCTGCTCCTTTTCAGCAAGGATGATCAGGTGCGGCTTTTCATCGTCGCTGAGGTTATTAAAAGCTTGTATGATATTCAGCACATAATAACTGCCGGCTATCCAGCTCTCGGAATAATAATACGTTAGCGCTATTTTTTTTCTCTTAGCCATTTACAATAGTTGTTAATGCCTTCGGTTAGTGAATACCGGGGCTTGAATCCGTATGACTGAAGCAGTCCGATATCGGCCCTCCAATTTAAGGGATCTCCGATCTTATTACTGCCTGTAAATTTAATCTCAACTGTGCTTTTAAGGTCTTCCACAAATATATCTGTCACTTCTTTTATGCTTGATTCCTTCCCGCTTGCCAAATTTATAGCTGTGCCGTTGAATGGCGCATTTTGGATGACGGATTCCAGCGCATGCATGATATCTGTTACATAAATAAAGTCCCTCGTCTCCTTGCCCGTGCCAAATAACTCGATGAATCCGTCGGCCTCGGAGATCTTTTTGTATACATCCCAGAACAATTGCTTCTTAAGTCCTTCACCATATGCGGAAAAGATGCGCAGGCTAAGGGTAGGCACCTGGAACAGGTCGAAAAATTCCTTGCAGACCTGTTCGCTGTAAACTTTATGATGGCCGTAGGGAGAGACTGGGCTAAGGGCAGCCGACTCGTGGATAGGCAGAGAGGAAGGGTTGCCATAAACGGCGGCACTGCTGAAATTTATGAATTTGCACCCCGGATTGTATTGCCTTATGCTGTCGAGGATCGTATAGACATTCGTCACGTTCAGCATATAGTCCATTGCAGGGTGCGCGAAAGACAGCTGTACATTGGCAGCCCCGGTAGCATTAATGCAAAGATCGAAGGATGTTCGCGTAAAGATCCGCGAGAAATCGGGAAGCTCCGGATTTATCAGCATATAATCCTTCTCTTGTTTCAGGACGATGTCTGCAGCTATAACAGGATGGCCTAAAGAGCGGAAGTAGCTTACGGCATGGCTGCCGATGAAACCTTCGGAACCCAGGATTAGTATTTTATTTTTCGGCATATATATATCCCGTTACTTTTTCCATTGAATTATAGTTAAAGAATCTTTTTAATCCGTTAATTGGACTTTCGAACAGATGCCATGATGCAACTGACAACCCGACAGTTACCGAAAAATAGAATAGCGCGTCTAAGATCAGGGAATGATTATTTCCATCGAATCCGAGCTTTTGTAAAACCCAGGGTATAAAATGATGATAAACATATATTCCGTAGCTAATCTTCCCCAGGTAAACAACCACTCTATTTTCCAGGATTCTTTTCGTTAAGCCCTTATACTCTGAAAAACTTCCAACACCAATTAGCCAAAAACAGAAAATTGATAAAGTTAATCTGTAGGAGAGAATCAATGGTAAATTCAATTTTGGATGGCCCAAAGAGAAAAAATAAAGCCCAAGACAAAACAACAGGATTCCGAAAAATACATAAGTTCTATTAAGTATTCTTAATAGCTGTTCGGAAGAAAATATTTTCAAATATGCTAATACTGCTCCAATTCCGAACGCATCGAAACAACAAGGTGTAAGCGTGTAGGAAGCCCATTCCATGTCAGGGCTGCCCTTTAAAATAAAATATATTACCAGCCTGCTACAGATTGCAAGAACTATCAATAACAAAAAAGTTTGCAGTAATTTTTGGGGTAAGATCAATAGAATTATAAACGGAAAAATAATGTAAAACTGTTCTTCTACAGCTAATGACCAAAGGTGGGTGAAATATCCGCAATGTCCCTGATTAATCCCGCAAATAATATTTGTTGTATAAGTAACAAACCAAAAAAAGGAAGTATTATCAGAGGGAACTTTAAATATCCATCCTAAAAGAACGACCAGATAATACAGAGGAAAAATCCTTAAAAATCTTCGTATGTAAAATTGCTTTAGAATGAACAATTTTGACTTCTCAACATTAAATTTGGAGTTGATCAGAATCTGGCTAATTAGAAATCCGCTTAAAACAAAAAAAAGATTTACACCAAAGGAAGCAAGCATTGGGCCTATCCTGTTCATATATGGATATGTAAGCCAATGACCAACCATAACGCCGCTAACAGCGAAAAATCGGAATCCGTCCAACTGCACCATGTATTTGCCATCTAATCTATTCATCGTAAAGCGATAAAAACTTTTAGGTTCATACCATTTAGATTGTCTCAACCTGCTGTCTCCTGGTATTGAATACTTTCCTGCCTTTTGTATTGTTCAATCTATCTTTTCCTGAAACAATGGCATCATCACTTAGTCTCAACTCTCTGAATCTGGACAACACATACCCCTCATCGGGCTTTAAAGGTTTCAATTCTCCTATTTTATCTTTTCGTACGAAGTATGAGTTATTTCCGGAAGAGTTACAGCCGATAAAAAAATACCCCTTTTCTTCAGCAAGATCACAAAGGGACAGTAATGAAGCTCCGTAGTGCAGTATTGAGTTCCCGTCACTTTTTCTATAGAAATCGGCTTCGTATGGTATTGTCCATGGATTATCCGGCCCCCAGATGCTGTTATATTCTGCAATTACGATGACTGGATTTATGACATCGATCTCTTTCCATATCCAGTAATCATTGCCATCTATATCGACAGATAAAATGCCAACCTCCTTATCATATCCGATATTAAGGAACCTGGTGAGAGTTTGGTTTATATTCTCTTTTGTAATAAAGACAGCCCATGCGTGAAGTTCATGAGCCCAGGAAATCGGGTCACGTTTTATATAATTGACGTTCTCCTCAGAACCATCCATTACAAGTCCGGACCAGTTGTTATTTATAAGCAGGAACCTTGTATTCGATTCCGTATAATTCTCAACTCCAAATTCAATAAAAGTCTTATGTGGAATATCAATCTTATCAATAAGATATTGAATGATCCCGTCATCACCCCATTGAGAAAATACTTGAAATTCTGCATCGTGAAGATTGTCAATAATTCTCTCACTGTTGAATTTAGCGAATAATCGGCCGGTCAGGACCTTCGGGTTTTTCAGATCATATTCAATTGGATCGGCCATAGTTTTATTATAAATGGCATTTACCTGATTTACAAAACGCTTTGCAATATTTAAGTAATTTCTCATTTATTAAGCAGGAATTTAGAGTTTTTGGATCAGCCTTATCATTAGTTGTTTGGACCGCGCCTTTAAACTTGGTTTTCTATTCGGTTGTTGTATTGATTCGACAAAATTCATCCTACCATTGATGAGATGACCAACATGCTCATCATTGCCTTTAAACCCTTCTATCATCGCATCATAAGCGTCGATAACATATTTATTATTCTTCTCCTGGTCCTGTAACATCCAAATGCCTTTGGAATGCAATCTGTGCACAGCCATGACTTTAGGTATATACCAAAAATCCCCATATCGTGTATTCAATAAATGCATCGGCCAGTCAGCCATTTTCAGCTTATAAAACCATTCGGGGAAACCCGAAAAAAGATTATTCCTATACATGATCGAACAGGTTGGCATTACATTACCAAGCCGCAGATCCGAAAAGGAGATTGGTCTCGCCGAAGGGTAGTTACAATATAAAAACGAAGATTTAGTCGGATCTTCCTCATATCTCTCTTCGGCATTGTGAAAGCAGCCTACATATTCAGGGTGAGCTTCAAGAAAATCCACCTGGACCTGAAGTTTATATGGGTCGGTCCAGTAGTCATCTCCTTCAAGGAGGGCGACATACTTTTGTTTGCAGGCCTGATAAGTACGTATTGCATTGGATTGTGCACCGACGTTCTTTTCGGACCTGATCACTCTTATTTTCCCGGGGTATCTTGCTTCATAGCCCAAAACAATTTCCCTTGTACGATCAGTCGATAGATCTTCCCCGATGACTATTTCAAAGTCAAAGGATGTCTTTTGCGACAACACGCTTTGAACGGCCTGATCTATATATTTTTCCTGGTTGTAAGTTATCATGAAAACACTTACTGTCATATTGCTTTATCTTTAGCGAAGTACGGCATAGGATATCTGCGGAAAGAATGGGAATCGCTCGATCTGTAAATTCGAGATCCCTATCGTATCGATCAAAGCCTGTGTTTCTCCGGGCCATTGTTTGATGTACAATTCATCAAATGCGATGATCGCGCCTTTAGGCATCCTCGGAATCAATAACTCGATGGCCCGCCTGGTCGGGGCATATACGTCGAAATCCAGGTATAACAGAGAGACGACCAAGTGTGGGTTCTCGGCGATATACTTTTCAATTGTGATACTTGCATCACCCTTAACCAGCTCGACCTTGCCGATATGCCCCAGCGGGCGAAACATATCATATATCCTGATGGCTTCTTTGATATCCTCGAATGAATTGACAGCCAGACCTCCGACTTTTGCTTGCGCGTTATTGGTAACCTTATCCTGCTCGGTTATATCCGCAAATCCTTCAAAAGTATCAAACCCGATGATTTTCCGGATGTGATTGACGGGTTCAAAAATGGAACTCAGTAGTGCCCAGGTCATTAAACCCGCTCCCTGGTGGACACCACATTCGACTATCCCGCCATGGATGTGCAGGATCTTCTTGAAGATCTCATACTTACAGATAAACTTAGGAAATTCTGTGAAGGGGACGAACTTTGTGAAGGACTTAAGTTTGTCGATGTTCGTACCAATGCTTTTGTCCCAGAATCGGCCCAGATCTTGGTAATAATTCTTATCGCCAGGTCTCTGGTTATCGTCAGTAAGCATTGAAAACAATTCTTTATTTTCCATAATGAAATTATATTCTTTCCTTGTTTAAATAGTAATCAATGCATTCCTGAGGATAGTTTCTGCTTTTTAGCTCGCTGATAAAGAGATCGACATCATAAACCACGGATTCCAGTTTGAAGGAGCGCGAATCAGCTTCAAGAACCATATAGTTGACCAGGTTGATAAATTTTCTATTCTGACCGACGCTGCCTGCATTATACAATGTATACCCATTATTATGATAGGCAAACTGGTGATGAGAATGCCCGATAACATAGTTGGCATCTAAAGAAATATCGGTGTCAGGATAGATATAACTGTTATTTACTGTATGCCGGCACCAATAGTCCTGGTAAAAATAAGACTCCTTAAATTGTTCAATCTGCTTCTTTCGCCTAAAATGACCGATACAAAATTGGAAAAACTGCTGTACTAATTTGTTCTCTCCCGGATAGAAATTATTAATAAATGCTTCTTCATGGTTTCCCATCAGGCAGACACAAGGGTCAAGGGAAAGGGCCAGATCCACACATTCATTACTCCAGGGCCCATAGTTGACCAGATCGCCGAGACAAATGTAAAGATCGGATTGCCCTGCGTGCTTTAACATTGTTTCGAAAGCAGGAAGGTTACCATGTACGTCGCTAAAAATTGTTATTCTCACGATTGGATAGCGGCTATATATTTATCAATGAAGTCTTCCAGTATAAAATCTATTTCCCCTATTTCCTTTATTGAGCTGTCTGAGAAATCAGACAACACCTGCTTAACCCCATCCATCGGCTTATTTTGAATGGTCAAACTGGGCAGCCTTTTTTTCAAACACTCCGCTACTGTGGCAAAACTGACCGCATTTGCCGAAGCCAGAGTAAGCACCTTGGCTGAAATCTCCCGGAGGATGATTTTATGTAAATAACCGGCAACGATCTCTACAGGTATAAAGTCTCTTTTTGCGTTACCATTATTGATAAGGGTGATTGCACCTGATTTAACGGCATCATAGATCAGCTTTGACAATCCGTCTCTTTTCTCATCCGAATAAAAGATGGTAGAGCACCTTACTACATTGACTTTTTTCAGAGGATGCCTGATGCAGTATACCTCCGCCAGGTATTTTGAGAACGAATAGTCTGTCATGGAGCCGATATCCAGGTATTCCTTCTCCTCTTTCAAAAAACTCATCGAGCTCAGATAGACGAATCTCACATCCGGTCTTACCTTATAAGCGGTATCAATAAGCCTTTTTGTTAAAAGGAAATTGTCGTCAACAGCCTCTTGCGGACCAGTGGGATTAAGATTTGCCGCATTGTGAATAATGACATTGTACTGAGCAAGCAGGGTCTCCATCTGCCCCGCTGAAAGTTGCCGCGAAGAGATAATATCACAGCTGGTCAGCGTGGAAAAAGACTCACCCAAAGCCCCATGACCGGTGAGAAGGATCATAAATTGGGATGGTTATTCATTTCGATGAAATTGGCTGACCTGAACTTTTCGATCGTGTCATTCTCCACAACGAGCTCCTTCCAGTAACGCAAGATGGACAGTTCTTTGATCTTATAAGCGGGCTCTTTTTTATTTAAAAGGTAATCCGCGATCATTTGGGGCTCGTTAAAGCCACAAATCGATCGCGCTCCGGTGGTTCCGGAACACCGCGCATTTATCTCAAAGACATAAGGTATCCCATTTTTCACCCTTAATTGCACATTGCAGGCTCCAAAAGGTTTTATACCGTTCACAACTGTCCTGACCGTATCTTCGATTACCTTGTTCTTTTCAACAAAACACTTATATGTATCGCCATCTCTGAGTATTCTTCTCATGACAATGACCCCTTTACAGGTATCATCCAGGTTTATCGTTCCGCAGGTGTACTCGTCGCCTTCAATGTATTCCTGAACTATAAAACCGGTATATTCAAGGTCCTTTCTTTCAAAAAACACTTTAACATCATTCTCATTCCGACAGAGAAAAACGTTCTTGGACCTTGCACCTCCTTTTCTCTGTTTTATGATTACCGGCGATTTTAACGCTCCCCGGTCTGAGACCCATTCGTCAAGGTTCATTGTTTCAGGGACCTCTACTCCGACGGCCTTCAAGGCTGTAAAGGTTTGCATTTTATCGTCCGATATATCGATAACTTCGGGGCTGCTCACGACGATAGTTGTTCCAATCTCCTTAAACCGGTCCCTGTTTTTCGAGAATATCATCAACTCTGCGTCCAGGCCGGGGAATAATAATTTGCAATTCTCTTTTCTGCAAATATCCAGTAAGGCCGGAATGTAATTCTCATTTGTGGCATAAGGAATCTTATATGCTTTATTCACAGCATATAGCCCTGTTCCCAATAATTCGCCATCTAACCCTATTATATTATATCCTGTATCATACAGGGATTTTATTACGCTCTGGCCCACTCCGCCCCCTACACCTGTGACTGCAATATTCTGCTGAAACATGCTGATTGTTTTTACTTGTTGTTTATTTCACATTTCATCAATACTTCCGTGATCATTTCCTGATCCTTTTCCAAAAGGTCATAAAAAAGGGGCAGACATATAACTCGTTTGGCTATGCTTTCCGATACCGGGCAGCTCTGGGGTTCGACATATGACAAAGTGTTCAGCGACGGATAAAAATACCGCCTGGGAATAACGTCCTTCTCTTTTAATGCTTTAAGGGCATTCAGCAGGTCTTCTTCTGATGGGAAAACAAGAGGAAAATAGGCATAATTATAGTCGACGTTTTCATTTATCTCCAGTGTTTGATAATCGCCATCTCTCAGCCTGTCTTTGTACAACAGCCATTGAGTTTTGCGTCTTGCTCTTATTTCGCTAATATGATTGAGGTTGCACAAACCCATTGCGGCATGCAATTCAGAGTTCTTTGCATTGATCCCCATCGAATAATAATCATCGTTGACATGACCGAACTGCCGGTACAGGAACATCTGTCTCGCCAATTCGGGGTCATTGGTTACGAGACAGCCGCCTTCTCCGGTATGAAATAATTTAGTCGCGTGGAAACTGCATGTACTGACATCTCCGTAACCCAACAATGACCTTCCATTTATACGGGTGCCAAAAGCATGTGCGGCATCGTAAATAACTTTAAGATTGTGCTTTTTCGCTATTATATCAATGGCTTCGACATCGCAGGGATAACCGTATACGTGTGTGACAAGTATGGCATCTGTCCGGGGGGTTATGACAGCTTCGATCTTGGAGGGATCGATGCAAAAATCATTCTCATTGATATCGACGAATACAGGTGTACAATTCTCCCATAGTATGGACGTGGTCGTAGCGACATATGAAAAAGGGGTAGTTATGACTTCACCGGTAACATTTAAAGCCTTAAGGGCTATCTGAAGCACGGATGTACCATTGTTACAAAACCAAAGGTGATCCACGCTCAAATAGGACCTCAATTTCCCTTCCAATTCGAGTAGTAATTCGCCGTTATTGGTGATCCAATTATTATTCCACGCGCGTTTTAGGATCGCAGAATACTCCTCAAATGGGGGGAGGAAGGTTTTTGTTACGTTAATTGGCATTTTAGATCGATCATTGAATACAGATTTAAGTTATGTTACTCCTTATTCCGCGACTGCGAATAACATAGTCTCTTCTCCGTAAATTGTTGAATGAGATAAATAAAATTTATACCCAAGATCAAGTTCCTTCAGGAATCTTGGTATGACTTCGAAATCCTGAGTGCTATGGTACAATGCTATAGCAAGCTTGGGTCGGTGTTTTTTCAGGGTGTCGGCCGCGCCCTGTAAAGCCTTAAATTCGGCGCCTTCAATGTCCATTTTGATGAAATCGATCCTTTTCAGTCCTTCTCTGCCTGCGTAGTCATCTATGGAAAGAGTGCTGGTCTTACCGGAATACCCTTCAAATGATTCAAAGGAGACCTTGCTTCCGGGTCCATTGGATTGATAGAACACTTCTTCATCCGAGTGGGACCACAATGGATGTTTTACCAGCTTTATTGCGGGTGCGACCTGGGGGTTCAGGCCGATATTTTTTTCAAAGATGCTGATATTGTCGGGTATAAACTCGAATACGTGCGCCTGGCCCTTCGTCTTTATCTTGTCGGCGAAATATAAAGCTGTATCCCCAAAACAACCGCCGCCGTCAATTACAGTTTCGCCCTCCTCCGCTTGTATATGGACGCCGTTTCTGTGAAATTCATATTGCTTGATTACGAAATCTATATTAATTCCAAAAGCCGAATAATAAAGCTTTAAAGGCACTTTTAAAAAAAACAGATCGGTAAGAGGTAGTTTATAATTCATGAAATCGATCTGGATAACGTCCTCCTTGCTTTGATATGATTCGATCTGGTGAATACTCTCCCAATATTCCGGTGTGCTAAGTGGCAGTTTTACCTTCCGATGGCCCAACATTCTGTAAACGACTATTTTTATCAGCAGGTCCTGGGAGTCTTCGTCCTCTAATATAGTGTATAAATATTCAAAGTCCCTGACCCACGCGGCCTCCCTTATCTTACCTGCTACGCTGGTTGCATCGGACTTATGAAAATAGCCCTTCTCATGCAATTTGTCCCTTACGTTCTGTTTTATAGAAAACGATCTCTTTTCATCCGAAGGACCAAATCTCAAATGATCATAATTGTCTAAATACTCATTGTTGATCGAAAGGAGTATCTCCTGGAACAGGTGCAAAAAATAGTTGGAATAATCCGTCGGGGTCATTTTTAAAACTTTGCGAGATTAAAATTAAATTGGGGGCGCACAAATCCTGGCCATTTTCCATGCCAGCCGCTTGCTTCCCGGGACTCATGCATCTCAAAACTTACCGTATCAGAAAACTCAAAAAGAACTTTTGACTGATCTTGTACTATCAGGATCGTTATTTTATAGATGCCGTCATTCAGGAAGTTAGCCGGGATTCTACAGACAGATTTACAAAGCCCCTTCGGCAGGATGGCCGGATTCGAGACCACCTGACATACATGTTCATCCGCAATGGTATAAATGCCCAGACTGAGATTAAGTGTGGCTCCGTTGACTTTGTTCCAGAATTCGAATTCGATATCCACGTCCTTGTCAATGGTAATCGGATCAGTTTCATTTTTTAACTTCGGAACAATCTCTATCTTTTTCACGCTGACAAACTGGTTGCCCGGCGCCTCTTCAGAGTTCTCGTACTCCTGGAACAGGCTGCTGTTCACATAATGGGATAAATAACTGTTAATTACCTGGTTTGTAGGCCCTATTTCATGGACCGAACCATTCGTCATATACATAACGGTGCTGCATAAATTCTTTACAGCCGTCATATTGTGACTAACGAACAGGATAGTGCGTCCGTCCTTCTCGCTCACTTCGCTCATCTTACCAAGGCATTTCTTTTGAAATTCGGCGTCTCCCACGGCCAAAACCTCATCCACGATTAGGATCTCCGGCTCCAGGTGTGCCGCGACTGCAAAGGCCAGACGGACATACATCCCGCTGCTGTATCTTTTCACCGGTGTGTCTATATATCTTTCCACGCCCGCAAAGTCAACGATTGCATCAAATTTTTGCATGATCTCTTTCCGCGTCATGCCCATGATGGTGCCGTTCAGAAAGACATTGTCCCTCCCCGTCAATTCGGGATGAAAGCCTGTTCCCACCTCCAGCAAACTCGCCACACGGCCCCTGATCTTCAATTCTCCCTTTGTAGGACTGGTCGTACGGCTTAATATCTTAAGGAGCGTGGATTTACCCGCGCCGTTGCGTCCGATTATACCCATTACCTCTCCTTGTCTGACCTCGAAGTCCACGTTCTTCAACGCCCAGACATAATCACTTTCTCCTTTTGTCGTGCGATCGTTGTCTTCTCCTATTCTTAAGTAAGGATCCTCTTTCCCTCTCATTTTATGCCACCATCGGTTGATGTCATGAGACAAGGCTCCGGTGCTTACTTCTCCGAGGCGATATTGTTTGGATAGATTCTCTACTTTAATTACGGTATTCATTTCCAGGGGATCTAAAACGTTTTAAACAGTATCCATAAAGCTTTTTTCGACTTTTGTAAAGATCACCAGGCCGATAAATAACGACAGTACGGTGAAAATGACACTATACAGAATGCTACCTGTAGTAAAAGTTCCTTTCCCGAATACCGCATACCTGAAAAGCTCCACCACAGGGCTCATCGGGTTGAGGGAGATCAGATTCTTATATTTGGTTGCAGCCAGGAAAGACAAAGGATAAGCAATAGGCGTTACATACATCGCCAACTGTATAACAAAGGTCATCAATACCGTAAAATCCCGGTATTTGGTTGTAAGTGATGAAATGATGATGCCCAATCCAAGCCCCAGCCCAGCCATAAGGCCCACCACAGGTATGATTAGCACCCATGAAAAACTGATATAAAGCGGGGCACCCTTAAAAAAGTGATAGAAAACTATGGCAATCAACAACAGGAAAAATTGAATGCCAAATCTTATTATGTTGGAAAGCACTACCGAAAGAGGAATGACAAGCCGGGGGAAGTACACCTTTCCAAAAATGGATGCATTTAAGACAAAGGTGTTTGAAGTATTAGTGAGACAAACGGAGAAATAGTTCCAGATAGTGATGCCACTAAGGTAAAAAGGGATCGGATCGATACCATCCGTAGGAATATTGGCTATTCTGCCGAACAGCAACAGAAAGATAGCAGTGGTCAGAATAGGTTGTACCAGGTTCCAGACAGGTCCCAGCACTGTTTGTTTATATTGAGCGACAAAGTCCCTTTTTACAAATAACAACAGCAGGTCCTTGTACCGCCATACCTCTTTTAAGTTGAGTGCAAATAACGAATTCTTCGGTTTGATAACCAGGTCCCAGTGCTCTCGGTCCGCCTGCATGGATTGGTCGTTCATGGTCTAGGTTTGATAGTTCTATCATTGGAAAGACAAATAACGCAATTACTTGCCCCATAGTCTTTTAATTCTCTTGAATATCGAATTATCTTTTTTCAGGCCCTTATCATCATCAAAATAACCCGACTTGGATGAATGGCTTCCATAGTAGCCATATCCCCCGTAATAGCCATACCCCCCATAATAACCTCCTTCCGTCTTGACATCGTTCAGTAAAATGGAAATATTGGGCAGCCTTTTTTCTACATATAATTCCTCGATCAAATTTATCTGTTTACGGAAGGTGTGTCCTTGCCTGACGATGTATAAAGTGCAATCGGCGTACTTACTCAGGTTGTTGGCATCACTAACCAGGCCTACGGGTGCCGTATCCATGATCACAACTTCAAAATGTTGCATGACATCCTGCATCAGCTCGTCTAGCCTGCTGTCCAACAACAGTTCCGCCGGATTAGGGGGAATGGGACCGCAGGGAATGACAAAGAGATTCTCCACACCTTGTACCGGTAATATCAGATCTTCGAACTTTGCTTTACCGATAATATAATTGGTGATACCCATTTTCCTCTTCAGATCGAGACCAGCGACGATCTTTGGTTTGCGGATATCATACTCCATAATAACTGTCTTTTTACCGGCTAGGGCCATTACGGCACCGATATTCGTGCTTACGAATGATTTGCCCTCGCCGCTATAAGAAGAGGTCACTAGGATGACAGGCCTTTCCTTTTTGCCCACGATATACTGCAAATTACTTCGGATGATACGAAATTGCTCGGCAACAAAGCGACGGCTATTCTGGGATACGACCAATGTCTGGCCGTCTTCAGAATGGCCGATCTCGCCGAGAATAGGAGCCTGTGTCCTTTTTTCTATATCTGCCCGGCCGGTAACTTTATCCCTTAGCAATTCGATCAGAGCGATGACCCCGACAGGGATCAGCAAGCCGATAAGTAAATGAAAAGTATAAATACCTTTCTTATTTGGGCTTATGGGAGAATACGACGAGGCGGCCGGTTCTATCACTTTCGAATTCGATATGGTCGCCGCCGACGAGATAGCCGTCTCCAGTCTTTTCATCAGGAGAAAGGAATACAGGTCTTCCAGGATCTTTTGCTGTCGTTGAATATTCAGCAGCTGCATCGACTTACCGGGCGTGGACTTTAGAAGACCCTGGTTATTCTCCGCCTGCTTTTGCATGCTATTGATCGCGATCATATAACTCTGTCTGACATTCCGAAGAGCCTGAGCCATATCACTCCGCGTTTTCTCCAATGACGCATCCATGTCTTTTATTACCTGGTTCTCCGGTCTGGTTGTCTTCAGGCTGGCCTCTCGCTGAAGTTGCAATCGGTTATACTCCGCGACGAACTGGTTGATGGCCGGTTCTTCAATGCCCAGGCTGGTTGGCACCAGTTTGCCGGCATTCTTAGGGTCGTCCACATAGCTCAGCAGCATATCGAGGATCGCCACCCTCACCTGTTGTTCCGATTGTCTCTTACCGATCTCCTGGAGATTGCTGATATACATTTTGGACTGGTCGGAAATGTCATAGACATTGTTGTCCACCATAAATCCCTTAGTTTTTCCCTCCACGGAAGACAGCTGGCCCTGCAGGGCTCCCAATTGAGCGTCAATGAACTGGAGCGTATTGGTGGAAATGCGGTTCTTATCTTCGATCTTCAGCGAATCATATACCTTCATCAGGGTATTGAGGACATCAATGCCCAGGTTGGCATTCTCGCCATCATACGATAGGGACAACACAGTAGTTCCTTCCGTGAGAATGCCGATTTGCAACCCATTCATGATCCCGCCTGCCACGACCTTCGAAGGCATCCTGGAGACCTGGAATTGTAAAGTAGTGTAACTCTTAAGCGGAACAACCCGGTTCCTGGTCAACAAAAGCCTGTTGCCATTGAGGTCGAATTCCTTATCGAAGGAAAATTTCGGACCTTCTTTTACCAGCGTAAATTGCTGGTCATTCAACACATTTACAGCCAGGCTGACACCTGCGCTGGAATCAGCAAAATGGATAACCTCCATTCTGAATGGAACATCGGGGTAAAGAAGGCTGGACCTGATCGTACCGATATTAACATAACTCGTTTCGAGGTGTAATGTCTGTACGACACGGTTAATAACAGGGGACGATTTCAATATCTGGATCTCATTTCCAAGGTTGGATGTATTCTGGCCCAACATCAGGTCCTGGAACCTTGGGTCTTTGGAACCACTGGCCTCCTCGTCCTGGATCACCATCGAAGATTGGACATGATACACCGGAACTGAGTACCGGATCTTAACATAGGCAATTATAAAAGCCGTCACTCCGCAGACTATTACCCAGGGAAGATATTTCAGATATCTGAATATAAACTCCTTGGGAGAAATTGCCTGAAAGTTTTCCCGCTTAGGAGACTCCATATTCCAGGATGATTCGTTAGAATTTTCAGCCATAGCTTAAAGGCTAAAGAGGTAATTATTTGAATATTGAGTAGAGCAGCGCCAATGTTGAAATGATGCTTGCAGCGATAGATATATTCCGGAAGGCCGTTTGGTCGTTGGCCGCGACCTTTTTCCTGGTAGGCTCTACAATCACGACGTCATTGGACTGAAGGTAGAAATAAGGCGAGGCCATAATATCGGGCTTGGTAATGTCCAGCCGCGCAAATTCTCTTTTTCCGTTTTGTTCGCGGACCACAAGAATATTATCCCTTCTTCCATAAAAGGTCATATCCCCTGCCATTCCCAACGCTTCCAGCAGGCTGATATGGTCACTGGGAATGGAAAAAATACCTGGCCGGGCTATTTCGCCCAGCATAGTGAATTTATAGTTGACGAATTTGATGTTCACATATGGATTAACCAGGTAGTTCTTTAACTTTTCAATCAGGGTATCCTTGAGCTGGATCCTTGTGAGACTATCGACATGCAGCAAACCCAATCCCTGGAACGTGATATTTCCGTTTTCATCTACCTGATATCCCCCAGAGGACGGAGAGTTTCCGGCAACACTCTGTGAGCCGGTGTTGCTGCCGGTCACGCCGCCGGAGCTTCCACCCGTTGTGATCAGCGACTGGTTATATATCCTAGTGGCTTCAGGGTTGTCACTGTAGACGATGATACTCAAAATATCACCCTTTTGGATCGTATTCTCTTTGACCGACACTTCGCGCAGCCGGGCAGTATCGAACTTGCCCTGCATATAAATAAGGGAGCGGGTATTTACGCAGGAAGGTAAGGTGCAAGCCAGAAAGATAATAACAGCGGCACAACTAAGAAATGATCTTCGCAATATGTAAAACTGCATTAAAAAAAGTATTAATAATTAACAGTACTGTTCTCAATTGCGGCGAGGTTCGACTTATCGACGAACGCGACCAATGAATAACCGATACTCTCTATAACGACCTGAACTCTATTCCGTTGTACTTTCAAAACCTTGACTTCTCTATCCATGAAAATACCTCTTTGCACTTTTAGTCTCGCTTCAGGTTTGATAGGCAACGCCTCGGCGATGACATCAACATATTCATTCAGGAATTTCTTAATAATGCTGATCTCTGCTTCCTTCACTACCGCTGGTTTACCGAGCCAATAGACAAAATTTACGACTCCATTGACCATTCGCACCTCTGCCTGCTCTTTTTCCGGGATCTTCACAAAAACATAAGATTTTAGTAACGGTTCCTCTACCCATTTGATCCTGTCACTCCATTTCTTTTTTGTCTTATTCAGCGGGCAATAAGCTTCTATCCCTTTCTTCACCAGAAGACTGTGTACTTTCTTTTCCCACCGCGGTTTGGTATATAATACATACCACCTTTGCTTGCTGTCAGGCATGGCTTCGCCTCCTCAGTCACAGAATGACTTTTTAAATTATTGATAATCAATCAGATAAATAAATTCGTTTTTACCTAATTGTAGAAAGAGAAAAGGGTATATAAGAGCGTATTTGCACTGCTCTTAATACCCTTCCAATATGTTTATAGAAGCATATTCTGCAACTTATTCTTCACAGGAATGTAAAAATTTAACTGACATTTCCAAAAATAGGTTAAAAACTGATTATCCTTGGATTTATTGCATCGGCTTTAATACAAATTACTATAAAAGAGTGCATTACGAGCCTTGCTTGCAAATATAAGAGATTTTAATATTCAATATCTTTAATTATATTCTGAAAAACAGGTGTTTATTGTCGGTTTCTACAAACAAGACAAAATAAGATAAAGAAAAACCTCATTATTGCTTTTATGAAATCAATTGCCCTGCTCTTCCTCACAGGTCTGATCTCTGTTTCACTATATGCACAAGGGATAAAAGACGGGATCTCTTTGTCTGAACTTAGAAACAATAAGTCCTCTCCTGGCGGCGGGAAAATAATCTATTTGACGGATGCTGGTCGGGAAGGTATATTCATTTGTGATCCGGCGGATAAGAATACACCCGACGATAGCGTCATGACTCTGGTCGCTGCCGATGGTCTGAGGTTCAAAAGAGTGGTGGACAAGGATGTTTTTAATGTCAAATGGTTTGGGGCAATCGCTAATGGCTCTGCAGACGACTGGTATGCTATTCAAAAAGCTATAGATTATATTTTAAATCAACCTTTGGCAGGCAGAACCTTATATTTTCCGGCCGGGAGCTATAAGATAAGCCGCCCCCTTATCGTCGCCCGGTTGACAGGAAATGCCTATCGCCAGGCCAGTATAGATCTTGTCGGCCCGGCCGGCTCAAGGGACCTTGGTAGTGGATCCGCCAATATTCTGCCTACTTTTAATAATACTTTCGCCATAGGCATCCAGTCAGGCAAGGGAGTCACCGTGAAAAACCTGGTCATCAGAGGACGTTTTACTTTTCCAAACCAGCTTCGTCCGATCCAGGTTGATACGCTTTCTTTTGCACAATGGACGGATGGCAGTTCGAGACAGAACCCGCGATCGCCTTATTCTGGTATAGCCATTGATCCATTTTCAGACTCCACCGTTTATCCGTCGAACTCGGATATGTACCCCGGCCTGCATGCCTGGTGTCCCCGGGGACTGGGCAGAGGCGGGTCTACAGCAGTGGCGATTACCGGTTGTTCGATCGTTAATTTTATCGTTGCCGTTATGATCACTCCCTCCAATCAGCAAAATGGCGAATTGGTTGATGTGATCGATTGCGACATCAGCTTTAATAAGATAGGGTATGCCATGGGGCAGGCGCAGTCGAAGGAATGTCATGTAGAAAGAATAAAATGCTGGGGAGCTACTCACACACTCTTTGACAATGTAAATTATGGATTCCGGCATGGGGATGGTGCAGCTGTTCCTATGGTAGACGGAGTGAATATAGCCGACGCGATGAAACAGCTGTGTTGTATTTACTCAGCCTCATTTGGTGGTACTTTCAGGAATGTATATGCAGAAGAACTATTCCGGATCGGATATGCAGGAGGAGCCGCTACACTCTCTTTTGAGGATTGTCAGCTGAATTTTTCTACGACGGGTCCCGGTATACCTTATCCGGATTTTTTTATCCTGGGTTCTGGGGCAAGCTTTCATAATTGCATGTTGCGCTGTTATACGGGGGGGATCGGCATGCGCCTCAATTTGTCCGGGTCCGGTAACTATTATGAAGGTGGGACAATGAACGAGCCTCCCATAGCTGTAAATCTGGATGAGAATCTCATTTATCCCACATCCTTGTTTAAGAATGTCGGCATGTATTATTCCGGGGGAATATTAGGCAGCGTCAATACCAACCCTGTGTCAGTAGCTTCTCCTTATCCTTTCCGGGGGTCCAACGGCAAGGATGCCGACCCTGTGTATTATGGCAATAGCTACCGGTTCCATGACAATGATTATGGTGTCGACCTGATGTATAAGCTAACCTTTAATGATACCTATGAGCGAAAGGTACAAATAAACGGTACTCCAACTATTCATGTCAATAAATCGGACTGGACAGCCTGGTTCGTACTGGGTGTCGCTACCGATGCCCTGAAGCTCAAGTCTGGTGATTTTGTATTGACCTGGCGGCTGCCCTATCAGGATGTTTTTTTGAAGATCATTGCTCCTACTAATCCTGTTGGTATTATTAAAAGTATCAGCCACGATACGGTGCGTCTGATCAATCTGGCCTATGGCATGCAGGAAGGAATGAAACTGGACTTATGGGCAGACTATTACGTCAACACATCAGCGCCCTTTACCGGAGATCTTGCTGCCGGAAGTAATACTCTGGAACACGTGCAGGGCATCTTCCCTTCTGTAGGGGATCGGCCTGACATGCCGATGCTGCCATCCGGCACTTACGTAACATCGGTCGATGCGCGGGCTGGAAAGGTCAGCTTTTCCAATCCTAACCAATCCCACCGGTCATATATAAGTTACACTTTCATGAATGGATATCCGGAGGTGGAAATGTATAGCGCATATGATCTTCCTGCTTTGCAAGGGTATCATAAGACCCTTATCGGTGGTGCCACCTTCCATCGTTATGACGCCGGTGAAATTAATACCCGGGGTAACGATTATCCGCTGAACGGCCTCCGCCTTGCCGGATATAGAAATAACAACACTATCTTCAGAGGGGATACCTCCCTGCATAAATTGAGGTTCTCCTTGTTGGATCAACCCGGGCAAAGCCCGGCCAAATAATCCTGTCGCGGCACTGACCAATAGTTATTTCTTCTCTCCCGCCAGCCTTCCTATTCCCCAGTAGAGCAGACAGGCAAGCATGAAGAGTAGACAAACGATGACAACGGAGAATTTTATCCGGGCGAGATTGTAAGCGATGGTGACATTCCACTGAGAAATCCCGCCCTGGAGGGTCCGGGAGATCGCAATGTTCTCAACAAGGTCGCAAACGGTGGCAATTAAGATCAGCCAGGCAAACCCCCTTCCTCCTTTGATCAGAATGTCATTACCCGTACAAATGGAAATAAAACGGCAGCCCAGGGCGATGGCGATAGTATAGAGGAAAATGAAAACATAGGCAAAATACGTACTTTTTACTCCTTGCTCATATTTGCCTGAGTTTTTCCAGTCTGCGATGATAGCCTCTGCCTTGTCCACGGTCTTGGCGATCTCGAACTGAACAATCTCGTCCGAACTTAGGGGAGCCAGATAATTTCTAACCCAGATCATATAGCCGATGGTAAGGAGAAAGAATAACCAAAATAGTTGTCGCAGACGGCTTAATCGGGCGGGCCACGATGGAGGTTCCATATATATTGAAGATTTATCTTTGAGAATGTTAAGTTAGATAAAACTCCTCATTCCACCTCCTTTTTTTACCGGGTATTTCTTCTTATTGGCCTAAAAATCAACATGCCAGTCCCAGGACCTTTTATCTTCATCGACTTTTTGTAATGCGATGCAATTTGCATTCAGCCCTAATTCGTAATCAGGGATCAAAATTTCCGATCTCAGGAGATGACCGGCCTTCGGAATGTTTTTCAGCCATTTGCTCATTTGTCTTAACCTTGACGGGGCCTTATTAGCGGGAAACTGGGAATGAACTTTATAGCTGGGAAACCGGGAAATATAACGTAACAATCTTCTTATACCCGGAAAATTGACGTCGTCAAAAACCACGACCCCACCGACCTTCATTACTTTATCGATATAAAAGAAATTGACCATCAACCAGTCGAATTGTTTGGTAGAGTCAATATAGGCAAAATCGAAGCGTCTCCCAGCAAGCATTAGTCTGGGCAACGCCATATAACAGTATTCGTTGACAAATTCAAGCTGGTCCAGGTAACCTGCTTTTTTTACCAGGTCCAATCCATTGCCGCCCCAGGCATCCATTTGAAATTTATCGATGACCAGATGATGCCCCTGCCGCCTGGCTATCTCTTCGACAATGGCCAAGGTGGACATGCCGAAGGCAAATCCAATTTCAAGGGAATTTTTGAAATCATTTTCCCTGATAATGGATTGCAGAAACTCGCATTGATCCCGCGAAGTCTCTGAATTGATGGAAATGATCTCGTTTCTTGAATTGGTATATGTTCTTGTTTTAAATATTTCCTCCAGGAGAAGATTCATATATGTCGTGTTAAACCCGCTATTTATGCAATAGTCATGCCCACGCCTGTTTTCTCCCTTCAGGCCAGTTTTCCCGTTTCGTTGATATTTTCCGGAACGGCCTTCCCATTATCCACTGCTTCCAGAACATTGAAGATTCCCTCCTGCCAGCCTGCTACCAAACAGACGTCGCCGTCCAGCATTTCCAACGGCTTCGAACCAAAACCGGCCAGGTCAAAACAGTAAAGCTTTGCATGCGGGGCCACCTGGCGCCTGTATTCTCTCCACCAATCTCCGAGATTCGTACCCGCGGTCTGATTAAAGGTCCTGTTATCCCAAAGGCGGGTATCTGTAAAGATCAGGACCTTGTCGACTAACTGCCTCTTACGCAACAGGTCCTGCAATACCAGGTGCGCGTTGATAGCATATCCGGCTTCTCCCTCCCGCAAACGGAGTTCGTCCGTTGCGGACAGGGTGGGCCTTGCCGGCAGGTCCATCGGTTTCCAGGTGTTGCCGATGATGCCCGTGATGACCTGGTCGCCCCGGTTTTTCCAGGACAGGGCCAACAGAGGCGCTATGTCGAAGCGTAAGGAACTGCCCGCACCACTGACAGGGCTTTTCATGCTATCGCTGACATCCATGGCGATAACCGAGACCGCATTTTTCCCAAAGTCCGACCGGCTCCAGCTGCTGTGAAGGGCCGCCTGCTCCAGCGCTTCGGACAACATGCCCACGCCGCCCTGGTCTATCCGGCGAAGGGACCTGTAAACTTCCAGCATTTTTAATGGCGAATGACCGGCCCTTGTCACGGCGGCAGCATTACCCAAATATTCGGCGGCCAGCTTTAAAACCTTTCCGCTGACACCAGTGCAGAGCATCGGCTGCAGGTTGTCCAGCAGCGCCGTATACCCGATACGGAAGGAGGAAATGCCTTCCTTCCATTTGTCCCGCAGGATGACCTGGCGTTGCTCCGGGCTGTCATAGCGCTGCTGGTGAAGGGCATGCCATTCCTGCTCCCAGGTCGGACGCGCCATTACCTGGTCACGCAGGATCCTGGAGAACAGCGCCTTCTGATCCCTGTCGGCGGCTTTAGGGCGAAGGAATAACAGCGCATCCTTTATACCTGTTTGTGTCTCCTTGTTATAACGGGTGAACTGATATTCATCCAGCTGGCCCAGCAGTGTGGAAAGGCTCTTACGCACAGCCCGACCCAGCTTTCGCCCGCTTCCATCGTGAAAATAGCCCAGCCAGACCGGGATATCGGCCACATGACGCACGATGCGACCAACCAGCTGACCAGTCCTCTCGTCATTGCCCCGCAGAGCAGCGAGCTCAGCCGTCAGCAAAAAAGCAGGCTGGCTCAGGTTGTTTCGTTCCCGCAGATGAATAGCTATTCTTGCTACAAATTCCGGGTCACTGCTGCGGATGCCTTCCCGGATGGAAAGCAGGGGCTCGCCCTGTTGGTTCAGATTGGTGTACCACGATGCCGACAGCAAAGCTGTATAAAGTTCCGATTGTACATCCGGTATTTCCGCCTGCACGAATGTGTAGCGGGTACCGGCTGGTCTTCTTCCTTTCAGGCTAAAGTTAAATTTCATGACTGCCTCCTTCTCCCTAAGGGAGCGATTGTTTAATAAAAAAACCCGGTCTCTTGTTGACCGGGTTCCTATAAAAAGCCTGCAATTGCGGCAATTATTCGGTGTAGCCCGGTCCTGGGCAATAGTTCTTCCTTTCGCGCTTCGAGGGCGCAATGACTACCAGAGTTCTATTTTGTGTTTTCGTGGTTCTCATACGAAAAAGCCCCGCTGTTGGCGGGGCTTTTATATGCTGGATCTCTTTTTTAGATGTTAAACAGCACTTAGCCCCGCAGATATACACACCTTAATCGGGTTGTACCCGGAAATCAGTTGTGTATGTGTATATTGTCGTAGCATATATTTGTGCTTTGGAACTTTACAAAAGTAAAATTATTTTTTTCTAATCAGCAAGTATTTGAAAAAATTGTTGGTGATTTTTTTTTAACGGCGGCTGCAGCGACATTAACGGCGCTTCCTCTATGCCCTGTTAGCAATAAGCTTTTGGATCTTATTGTGCAGGTCTTCCGGCCGGAAGGGCTTGGGCACCACTTCCATAAAACCCTTCTTCATGAGATCGATACGCATATCCTCATACACGGCTGCAGTAAAGGCGATGGCCGGAATGGAAGGGTGGACTTTCCGGATCTCTGCCAGTGCGGTGATACCATCCATCTCCGGCATTTCCAGGTCGATCAGCACGAGGTCAAAATTGCCCCGCCGGAATTTTTCTACGGCCTCAAGGCCATTCACCGCCTCGTGTACTTCGATACCCCACTTTGTCAGGAATTTTCGGGCCACCGACATATTGACGAAATTGTCTTCTGCTATCAGAACCTTCAGCCGGTCGAAGACAGGCAGCTGTTTTACCTTTTCGTCATTGATATAGAGCTTGGCATTTTCATTGATCTCCAGCTCCACAGTAAAATAAAAAGTGCTGCCCTTCCCCTCTTCGCTTTTCAACAGCAGATCACCGGAAAAGAGACTTACCAGCTTCTTACTGATAGCAAGACCCAGACCAGTCCCGCCATATTTCCGGGTAGTATCCGTATCCGCCTGTGTGAAGCTGTCAAAGACCTCCTGCTGTTTATGCGCCGGGATACCAATGCCCGTATCCTGGACCATGAACTGGAGGACCGATTTCTTGCTGCTGGAAGAAATTTTTCTTGCGCCCAGCGTGATGCCGCCGGTCTGGGTAAACTTAATGGCGTTTGACAGCAGATTGCTGAGGATCTGGTTGAGCCGGGTCTCATCGGTCAGGAATTCCGTTTCCAGGTTTTCATCTACGTCAACCAGGAATAAAAGACCCTTCGTATGGGCCTGCACGGAAAACTGCGTCTCCAGCTTTCTCAGGAATGCCCGCATATTGACAGGTACGTTCTCCAGTTCGAACCTCCCCGATTCGATCTTATTAAAATCCAGGATCTCATTGATCAGCATCATCATATGCTCGGAGGAGAATTTGAGGATCTCCAGGTGCGAACGTTGTTCTTCCAGGTACTGTTCCTGTAACAAAAGATTGGATGCACCAATGATGCCATTCAGCGGCGTACGCAGCTCATGACTCATGTTCGATAAGAACCTTGACTTGGCACGGGACGCTGTTTCCGCCTTCTGCTTGGCCTTCATCAATTCGAACTGGGTCATTTTTATCTCGGAGATATCCAAAATGCTGATCTTCCAGAAATGGCGGGCATTCTCAAAGAATGGTACCACGTTCACAAAGGCGAAGACAGTATTATCCTTACGCGAGGTGAGTGACAGCTCTCCCTGCCAGCTGTTGACCCGCTCGTCTTCCGGACCGGCTTTTATAGCCTTGAAAAGCTGAATATGCTCTTTGGTAAAAAGACTGTCCATCGGAGCGCCGACAATTTCTTTCTTGTCCTCGATCTCCAGCAGCTCCAGCGCCCGGTTGTTGCAGTCTGTGATGACCAGGCCTTCTGCATCCAGGATAAAAACGCCGTCCAGCGAGGTATTATATATCGTATCGCCGAATTGTTTTTCCTTGAGAATGGCCTCTTCATTATTCCGGTTGATGCGGACGATGGCATAGGAAAAAAAGGTGGTCAGCAATAAAGACAACACCAGGTTGCTGTCATACAATCTGTCGAACATATGCGCAATATGCACCTGGTAATAGTTTTCCTGCGGACAGGCATAAAAGGAGAACAACAGCGAGACCATCGTCACCAGGTACGCAAATCCTAACTCCTGAAAATTTTTCCGGAAGCTGATGATGAACGTCATTATCAGGAAATAAGGGAAATAGAACAGGTATTCGCCGGCCCTGAGCCCTTCCATATAATTCATGATAACCAGGTAAAGGTTCAGGTTCAGAATGGACACCACACGGGCAAGCGCGTAATGGCGTCTTAGGTTGAGATGATAGGCTATAATGAATATATAAGCGGCGCTGAGGTTGATTAATGCGCTGATATACAGGCCAAAGCAGAAATACGAGATAACACAGACAAAATGCGCAATAAGAATGAGGAGGATGAACTGGTTGAAACGTATCGTCTTTTTCCTTTTTGAATGAGTATAGTCTTCCCGAAGGCCGGAATAGACGATATCCTCATAGAAAGATTGAAAAAGTACGAATGGGTTGCTCACAGGATGTGGAATAAGGGTTTTTGAGTATTCCTTTACGTGAACGTTCGAAGGCAATAAATTATTATAACGACCCGTTGTATATCCGACCCGGGATAAAGTACAACCTATGTCCGACAAGACCTTTGTGTTTAGCGATGCCATCAATAGCCAGTATATAATCGAGTTATATGCAGGCGATTATGTAATGATGGAAGAGACCTTTACCGATGTATTGATGGAATATGACAGTTTCGTGCAAAAAATAAATACCTGTTTCCGGGATGACGATGTAGCTGCCCTGAAAAGCGCCGTCCATAAGATAAAACCCCTATTTGGCTTTGTTGGATTGACCGATCTGCAGACCCTGTGTCTGCGGTTTGAAGATGCCTGTCAGGGCTCCGATTGCGGGCAGCTGGCCGCTGATTATGCTGTTTTGTTCGAGAAACTGGTGCAGGCCAAATCGGTTATAAGAGACGAGCAGGCCCGACTAGTGGCCTTTAATCAGAGTTAGCGCCGGCTAGCTTCTTCCAAACTTTTCGATATCCCCTCCAATCCGTTCTGCAACTCTTCTTTTGTAGGCCAGCCAAATCCGACCCGCATATAGTGACGCGGCATTTCAAACCAATGCCCCGGGCCGACATAAGTTCCATATTTCTCCAGTAATAGATGGTAAAACTGGTCTTTATCCACTTTCTCGGGGTATTTCATACGGGGAAAGCAGACGCAGCCACCCCGGGGTTCCACCCATTCAACGTTCTCCTCCTGCAAGATCCAGTTTTTCACGATCTGGAATTTCTCAAAAATGTCCTTTTGTATCCGCTCGAAGTACTTGTCCTTGTGCAGCAGATAGCGATAAGCCAGTTCTTCGTCCAGTACCGGACCGCAGATATGGATCTGTTCCTTGGCGGCCAGGAAATTTTCCATCAGCAGCGGATCACGACAGATGATCCAGCCGGTTCTTAATCCCGGCAGCCCATATGTTTTGGAGAGGGAACTGACACTGATGATACTGGGTGAGTATGAGGCCGCCAGCGGCAGCTGTTCGCCGAACACCATATCCCGGTATGTCTCGTCGACCAGGAGGCGGATACCCTTTTCTTCGGCAAGACGGCCAAGTGTTTGAATCTCTTTGTCCGTTAGACAGACCCCTGTGGGATTATGGGGATGCGTTACCGAAATATATTTTGTTTTCGGACTGATAGCAGCCCTTATTTTTTCGATATCAAGGGCAAACCCTTCTGCAAAGCTCAGGTCGATATACTGTATGGCGGCGCCGATGGCCCGGGGCGTCTCGATATTGGTCGCGTAGTTGGGCCGTATTACGATGAGCTCGTCGTCCTCCTCGAGCAGGGTAGTGGCGATGATAAAGAGGGCGCCCGCTGCACCGATCGTGAGCAGGACATCGTCTTTTTTCAGGGTAGTGCCCTGCACCAGTAATTCGCGGAGCCGATCGTGTCCCGCATGAGACCCATAACAAAGGACCAGGTCGCGCAAGTCAGTGCCAAGCTCGATATCCCTGAAAAACGCATCGGTGTAAGAGCTTTCGGAAAGGTTGTTCCGGATGCTGTCATAACCGAGCTGCTCGGGAGATTCTACTTCGATGGGCATGCGGCGATAGTACATGTGATCAAAGCTATTAAATTTATACGTCATATTTAAAACAAGTTCATTTGCTGCCCTGGCCTTCTGAACTGTGAACAGTCCAATTCCCAGCGTTCCGCATTGAGACCGTATTTCTGTGTATAACGGGCATATTGCTGGGCTACCAGCTGGGCGATGTTTCCTTCTCCGCGCATACGCACGCCCCAGCGGCTGTCATTTACTTTACCATTGTGACTGGCTTCGATAAGGTGCCATACCTTGTCGGCTCTGTCCGGGAAAGTTTTATATAGCCAGTCATGGAAAATGAGCTTGATGGCGCCATTTAGCCGGATAAAAGTATAGGCGGAAAAGGTTGCGCCATTTTCCGCTGCGGCCTTCATGATACGCTGCATCTCATGTTCGTTGAGACCGGGGATCATGGGGCCTAACATGACACCCATGCGTACGCCTGCTTCGCTAAGCTCCCTGATAGTCCGGAGCCTTTGTTTGGCGGTCGTGGTCCGTGGTTCCATCAGTCTGCGAAGGTCCTCATCGAAAGAGGTAATGGACACCAGGACGGATACCAGCTTCTTTTTTGCCATTTCCGCCAGCAGGTCCTTATCCCTGAGAATGCCCGCATTCTTGGTGATCATTCCAACGGGCTGGTTGAATTCCGCGCAGACTTCCAGCAGTTTGCGGGTGATGCCGAACTTCTTCTCGGCAGGCTGGTAACAATCCGTATTCCCGCTGAGCGAAATAGGAAGACATTCCCATTTGGGGTTCATCAGGAATTTACGCAGCAGGTCGGGAGCATTCTTTTTTACAATGATCTTTCTTTCGAAGTCAAGGCCTGCGCTGTAACCCCAGTATTCGTGAACATTCCGGGCATAACAATACGTACAGCCATGTTCACAGCCCTGGTAGGGATTCATGCTGTACCACATGCCCACGTCGGGACTGTCGACCTTATTGACGATAGTCTTGGATTTATCCTCGAGATATTGAGTTTCGACATTGGGTTCGATCCAGTCATCTATCCCTTCGATATGCTCTTTGACGACTTCGTTTTTCAGGAAACGATTCTTGGGATTGAACTGGGCGCCGCGCCCTTTTAGATATTGATTGGGATCTACGTCGATGGGCGCGGCATCACCCCCATCGTTCTGTTGTTGAGACATAGTGATTGAATTGAAAAATAAATAATGGACGCGCCTCTGGCGCCCTTATCCAAACAGATCCCCCTGGCGGGTGCCAACGGGCAGGTTCTGGAAGACAAGACGCTCCGCGATCTGCCAGCCTCTGTCCCCTTCGCGGCGCCGGAGCAGCAGCATCGCATCGGCAATAAACCTGCCGGTAAAACTTTTGTTACTATATTCCAGCCAGCCTTTTTCGTACTGCCAGGGCAGTAGCTTACGGGCAATGGGCAAATGAGGCTCGTCTATAAAATGCGGCTTGTGATCCTTGTCCAGCTTCATCAGCCGCTGCACATCCTTTATCTCATTGACCAGCCCCCTGATGGGCAGCTTGCTTGTCACATTGATAAAGATGGTATGGGAGGGAAAGCTGCCAAAGTCTTTCAATTCCACCTTGAAGGGACAAAAACCCATGGCGATGGCCCGGAGACGTTGAACGATCCGCTCTTCCATCAATTCCAGCTGTGTAAACCGCACAAGCGTCAGGTTTGGTTTGCCCCCTATAGCCGTCGGAGCCTGGTAGGCCTCATAGAATTCTTTTTTGACGCGCTGGATCCTGTTGCACAGCTCCTCCCGTGGATTAAGCACTAAAAGATATTCATTGGTCGCCAACTGCCGTTTATAGTTCTCATTAAGGACAGCAGCAACGGGTTTGATTGCTTGTTGCATGTTTTCGTTTTTAAAGAGTGACAATAACATCAGGCTAAAGGGTTGTCGGTGCCAACCGGAAAATATTCACTGTCTTACAGGCATCGAAAGAATGCTCTCTTTTCAGCAGGACCATCTCTTTGACATGAAAACTATCGTGGAAGTCCCTGCGGGAATATTCGGGCATCGCCTTATTGTAGACCTGCTCTGTCAAACCTCCTGCTATACTCAGGTAGGGTCGGTTGATGAGATTGACAGGCGGACAGCCGGACGAACGGACAAAATCATCTATCGCCTTCAGCTGCTCCATCAGCTCGCGAAAAGGCTGAGGGTCCTGTACACGCAGGTAGATGGTATGGGGCGGGAAGCCGCTGTAGTTATTCAGACTGATATCGAAACTTTTATGCTGGTTGCAAATACGCTGGATCCACCGGATAAGAGTTTCTTCCATGGGCTCCCCGGCCTGGAAGGCAGCGACGGTGATATGTGGCTTGTTGCCCACCAGTACAGGCCCTGCGGGCCTACCGGACTTTGTGCCTGTCATTTGCAGACCATAGTCGGAGGAAAACTGCTGCTGTTCGTCCAGAAGCCTGTCCTGCAGCTCCCCATAAGGATAGATCACGAGGAGATATTCCGCCCTGCGCAAATACTCCTGTGAACGCCCGTATCCCGCTGCCGACGCCGGCTGCAGCGACATAAAATTTGATTGTTTTACTAACCCGGTTTTCATAAAATAATTTTTATCTGACCAATAATTTAGCATAAATTTACTAAATAAATTAGTACCACAACTATTTTTTTTAGGGCCCGGAGAAAAACACACTTTTATGGAACTCGAACAATTTTATGGAATGAACTATACCGGCACCAAACGGTTTACCCAATGGGAGGTGCCCACCGCCAATGCTACCGGCTTTGGGGCAGCGGCGGATGATTATATGGAAAGAGGCATCGATCTGAACGAACAGCTGATCCGCAACAAACCCGCAACTTTTTTCATGCGGGTCAGCGGTGATGCCATGATCGGAGCCGGCATTTTCAGCGGGGATGTGGTGATCGTTGACCGTTCCGTCAAGGCAGTAAACGGGAAGGTCGTAATTGCTTCGCTCAACGGCGAGATGCTGATCCGCCGACTCGAGAAGACGTTTAATAAGATCCGGCTGGTGCCGGAGACATCCAGGCTTTCACCCATCGACGTAGATCTCTCCGGCTCGGAGTTTTCTATCTGGGGTGTGGTGACATATGTGATACATAGTTTATAGGAGGTCCATTTAAAACACATCAATGAAGGCAATCGTCGATTGTAATAGTTTCTACTGCGGCTGCGAGCGGGTTTTCCGGCCCGACCTCCGGGACAAACCCGTCGCAGTCCTAAGCAACAACGACGGCTGTATCATCTCGCGAAGCGATGAAGCCAGGAAGCTGGGTGTCGGAATGGCGGTGCCCTATTTCCAGTCCCGGCATATCATCGAAAAGAACGATGTCTCCGTATTCTCGTCCAACTATCACCTGTATGGCGATATGAGCTGGCGCGTGATGGAAACCCTGCGGACGCTGATAGGAGACCAGGAAAAAGTCGAAGTCTATTCTGTGGACGAAGCCTTCCTCGACCTGGACGATGTCCCCGTAGAACAACTTGCAGAACAAGCCCGGCTTATCAGAAATACCGTCGAGACATGGACCGGCATCTCCGTATCGATTGGAGTAGCTCCTACAAAAACGCTGGCCAAGATGGCCAACCGCATGGCCAAAAATGACAAACAGGCCTCCGGCTGCATAACCATACTCGCGACGGAAGAGACAATAGATGCCGCCCTGCGCCGGACAAGAGTGGACGATCTATGGGGCGTAGGCAGAGCCTATGCCGTCAAGCTTATCAATTGGGGCATTACCAGCGCCTGGGAGCTCAGCAATATGTCCGAGGAATGGGCCCATACCAACATGGGAGGCGTGGTAGGCGTAAGGCTGATCCGGGAATTGAAGGGGCAGCCCGCCATCGTAATGGAAGAAGAGCTGGTCAATAAGAAGATGATCGCCACCACCCGGATGTTCGGACGGCCCGTCACCGACGTACACGAGCTAAAAGAGGCCGTCGCCACCTATATCTCCAGGGCCGCAGAGAAATTACGCCGGCAACAAAGCGCAGCAGGAATAGTCAGCGTCTTTATAGTGCCCAAAGAGCTGGATCACAATATCAATTTCCGGCATGGCCCCAGTGTCAGCAGCTACATCTCCCTGCCCAAACCGACCTCCCTGACAAACGAATTGATCAAACCCGCCATCGGGCTGATAGACGACCTGTATGAGAACGGCAGATCCTACAAAAAGGCCGGCGTGATGTTAAGCGGCCTGGTGCCGGATGATTCCATCCAGGGTAATCTTTTTGTCCCTCAGGAAAAAAACCAGCACCGCTTCCTGATGAATACCATCGATAATATCAACTTCAGCATGCGGGACGACAGCGTGAAATTCGGAGCCGCGGGAATGGCAAAGAACTGGAAGATGAGACAGGAACTGCGCTCGGCCCGCCATAGTACCCGGTGGGAAGAGCTGAAAGAGGTAAAATAATTATTTTTAGAAAATTTTAAAATATCCATTCGCTTCGCCCGTCTTCCTTATAGATGGATGAGCTATTGACCATATCACCAGGCATGCCCTCCTCCACCCGGAAAAATATCACCACAGTCATAAGCCGGTTTGGGCAACGGCTGCTGGGCTTTATACGCCAACGGGTCGGCAGCGAGGCCGATGCGGAGGATATTTTGCAGGACGTCTGGTACCAGCTGACGACTACGGTCGACACAGAGCCCATTGAGAAGATCAGTGGCTGGCTCTTTGCCGTGGCCCGCAACAAGATTATCGACCGCTACCGGAAGAAGCGGCCGGAATCGCTGGACATGCTCCTGCAATCGGGCGGTGGCGGCGGAACAAGCGACAACAGCGGCGTAGATGGACCCGATCTCGCCGGCATCCTGCTGGACGAAAGCTCCAACCCGGAAACAGCCAACCTGCGGGCACTTTTCTGGAAAGCCTTGCAGGACGCCCTGGAAGAATTACCGGAGGAGCAACGGAAAGTGTTTGAGTGGCATGAGCTGGCCGGCTATTCTTTTAAAGAAATAGCAGATCTCACCGGGGATAATGTCAACACCCTCATCTCGCGAAAGCGATATGCCGTCATTCACCTGCGGGAAAGACTGCTGACACTGTATCATGAAATTATCGAACATTAAAAATCACAACATATGAAAGGTTTTTGGATACGCAGAGTGGCCGGCTTTATTCTCCTGGCCATTGTCGGCATCCTGGTCTTTGGCAGCGTCGTCATGCTGCTGTGGAACGCCCTGATGCCTTATATTTTTCACCTGCCCCTCATCACCTTCTGGCAGGCCCTTGGACTACTTCTCCTGACAAAAATATTATTCAGCGGGTTTCGCGGCGGCGGCCCCGGACGACCATGGAAAGACAAAATGAAACAAAGATGGATGAACATGACACCGGAAGAAAGGGAAAAATTCAAACAGGAATGGGGTCGTCGCTGCCGTAAGCCCTTCGGAGGAGAAAGTCCATCCGAATCCGATCGGGAAACACAAAGACCATTCTCAACAGCGCCAGATCCGGGGAAGGAGGAACGCTTATGACCTACCAAAATCTCTTCTCCATGCATGGCATAGCCAAAGAAGCAGGCGGATCGCTCCAATTCCTCCATTGGGCCCGCCAACAGCTGAACATACAACCTTATCAGCACCTCCTTGAGATCGGATACGGTACAGGCCAGCTGAAGGAAGAAGTGGCCCGCGCCCTGCGGATCGGATTTATTGCCGGCATCGAATCAGCCGTATAAGCACAGAAGCCAATCCGTTAAACCCTGATAACTGTCTGGCTGTCAGAGGATTCAAAGCGTGACAAAATAACTTTTGCGTCTAACCGGCCCCTTTAGCAGGGTTGTATAAATTTTAATGTTCCTGGGAATAGAATTCCTGCGCATAATTTTACATCTTTGTACCCGTAACACCCACCTATTCCATATGAAAAAAAGCATTTTCGTCCTTATCACTATCTCGTTCTTTGCTTGTCATAAAAATAATAACTCGTCTCCAACAGGGCCTTCAAAGCCAGTAGATACAGCAAGCATATCCGTTTTACGCCCAACCGTGTTTGTAGCCACTACAGACAGTCTGTATGCCCTTGACGCCGATTCTGGCACAAGGAGATGGCAGGTCGCTTCACAGGCAAAGTTTCCTCCTGTTTGTTACAACGGAATAGTAGTCGGTGCCAATGGCAGTAATGTCGAAGCGCGCAACGCCAATACCGGAGAGTTAAAATGGAGCGTCCAGGCTCCTCAGGGGATCAATTCCTTTTGTACGATCGCCAACGGAATGATCTATTACGTCGCTGATCCATTCCAGGTTTTTGCCCTTGACTTTCAGACGGGAGCACTAAAATGGAATTCAGACTCGCATTTCTCAACCGATAGAAATGTTCTTGGAAGCGCCCCCGTAAATCCTACCGTAGCAGATGGTGTAATATATGCGGGGGATAAACGCAATCAAACTCTATGGGCTTTTGATGCCCTGACCGGAGCGATTAAATGGTCAATGGCTCCCCGCGGTTATGTTGATGGCAGCCCCGCTCTCGTCAATGGAACTATTTATAGCTCCCAGGAAGGCACCTTAACTGCGGTTGACGCTAAAACGGGTAAGATAAAATGGAGCAATGATTCATGCTGCTATTATACCTATGGCAGCCCCACCGTAAGCAACGGCATGGTTTATACCACATTGATGCTCGGGTGGGTTGTTGCATTTGACACCGCTACCGGTGCACAGCGATGGGCTACCTCAGGCGCATCTGCAACGGAAGGCTATGCACAGCTCTATGGGTCACCCCTCGCTTCGAACGGCCTGCTTTATTTCAGCTGCGTATATTTTAATACCAACATTTACGCCCTGGACCCGCTTACAGGGAACGTGAAATGGTCATATAAATTAAAGCCGCAGCCAACATCTCCCATGTCCTATAATGGAAATATATATGTTGGCGATGGCCCCCAACTACTCGTTCTTGATGCCTCGACAGGTGCCTTGAAATGGACATTTAATACGGCTACCTGGATTGTAAGCGCTGGCGTTTCCATAGTAGACACAAATAATAAACTCTACGTGCCGGGAGAATCCGGAGACGTTCAATAACAGCACTTTAGGCTTTACATATTCTTTAACACTGTCTTATTAAATCTTCCCGCCCTTTTCATATCTGATATATAAGGATGTACACCCGCAAAAAAAGAACATCCGCTAACTAAAAATCTACAGATATGAAAAAGCTATTAATTCTTTCCGCCCTTGTAGCTGCTACCAGCCTCATCGCTACAAAAAGCTATTCACAGGTATATGTAAACGCACACGTTGGCTTCGGTGTCCCCGTTGCATACGAGACCGAATTCCCCGGGTATGCTTATTATTCCTATCCGGCCTGGAACGGCCACTATCGCGATCGTTTTTACTATGCCCACTATCGTCCCTATTTTGAGAGAGACCACCGCACTTATTTCAACCGCGGACGTTTCGACCGCGCCAGATTTGAACACGAACGCGTCGCCCGCGGACACTATGATCGCGGACATAATGACCACGGAAGAAGGTGGTAGACCACAAAAAAGAAAAGAGGACCATTTCATTCTGGTCCTCTTTTTTTGTTCATTTATCCGTCCCGCCGCCTAGTCCTTATCAACCACACCACCCTTTACAAAAGCCGCCCGGCTCGGCGCAGGCAACGGCACATTCTCTCCCTTCACACCCTTCCAAAGTATTTCATTGAATAAATTATCAGGTACGCGATCTTCCCTTGCAAAATCGAGCCCCGCCGATTTTTTTGCCCACTCATTCCAGGCAACATTCTTCTGCGTAAGATCAACGTTCGCAGGCAAAGCCTGAAAAGGCAACAGGTCTGCCGTCGCAGAGAACGAATTCCACATAGGAGTAGCCGCAGCATCATATTGAGACATCGGGGACAATCCCAGGATCAGCTCCATAGTACGCAATACTGACGTCGTTGAATACATCGTATGATCGACAAAATGACGTTTGACCATCCCCCCTGCCATATACACGGGGCTACGATGCGCATCCACATGGTCAGGACCATTCTGCGCGTCATCTTCAAGGATAAACACAACGCTTTCCTTCCACACCGGGCTCTTGCTAAGGTATTCGACAAACTCCCCGACAGCCAGGTCATTGTCGGCCACATGAGCAAACGGACTCAGTCTGCCCTTCCTCAATCCCTCGGTATGGTCATTACCCAGACGAACCGTATTCAGCCGGGGTAAAGCATTGGCGGCAACAAGTGAATCAAAATCGCTCTTCCACTGGGTGACCCTTGCCGTATCATAAAAACCCAGGTCCCACCCACGGTACGAACGGCAAAAATGCCCCTCCAACACAGGGATATTTGGCTTCTGATCGTCCGCGAACTCACCATAGGTACGAAATGACACCCCCGCCCGCTGACAATGATCCCAGATAAAACCACCCTTATTATTTGCAATAGCACGATGCCCCTCACCATCATAGCTGCCACCCCTGCCTCCATAGCTCGTGACCCAGTTCTTCTCAAGATAGTCATTGGCATATCCACCCATACTCCAGCTATGGCCGTCCATGCTGACCTCCGCATCGACATAAAAATTATCAAACAGCACAAACTCACGGGCCAGGGCATGCTGATTCGGTGTAATATGCTCCCCAAAAAGAACCAGGCTTGTATCGCCATTACCTTCCTTCATATCACCAAGCACCTGGTCGTAGGTCCTGTTCTCTTTTATGACATAGAAAACATATTTGATGGGCGAACCATCTCCTACTTTCATGGGGACAGGATTCCCCGTTTCACCCTTCGCCTGCAGCTCCCCATTTTTTGTATATGGCGTATTCTGATAGACCAATGCCGAATAGTCACCCAGTAATTTTTCATTGGGCTCGGGGAATATGCTCATCGCTCCTTTGAATAAGCCCGCGATATATTGGACCGGCTGCACTTTTTTAAGATCACCCTGCTGATAGTTGACCTCCTGACGGCGTCCAAGCGGATTGGGTCCCTGGGGGTTGGCCAGGGAAGAGAGCCCCTTGCCATTCGCCACCCATACCTTTTTACCAATAACCTTTACTGCCGTCGGATACCAGCCTACAGGGATAAATCCCTTTGAGAGACAGGACCCGGGCTTGCTGACGTCAAATACTGCAAGACAATTATTATCCGCGTTTGCGACATAAAGCGTCCTGTCATCCGGGCTAAGAGCCAGGGCATTCGTAGTTGAGCCGGGAGGCGCATCGGGATATAAAGCGGCATTCAGCGTTTCCACCACTTTCCTTTTTCGGATATCTATTACCGAGACGCTGTTGTCATTGGCATTTGCTACAAAAAGCCAGCGGCTGTTCTTTGAGAGACAGATATCATTGGGATTGTCTCCAACAGGGATTTCCGATACAAAACGACGGTTTTCCGTGTCGAATATAACCAGCTTATCACATCCCCAACAGCTGATATATAATTCCTTTTTATCACGCGACAGCAGACAAGTATATCCTTCCCCACCCAGGTCCAGGCGCTGGAGGATGGATTTATTCGTCAGATCCACGATATAAAGGGAATTATTGTCCTTTGTCACTACATACAACAAATGACGTCTGTCATCTATTTCTATACCCGCCGGAGAGATCTTCTCAGGCCATTTCTTTCCAAGCACAATTGAATCTGCAAGGACCAATCCCGGATGACCCGGACCAGGCTGACCATTCACCGCGTATTTGAGGATGAAATTGTCATTCCCGCCCGAAGCATATAAATATTTGTCATCATCGCTGAACTTCAGGCCCAGCCAGGATTTGGGAATGATCACACTGTCCAGGATCACTTCCTTTTCCGCATCTATCAGTTGCAGGGTTTGCGTGCTCTGACCATTATTGGTAACCGCCAGCAGACGACGGGATGATGAAACGGCAATGTTTAGAGGCAAATCGCCCAGCTGTAAATTATTCCCGACCGGTGTCAGGGTCCATCCATTAGGTAACAGGACTTTCTTTTTGATCAGGTCCTCCTTTGTTTCCTGGGCCTGCGCTGCAGATACTAAACAGCAGGCGGCGAGAAGATATAATAATATTTTGTTCATAGACATTAAAATTATCTGCACCATGAAGACTAACCCACCCGCTCACAAAAAATAATATTTATATAATTATAGGAACAGCTTTGCCGCCCGCTCCGCGGATTCGGGCTTGCCGACGTCGATAAGCAAGGACTGACTGTGATCGAAACCCCGGATCGTGTGTTTCACCGCCAGGTCCAGGTATACATCTACCATGGAGAATTTTCCCGTTCGCTCAATAAGGGGGAAAATGGCCGGATCGATGACATGTATGCCGCTAAACGCCTTTTGGAATAGAGCATCCGCATTTCCGGTTATCGTATCCGTGTTCCCGGCAACGGCCTCCGCAGGGCGCGCCATCCTTTCTTGCCCCGTAGTCACATTCCGCCACCCGCAAAGCTCGTCCTGGCCGTCGAATAAAAAATACCTGGAAGTGATCCGGTTCGTCACCGCCAGCGTCGCCAGGGGCCCAAAACGAAAATGATCGGCGATCATATCAGAAAGATCCATATCCGTTAGAATATCCACATTCATCAGCACAAAATGAGCCCCCTCTAAAAGGGTCTTTGCCTTTTTCAACCCACCTCCCGTCTCCAGAACACTATCCGTCTCATCACTGATGGTAAACCGGCTGCCCCAGCCTTTATTAACAGTCAGCGCCCCGACGATCTGGTCCGCGAAATGATGCACGTTCACGACTACGTCCCTGATCCCATATCCTTGCAGATATTCGATATTCCGCTGCAACAGGCTTTTCCCATTGACAGGAGCCAGGGCCTTCGGATGCTTGTCTGTCCAGGGCTTGAAACGCGTCCCCAGACCCGCAGCAAGGATCATAGCTTTTTTTACGACCGGCGTATAAAGAGAGGCGTTAGCCATTAGAGTACGATATTTTGTAGAATGAGGCTCTTTTGAGGATAGTCGGTATTGTAATGAAGACCCCTGCTTTCCTTACGGAAAGAGGCTTCCTTGACGATAAGATAACCGACCGTTATGAGATTTCTTACCTCACACAATTGAGGTGATACGGCTGTAGTCTCATAGAGCGATTCAATCTCTTCGTGCAACAGGTCCAGTCTTTTACTGGCCCTTTGCAGACGGGTACGTGTGCGGACGATTCCGACATAGTCGCTCATCAGCAGCTGCAGCTCTTTAAGACTTTGGGTAATGAGGATCATTTCCTGTGGCTCCGTGGTGCCTTCCGCATTCCAGTCGGGAATATTGTCCTTAAATACATGGTTTTCCACCTGCTGAATGCTGTCCAGGTAACACCGGTGAGAGAAGACCAGGGCTTCAAGCAGCGAATTGCTGGCGAGACGATTGGCGCCATGCAGACCGGTGGAAGAGCATTCCCCACAGGCATAGAGGCTTTTAATGGACGTACGTCCCCATTCATCGACCTTGATCCCGCCGCAGCTGTAATGGGCGGCAGGCGCCACGGGGATCATTTGCTCGGCTACATCCACGCCGATCGAACGACATTTTGCATAGATATTCGGGAAATGTTCCACAAACTTTGCCTGATCCATATGCCGGCAGTCCAGATAGATATGTTCGGTACCCGCCTTTTTCATTTCGCTGTCGATAGCCCTGGCCACGATATCACGGGGAGCCAGATCCTTTCTTTCGTCATATTTCTCCATAAAAGCCTCGCCCTTGCCGTTTCGCAGAATGCCCCCATCACCGCGAACCGCCTCCGTAATGAGGAAGGAAGGGCTGACACCGGGCTCGAACAGGGCAGTAGGATGAAACTGGATAAACTCCATGTTCTCTATCCGGCCTTTGGCACGATAGACCATCGCCACGCCATCGCCGGTGGCGATCTTCGGATTGGTAGTAGTACGATAAGCCTGCCCGTTACCCCCCGTCGCAAGCAGGGTAATCCGCGAAAGGATCATGACGATCTTATGGGTTTGCTGATCCAGGGCATAGACACCATAACACTCGATGTCCGGTGTCGACTTGGTGACAAGGTATCCGAGATGATGCTGAGTGATCAGGTCGAGAACAAACCAGTGTTTGATGATCTCGATATTCTTTTGTTTGCCGACCGTATCCAGCAGGGCCCGCTCGATCTCTTTACCGGTAACGTCTTTATGATGCAGGATCCGGAATTCTGAGTGACCACCCTCTCTGCCCAGTTTGAAGTCACCTTCCTGGTCCTTGTCAAACCGCGTTCCCCATTCGATGATCTCCTGTATCCGTTCCGGGCCTTCCTTGACTACGATCTCTACGGTGCGCGGATCGCAAAGACCGTCACCTGCTACCAGGGTATCCTGGATATGTTTCTCATAACTGTCGTGCTCAAAGTCTGTCACACCGGCAATGCCGCCCTGCGCGTATTTGGTGTTGGTCTCATCCACCCGCGTCTTAGTGATGACGAGGACTTTTTTATCCGGGTGCTGTTGTGCTACTTTCAGCGCATAGCTAAGACCGGCAATACCGGAGCCTATGACCAGAAAATCTGTTTTTACCATACCCAAAGTTACCGCAGGAATCCGATTTAACGACTAATATTCTATGCGATAGTTAAACTGCTCAGGATGGTCGAATACGTCGATCAGGTTGAATTTCATGACGACCGTCTTCTTGTCTTCCGACAATTTAGCCAGCGGGTTGTCTACATTCTTAATTGCACGGGGCAGCACGATCGTAGTCGTATAGTTGATCTCCATGCCCATTTGTGCGGCCTGCTTTACCTGGGCCATTTGTGGATCGTCTTTCAGAGCCTTCCATTTTTCCTCGTTGACTTTTTTGGCCATCAACCCATCCTTGCTCGTAAAGTCATAGATACCATTGAACTGGTTGATATCCGGGCTACCACCCTGGTCAGCGCCACCAAGTGCGCCGAAAAGTTTGGCATTACCCAGTGAGCCATCGCTCATGACAATGTAAAGTTTCTGGAGATTTTCCTGGCTGGTGAAAGGGAATTGCATATGGGTCGTAAACACCTTGGCATCCATGTCCAGCTTGATATGCACTTTGCCGGGACGAAGCAGGTTCTTTTTTTCCGCGCTGAGCGAGCTCAACGTATCCACTACATCCTTCATGTAAATGGTCGTATCCATTTTCTGCATGCCCTTCTTCGCAAGCTCCTCTTTTCCCATATAGTTCTGCAGCATTTCGACCATCTGGCTCATGTCCATGTCCATAGTGAGCTGTCCGCTGCCATCCTTTTTCACGTCTACGTTCTCATTGATATCCAGGCAGCCGGCAAAACAAAACACCACCGCCAAAGGGAGAATAAACTTCAATATTTTCATCGATTCTGTTTGGTGGGCAAATTACCTTTTTTACCCGACGCTAACCTTATAACGTACCGTAAATATTTGTGAGTGGCCCGGAGGCAGGATGAGCAGTCCCATTTTATTGTTAAAACAGTCCGGCGCCCCGCTGAGATTCTCTACTGCAATACTGTCACGGGTAGGGGGTGTATAGATCTGCAGATAAGGATAGCTGGGATCAGGAAAGAAAGAAACCCTTAACCCATTGGCCGGGTTGCTGATCTCACAGACCGCACCGACAATTCCCGGCTTCAGGGTGAAGCAGTTGTCAAGGAACGTATCTCCAAGCTGCTTTGGGTCCCTGAAGACATCGTAAAATATCAGTTTGCCTGTCGGTACAAGACGCTCGTCGAATTCTACAATGGCC
>Ga0193717_1000191_pt1 | contig 51247 bp, 47 predicted proteins | sample U2c2metaG_FD_145900 | JGI IMG/M metagenome (GOLD analysis project Ga0193717, IMG submission 145900) | Soil microbial communities from a riparian zone of the East river system, Colorado, United States - U2c2 | ecosystem: Environmental > Terrestrial > Soil > Riparian zone | place: USA: East River... | reverse complement strand
ACGCCAAACCTAATCCACGCTTTTAGGCAGGTGCTCATCCTCGGTAAGTCCCTCACGTTCAAATTTCCTGATAATAAGCCTTGTGCCACCATTGTAAGTAACATAGCTGGATACCCAGTTAATAAATACGATCACTTTATTGCGCCCTCCTAAAAGCGACACCAGGTGAACAAACATCCACACCAGCCAGGCAAAAAATCCCTGAAATTTTATTTTACCCAGATCGGCAACTGCCTTGTTACGGCCTATGGTGGCTAATGAACCTTTGTCAAAGTACTTAAAGGGAGCAGTAGGTTCGCCATTGATTAACTGGATTATTGATTTGGCAACATGCTGGCCCATTTGTATGGCCACCTGTGCCACTCCGGGGTGTCCTTTTGGGGTATCGTTGGTTATCATGGCTGCCACATCGCCAATAGCAAATATATTGGTAGTGCCAGCCACACGGCAAATGCTATCTGTCCTGATCCTGTTACCGCGTTCAATGATGTCTTTGTCAATACCTTCGGGCACTACACCCATTACGCCGGCGCTCCAGATCACATTTTTGGTGCGGATGGTTTTACCACTTTCAAATTTTATCTCTTCACCGTCATAGCTTTCCACCTTCACGCCTAAAAGCACCTCAACACCCATGCCCGTTAAAAAGTCTTTCGCCGCTTTTGATGCCTCCTCAGACATAGGCCCCAGCACCCTCGGCAAAAAATCAACCAGATACACTTTCATGTCCTCTCTTTTAAGCTCGGGATAATCCTTGTTCAGTATATGGTTACGCAGCTCGGCCAATGAGCCCGACAGCTCAACACCAGTTGGGCCGGCACCCACCAGTACAAAAGTAAGATAGGGGTCGCGTTCTTCTTTGCTGGGTTTCAAAAGGGCTTCTTCTATATTTTGCAGAACGGAATATCGCAAGTTAAGCGCCTCAGGAATGGACTTCATCGGCATCGAAAAATGTTCAATATCCTTATTGCCAAAAAAGTTGGTGGTTGATCCGGTGGCTATAACCAGGTAATCATACGCAATTTCGCCTATGGTGGTATCTATGGTATTCTTTTCGGCGTTTACCTTGCTTACCTCAGCTATCCTGAACCTGAAATTTTTTTGGCTTGAGAAATTTTTACGCAGGGAAAAGGCTATTGATTCCGATTCAAGACTGCCCATGGCAACCTGGTACAGTAAAGGTTGAAAAGTGTGGTAATTATGCTTATCGAGCAATAAAACCTCAACAGGCTTGTTCTCCAGCTTTTTTGCTACCTGGAGTCCGCCAAATCCTCCGCCTATAATAACTACTAAAGGGAATTTTGAGCTATCTGTTAAATTCATGCGCAGATTGTTTTAATATTCAGCCCCCTCTAAATCTCCCCCGGAAGGGGAGACTTTTGTGTTTTTAAAGCCCTCCTTTCCGGGGAGGGTTGGGAGGGGCCTGCCTGTATAACAAAAAAGGCCCCAAATGTTCTTTGGGGCCTTGTAAATAAATTGGTTTAATTTATCTCAGGTCTTTTTTCCCAAAATCAACAATCACCGGTGTTGCCACGCAGATTGACGAGTATGTTCCGAAGATCACACCGATCAACAGGGCGAATGAGAATCCTTTGATCACATCCCCACCAAATATAAACAATATGATCAGTACGAATATTACCGTTAACGCGGTGATAATAGTACGGCTCAACGTGCTGTTGATGGCCTGGTTAATTACTTCTTCAGGGTTATCAGTTTTGGCATGGTGCAGATCAAGGAACTCGCGGATCCTGTCGAACACCACCACGGTATCATTAATAGAGTAACCAATAACGGTTAATACAGCTGCTATGAACGCCTGGTCAACATCCAGTGAGAATGGTAACCGACCCCAGAATAAAGAAAAGAATGACAATACCAGCAACGCATCATGCGTTGTTGCAACCATCGCCCCTAAACTGAACTGCCACTTGCGGAAACGGATAAGGATGTACGCCGAAATAACAAATATAGCGAACATCACTGTATAGATAGCTGAGGTTTTTAACTCATCGGCAATAGTGGCGCTAACCTTTGATCCTCCTAAAATGTCTTTATCAGTTATCTTAGTTTCGGGCTTACTGCTTAAAGCGCTGATAAGCGCGTTTTTAACCTTAGCATCAGCAGCTGTTGTGTTATCGTTGAATATATAGTTGGTAGTTATACTGAATTTATCAGTACCCATAGTTTTAACCTCGGTACTGCGACCTAAAGTAGCATCAACAGCATCGTGAATAGTTTCAGTTGTTACTGTTTTGTTAGGGAAGCTAACAATGTAGTTACGACCACCTTCAAAATCAACACCGTAGCTAAATCCGCGGGTAAATATCGAGATCAAACCAGCGGTGATAAACACACCTGAGAATATATAGAACTTGAAGCGATTTTTTACGAACGCGAAGTTGGCATTTTTAAATGTATGTGAGCTCCATGGGTTTGAGAATTTAATATCCCAGCCTTTATCAAGCATCCACTCAAATATAACCCTTGAGATCAGTAATGAACAGAACAATGAAGTGATGATACCGATCATTAAGGTGGTTGCAAAACCTTGTATCGGGCCCGAACCAAAAATAAACAGGATCAAACCGGTTAAGAATGTACTGATCTGCGAATCAAGGATAGATGGTAATGCATGTTTAAAGCCATCAGCTACCGCTATCTTTAGTGATTTACCCAAGCCAAGTTCTTCACGAACACGTTCATAAACCAAGACGTTGGCATCAACCGCTATACCCAGCGTTAACACGATACCAGCTACACCTGGCACTGTTAATACTGCGCCTAAGCTGGTTAAAACACCCATCAGAAAAAATATGTTAATGATCACCGCAACCACCGCTACAGTGCCTGCACGGTTGTAATAAGCGATCATGAATATCAATACAACAACCAAACCCAGTAAACAGGAAAGCAAGCTGGCGTTGATAGCTTCCTGACCTAATGATGGGCCCACTACTGATTCTGAAACGATGTGCGCAGGAGCAGGTAAACGGCCGGCTTTTAATACGTTGGCCAAATCCTTTGTATCCTCAATCTGGAAATTTCCGGAGATAGATGAAACACCACCCGAAATTTCGTTCTGAACATTTGGGGCAGAGTACACATTGTCGTCAAGTACAATGGCGATAGCTTTTTTATTGGTACCTGCTGATGCTTCGGCAGTAATGGCACGCCATTTTTCAGCTCCCTGAGAATTCATCACCATCCTTACTTCAGGGCTTCCTTTTTGATCAATATCAGGAATAGCGTCGGTTACAACATCACCTGTTAATACCGGACCGTTTTCGGCGCCGCTCAGTTTAATGGCGTATAATGCAAATACCTTGGTGCCGGTTATTGGTTTAACCTCCCAAAGGAATTTCATGTTACGCGGTATCACCGATTGTACATCGGCACTGTGCAGGTATGAATTAACTTTGGCTGTATCTTTTTGTGGCGCGTAACCAACAACAGGGCCCTGGCCTAATTGCTGCTGCCCGCTTTGATCGGCACGTGTGTTTAATGACATTACCGAAAACAGTGGATGCAATGCTGCCAGTTGTGATTTGCCGGCTAATGACGAAGTATCTTTAGCAGCGCTCTTTTGAACCTTGCTTAATAACGAACCCGCTTTTGCTGCAGTGTCGGTTTTAGCGGTAGCAGTAGTTGCTGTGGTTTTTGATGAATCGGCTTTAGCTGTTTTGGTTTTTGCAGCCAGCAGGTTGTCAACATTGACCAGGTACTGGTATGCTTCGGTATTATCATAAGTTTCATAAAACTCCAGTTTTGCAGTACCCTGTAAAAGCTTACGTACACGCTCTGGTTCTTTTACGCCAGGCAGTTCAATCAGAATACGGTTTGAGCTTTGCTCCAACTGAATGTTAGGCTGGGTAACACCAAACTGGTTGATACGGGTATTTAAAACCGTGTATGATTGTTTTACCGCGGTATTGGCCAGATCCTTTAAATAAGCTACAACCTCGCTGTTTGAAGCATTGTACTTTAAGTGGTCCTGGTTATCCCTTGTTGAAAAGATTGCGGCAAGCTTACCGTTTGGACTTAATTTTTCATACTCGCTGGCAAATAGCGAAATATAATCTTTCTGACTGGTCTTGGCATCAGCCTGCAACTTATCAGCATTTGCCAAAGCCTGATTAAATGTAACATCAGGATTGTTGTTTGCAATTTTCCTTACCAGTTCGTTAAGTGAAATTTGCAGGGTTACGTTCATACCACCTTTAAGGTCGAGGCCCAGTGCAAGTTCTCTTTGCTTAACGTATTGATAGTTGTGCTTGAACAACGGATATACCGGTTGTGTAGACATTGAATCCAGATACGCTGTTTCTCTCTCCAGGTTTCCCTTCGAATATACTTTGGCATCACTTTCAACTTTACGTGCCACCCACGTGAATGAAAGCTGGTATATGCATACAACAGCTAATAGAATGGCGAAAAATTTAATAACCCCTTTACCTTGCATCGAATTTTAATATGTAATTAATTAGTTTATAAGCTATTTTTAAATAAGACGGCAAATCTAATAAAATTTCGCAAGCATGAAATTTTAAATTAAAACAATTTGATGACAAAAAATGTTAGCTGCGTTCCAGCGTGATAAAGGAATACCTCAACTTATTTTTTTCGTCGGGTTCAAAGTCTTCACGCTCTTTTTCTTCCCACTCTGCAGGATCTAACTCCGGGAAAAAGGAATCGCCGTCAAATTCCTGATCAATAACGGTTAAATAGATCCGGTCTGTAAGCGGAATAGCCTGTTGGTAAATTTCGGCCCCCCCCACAATAAATACTTCGTCCTCATTTTTACAAAGCGCCAGGGCCGCCTCAAGGGAGTTCACCACTTCGCAACCTTCAATACTGATGGCCTGCCGGGTAATAATAATGTTACGGCGTTTTGGCAAGGGCTTACCAACGGAATCATAGGTTTTGCGGCCCATGATCACCGTATGCCCCGTAGTTACATCCTTAAAGTGCTTCAGGTCATTTGGCAGGTACCAAAGTAATTTATTGTCTTTACCAATAGCGTTGTTTTTGGCTATGGCTACTATGATGGATACAGTCATTTTAATTTATAGATTTTGTGCTTTTGAATGCAGCCATAATTTTATTTCATCAAATCTTATCTCACCTTTACTTGCGGCAATTACCATTTCGTATTTTTCATCCTGTGTTGCATTAATTGTGAAACCACTTTCCATTAAAAGTAGTTTCATCAGCACGTATGCAATGCGTTTATTACCATCAACATAAGGATGGTTGATGATAATGCTTTCAAATAATGCGGCTGCTTTATCAATCGGTGTAGAATAAAGATCTATATTATCGAAGGTTGCATATGGTCGGTTTAATGCAGCATCTAAGGCCGCGGTATCCCTTATGCCTTTGCTGCCGCCAAACTTATCTATCAAAATGTGATGGATGTGAGTTGCCGTGGTAATATCAATCATTGAGCAAGCTTTTCGAGCAGTTCTTTGTCATCTGATAAAATTTGTTTCAGATGATGTGTAAGTTTAATATTTTCTGCTGGTTGTTGCTGGAGTTCTTTCAGGAAACTTAAAACATCTGCCAATGCATCTTCAGGCACCTGATCCAATACTTTTTGAATCTCAATTTTTATATCGGTAGAAGTCATAATCAAAAATACATAAATTTTAATTAAACCGACACTGCAGCTTTAATATGCGGCCATGGATTATAGTTCTCCAGTGTAAAATCTTCAAACTTAAATTTAAAAATGTCTTTTACCTCTGGGTTGATCTTCATGGTAGGCAGTGGCCTTGGCTCGCGGCTCAATTGCAGGCGGGCCTGGTCCATGTGGTTATTGTACAGATGGGCATCGCCAAAGGTATGGATGAAGTCGCCATAGTCCAGATCACATACCTGGGCCATCATCATGGTGAGCAGCGCATAAGATGCAATGTTGAAAGGTACCCCCAAAAATATATCGGCACTTCTTTGATAAAGCTGACAAGAAAGTTTCCCTTTCAATTCTCCCTTCAGGGGGTTAGGGGGCTCCACGTAAAACTGGAATAAGCTATGGCAGGGTGGCAAGGCCATCTGGTTCACATCGGCCACGTTCCATGCCGATACGATCATGCGGCGTGAGTCGGGATTGTTTTTGATCTGGTTCACCACCTGGGTTATCTGATCAATATGCCCGCCATCGGGTTTTGGCCAGGAGCGCCACTGGTAGCCGTACACCGGCCCAAGGTTGCCCTCGGCATCGGCCCATTCGTCCCAAATGCGTACGCCGTTTTCTTTCAGATAGCTGATGTTGGTATCGCCGCTCAAAAACCATATCAATTCATGGATGATGGATTTAAGGTGCAACTTTTTAGTGGTCACCATCGGGAAACCATCTTTAAGGTTGAAACGCATCTGGTAGCCAAACACACTTACCGTACCGGTTCCGGTTCTGTCATGCTTTTGCGCGCCGGTTTCCATCACATGGCTCATCAGGTCGAGATACTGTTTCATGTTGTTGTTAAGTTGATTGGGTTGATTGAGTTGGATTGGTTATTAAGTTGAAAACTAATGAACCAATGAACTAATGAACCAGTGAACATTTTGTTACAAAGAAAAATAATCTAATTTTGGTATCCTAACAGATGTGTAAAAATACAAGCAGTGTTAGTTTTTTTCTTATGATTCTTTTTCCAAACGCAAAAATAAACATTGGTCTTAACATTACCGAACGCCGGCCCGACGGTTATCATAATCTGGAAACCATTTTTTATCCGATAAATATTAAAGACGCCCTTGAGGTGGTGATGAGCGATGAGTTGAGTTTCGATTCATCGGGTCTGGATATCCCTGGCGGAATGGAGGATAATCTTTGCATTAAGGGGTATCATCTTTTGAAAAAAGATCATGACCTGCCGCCGGTAAGTATCCACCTGCATAAAAATATCCCGATAGGGGCCGGTCTGGGCGGTGGTTCGTCAGATGCTGCTTTTTTTATCAAACTGATCAACCAGCAATTTAAGCTTGGCCTGTCTGTTGATGAAATGACAGGCTATGCCCGTAAGCTGGGCGCCGACTGTGCTTTCTTCATCGAAGGCAAACCGGTATTCGCGTTTGAAAAGGGCGACGAGTTTGAACCCATAAAACTTGACCTGTCGAATTATAAAATTGCTTTGGTGATGCCCGATGTGCACATCTCCACATCCGAAGCCTTTAGCGGAATTAAACCAGCCCCGGTAAAAGACTCATTACTGGAACTGATCACCGAGCCTATTACCGAGTGGAAAAAATACATCAAAAATGATTTTGAAACCTCGGTGTTTAAAAATCATGTGGAGATAAGGGGTGTTAAAGCATCCCTTTACGAAGCCGGTGCAATTTATGCCAGCATGAGCGGAAGCGGGGCTTCTGTATTTGGCATATTTGAACAAACGCCCGATCTGCAACATTTGGAAATGGAGAATGAAGTGTTTTATTTGTAATGTCGGATTTCGGATGTTCGATTTCGGATCTATGAATTTACCTGTTAACGCATCAGTCGAGGCACGATGCAATCCCCGATAAGCAGGGCCGCTCTTTATGTCGCGGGAATTGCCATGCTATCACTCAGCAATGGCGCGCTTAGAAGATAAATCCGATATCAAATCAAACTCCCGCGTCTTCACTCACACCGCGACCTATGCCTTCAATCCAATCAGTGTCGCCACGGCCTTTCGCCACAGAGGTTAATAAGCGGCCGTGTAAGGCATTTGCCAGCGGCATGGGTATCTCACTTGACTGCGATAGTTTAAATGCAAGACGCGCGTCCTTATAGCCCAGTTTTGATTTGAACTTTACAGGTTGGTATTGTTTGTTGGCTATAGCCTTGCCGTAGTTCTGAAAAATAGGAGCGTTGAACAGGGTCGAACTAAAAAAGTTGGCCACTTGCGCGCGGTCCAATCCATTCTTCTCGGCAAGCGTATAAGCCTCTGCCATCATTTCTATCGAAGTCATGATCATGAAGTTTCCTGCTATTTTTACCACATTGGCCCCACCAGCGTCTTCACCAAAATCAATCACGCCCTGCCCCAGACAGTCAAGTACTGGTTTGGCGGTGTCTTTGGCATGTTGATCGCCCGATACGCAGATCCAAAGCTTACGGGCTGCCGCAGCTTCGGGTTGGCCGAATACCGGAGCCGCAAGGTAATGGCTGCCCGCCTCTTCATGAAGCGCTGTTAACTGTTGTGAGGTTTCGGGCGAAATGGTGCTCATGGAAATATGAAGAGCATGCTCAGGCAATTTTTCAAGGATGCCCTGGTCGCCCAGTGTCGTTTCTTTCAGCACCTCATCATCAGCCAGCATAGTGATGATGATGTGAACGCCTTCGGCAGCATCGGCCGGGGTTTTGCATTTGGTGATGTGTGCAGCATCAAGCTCGTCGGCTTTTGAGAGGGTGCGATTGTAAACCTGCAAATGATAACCCGCGCTGATGAGGTTTTGGGCCATGCTGATGCCCATGTTGCCAAGGCCTATAAATCCAATTTTCTTTTCCATGATGTTAACTGATATATTCTCTGTCTTCGTCGCTTAGTGTATTGGGGTCATCTTTTTTGTGCATGTTGTCATGATACCCTTCAATATCAAATTTTGCTTTTTTAGGACGCCCAACCATAATGCCTAAAATAAATGCCACCACTGCCACCACGATCATTATGGTCAGTTTTGAAATATAAAAATTCGCGAATAAAAAAGCGAACGGAACCTTGTCCGTGTTTTGTGCCAATGCCGCGGTAAGCATAACAGCGATGACCACAATGACGATTGTTTTAATACTCATGATGATTTGAATTAACAGTTAATACAATATGCAGTTTTTAAATCTTTATTAAAAATGATTTTTAGTTGGTAATACAATAAACACAAAACAGAAGCGGGGGTATGATCGAAAAAATCGGTGGCACAAAACCATTGGTCTTATCCTTATTAAAAGACCATGGACGTTTGAATCTTTTCAAATTTTAGTGAACGTTAAAATTACGAGTCACCAATAAGCTCATGATTCAATAAGATACTCCTGGTGATTTTTGCCTGGTTGGTCCTGATAAAATAACCGGTCTGTTTTTGCCCCCTCTATCATCACATCACTTGCTTTTGCGGAGGTTAAGTCTGCGGGAAATCCTTCGCTGAGAATCCGAAAATTTTCTGTGGTTTTAGTTTTTTGTATACAGCGAGTGGTGTTGAAGCATTTTATTTACAATCCCTGTTTTTAAGTTCAACACACTATGTTGTCAGTTTTAATTTGGTTTCTTACGTTGTAGTTTAGTGTTATATAATCTATTGTATATAGTTGATTAATAGAGTTGTAAATGCTTTAAAATGTAATGGTATTTTATTGTGCTAATTTTTTTAGTTTTTTGGTGTTTTAGTTAAATCTGATATGCTCAACTTTTACTTTTTATAAATCATATAATTATTTGATTATTAGTTAAATATAATTATTATATAAATCTTATTTTTAAATTAATCAACGCATATAAATAGGTGAAATGATAGAAAGTATGGACTGGGGATAGGATTTTAAATTTTATGATTTATTACACTAACAAAAATTGCAATTTTGCCTCTGTTAAGTGCTGGGGTATTTAAATGGTGCTGAACCCGTGTGAAAATTGTAATGCCTTAAAGGGCCTGAAAATGGGTTGTAATGGTGCGGGTATTTTATCCCCTATCGGATAGTATTGAGGGGGAAGAACGCAGATATTTAGGATTGGGTTAATTGGTTCGGCAGGACCTGCCCGGTACTAATGAGCAAATAAGTTTAGCGAAAATGAAGGACGTAGCAATGAAAGAATCAGGCTTGTGATCTGGTTTTTCGTTTGACAACTTGCTTTTGAGCTACCGGATACAAGAAGATTGTAGACAGGATAATGACCGCGCCGACCCAAAAACCGGTCGTCATTTTGTTCATATCGCCAAAGAAAATAAACGACATGAGTATGCCATAAACGGGTTCCAGGTTGGTAACAAGGGCCACCTTAAAGGCCGAAAGTTCGCGCATAACTGATACCCCGGCAACGTAAGCAAGCGATGTGCAAATGGTGCCGAGCAGCACCAGGTAACCAATGTCACTGCTTTTTAATAACAGCGAATTGTTAAAGCCGTGGGTAAATAAAAGATATAGGGATATCCAAAAAAAGGCCCCGACAAGCTCGTAGAATGCTATGGTAGGAGCTTCGTTTTTCTTTACCAGTTTTGAATTTATGATAGAGAAAAAGCTTGCACAAACCGCGCTTACAAGACCTGTTATAATGCCCTTAGTGTATCGTGTTTCAAATTTAAATATCAATACTATACCGGTTATAATTAATAACCCGGCCAGGATCTCGAGTTTTGAGATCCTGGTTTTATTGATCAGGGGCTCCAGTACAGCCGTAAATAAAGTGATGCTGGAGAGGCAAACCAACGTTACCGGAACGGTAGATAGTTTGATGGAAGCGAAGAAAAGCACCCAGTGAGCGCCCACTAAAGCACCTGTAAATATCAGTTTCAGAAAGGTTTTTTGGTCGACCTTAATGGCTGTTTTGTTGAATTTAAAGTACAAAAACAGCGAGATAAAGGCTATAAATACCCTGTACCATACCAATTGAACGGCCGAAATGGTGATAAGCGCGCCTAAAATTCCGGTAAATCCCCATATAAAAACTGTAAAATGGAGTATGATCAGGTTCTTATTCGGGCCTGCTGAGCCGTTTTTTGTCACTATTTTGGAGCTTTTAAAAGTAAATAATAAGCAAAAATGCCAAAAAATAAGTTAGGAATTAACACGGTAAAAATAGGAGGCACACCCCCTTTTATGGAAAAAACGATGGAAAACTTCTCTAAAATAATGTAAGCAAAACAAAGCAAAATACCTATCCCCAATGGTAAACCAACGCCACCACGTACCTTACGTGAAGACAACGCTACACCCAAAACAGTTAAAACGTAAGCCGATAAAGGATACACAAAACGGTGAAACTTTTCAAAATACAGGTTATTTAACACCTCAGGCCGGCGTAATTTTTCCTTATCAATATTCTTATTCAACTCGTTTAATGACATGGCCGCGTACACATTATCGTACACAATAAAATCGGTTGGGTGCATATCAAGTGTAGTATCCTTTTGTGGCACATTGCTTAAATACTGTTCTTTAAGGCCCTTTATATACTTAACATTATAATTTTTTAATGACCAAACTCTTTTAACAGAGTCATAGGTAATTGTGCTGGCAATAAGCTTTTCGCGCAAGGTATCACCGTTGAATTTCTCCATAATGAACTGGTAACCTGTATGAACGGTTTGATCATAGTTTTGCAGATATACAAAGGTATGCTTATCGATCTGCATGTGTACCTCGCTCTTAGTTGGGTCATTATCAGTTATGCCATTGGCATTTTCGAAGTCGTTTTTTAAGTGATTGGTATATGGTATCAGGTATACATTGGCAAAAAACGATACTACAAAAATGAGGGTTGAAGCTATAAAATAAGGTCTTAAAAAACGATTAAAACTGGCTTTTCCGCTTAAAATTGGTACTATTTCCGTTTGATTTGCCATCTTGGCCGTAAATAATATTACCGCCAGAAAGTTGATAAGCGGTGACAGCATATTAAGGTAAAAAGGAATGAACCCGGCATAATACTGGAATATAATATCATGAAGTGTGGCATGTTTGTTCAGAAAATTATCCAACTTTTCTGACACATCGAACACAACCGATACTACTATAAAAACACCCATGGTAAACACAAAAGTGCCCAGGTATTTTTTAATAATAAACCTGTCAATAACCTTCAGATGCCGGTGTATAAAAGCCCTCATCCTTTGATCATTTGTTTTTTAGTACGGTAGCAAATACCAAAAAAAGTATGCCTATTATATCTCATTATTTGAATTTATGTTCTGTTATAATCGCTGGCCAAGTTGTTTAACCATCATATTTTTCCAGTTATAAAACTCGCCAGCAATGAGCTTTTTACGAGCTTCCTTAACCAGCCAAATATAAAAATGCAGGTTATGCAGGGTGGCTATCTGCGCGCCAAGCATCTCGCCCGAGTGTATCAAATGGCGTAAATAAGCTTTGCTGTACTCTTTATCAGCAAATAGCTCACTATCCGCTTCAATGGCCGAAAAATCGTTCTTCCACTTCTCATTTTTGATATTGATGATACCGTTTTTTGTAAAAAGCATCCCGTTGCGTCCGTTACGGGTTGGCATAACACAATCAAACATATCAATTCCTAAAGCAATATTTTCCAATATATTAACCGGTGTGCCTACACCCATTAAGTAACGTGGTTTTTGCTGTGGTAATATATTACAAACAATTTCTGTCATGGCATACATTTCCTCGGCCGGTTCACCTACCGAAAGTCCGCCTATGGCATTGCCCTCGCGCTCAAAGGACGCGATCACTTCGGCCGATTTTTCACGCAGATCTTTATACACCGATCCCTGCACTATAGGGAACAATGTTTGATCGTAACCATACTTTGGTTGGGTACTATCAAAGCGCTCGCAACAGCGTTTTAACCAACGGTGCGTCATATCAATTGACCGCCTGGCGTAATGATAATCGCAGGGATAAGGGGTACATTCATCAAAGGCCATAATGATATCGGCCCCTATTATACGTTGAATATCCATCACATTTTCGGGCGTGAACAGGTGTTTTGAGCCATCAATATGCGAACGGAAAGTAACACCTTCCTCCTTAATTTTACGTACTTCGGTAAGCGAATACACCTGGTAACCGCCGCTATCAGTTAAAATAGGGCCGTCCCAGCCGTTGAACTTGTGCAATCCGCCTGCGCTTTCAAGCGTGCTCAGGCCGGGCCTTAAATACAAATGGTAGGTATTACCCAAAATAATTTGCGCCTCTATATCCTTTTTAAGCTCACGCTGGTGTACCGCTTTTACGGTACCCGCTGTACCAACAGGCATAAACATAGGAGTTTGTATAATGCCGTGGTCGGTGGTAATTTCACCTGCCCGGGCTTTTGAAAGCGGGTCTTGTGCTGTTAAATTAAATTTCATTTTGAGGTTGCAAAATTAACAAATAAAGCGGATTAAGGAGCAAGGGATTGAGGCGATTAAAGCGCAAGGATGGTGGGAGCAAGGAGTACGGATGGAATTAAGGATAAAAAAATAAAAGAATTTTTTCAACCGCTTAATAGTGAAGCATGCAGCGGGAAAAAGCATTGCAATATTGGATAAACCCATCCTTTTGTTTGCTGTCTTTTTCCTTTGTCTCTTATCTATCCGTCCAGGCTACTTACTTCCTCTGTCATTGTGGATAAAAACCTTTTAATGTGTGTAATAATCATGAAATAAACTCCAATAAACTCCGTTTATCCCGGCGATTTTTAACAAATTTGCCTGATTTATTATAACCTTTTGGAAACTTATATACGCGACGCGCTTTTTATCCTATTTCAGCTCTGTTTTATAGTTCAGCTGTATTACCTGATAAGCAACCATAATCGCCTTGCGCGTTATAAACCAATGGATCAATTGCCTGAGGTTTTGATACCGGTTACTGTAATTATAAGTGCACGTAACGAGGCCGAAAATTTGCGGGAGAATCTACCTTTTATACTACAGCAAAACTACGCAGATTTTGAGGTTGTAGTGATCAACGACTGCTCCTACGACTCATCAGACATAGTTTTGGAAGACATGCAGCGCGAATACCCGCATTTAAAAGTGGTAACCATAACCGAGCACGAACGTTTTAAAACAGGGAAAAAATTTGCGCTTACCCTGGGGATAAAGGCCGCGAAAAACGAATATTTATTGTTTACAGATGCCGATTGTAAACCAGCTTCGGTAAACTGGATAACCCGTATGGCGGTTAATTTTGGTACCGGGGCTCAGATAGTTTTAGGCTATTCACCTTATTATAAAACGGGTAATTTTCTGAATCCCTTTACCCGTTTTGAAACATTAAAAACTGCCATAAATTATTTATCAAGTGCCCTTAACGGCGATCCTTACATGGGTATTGGCCGTAACCTGGCCTATACCAAAGCCCTGTTTTTTAGTCAAAAAGGTTTTGCATCACACATGCATATTATATCTGGCGATGATGACCTGTTTGTAAATCAACATGCCACTGCCGATAATACTATTATTGAGATACACCCCGAAGCTTTTGTTTATACCAGTGCGAAAACAACCCTTACATCCTGGTACAGACAAAAGAAACGGCATATGGGAGTAGGCAAACTGTATAAAAATAAGCACAGGCGAATGCTTAGCTTTGATGCGATGAGTGGCTTCTTATTTTATATTTTACTCATATTATGCCTTATTTTTAAATATGAACCGGTACTGGCATTAGGTTTGTTTATTTTTAGATTAATATTACAACTAATTATTTACAGCAAGATATTTAAAAAGCTGAGCGGCAAGGACCTGATCTGGTATTTGCCTTTTTTTGATATTATTTATTATATGTATTTGAATGTTTTTGGGCTTATCGGGACATTTTTAAAAACCACCCAATGGAAATAAACGCTAATTTTACTGATAATGCAAAGAATGATTTTCACCTGGTAGTAAAAGCCCGAGAGGGCAATCAAAAAGCGTATGCCGATTTGATGCACAGGTATAAGGATTCGATTTATTTTATGGTTTTAAAAATGGTTAACAATAAGGAAGATGCCATGGACCTTACTGTTGAAACCTTTGCAAAAGCGTTTGAAAAATTAGATAAATACCAGCCCGACTACGCCTTTAGTACCTGGCTGTTCAGGGTTGCAACCAATAACTGTATCGATTTTATCCGCAAAAAAAAGCTTAACACCCAATCAATTCATGGCATGACCGATGATGATGGGGATGAAAAGCCGCTGCAAATAAAGGCCGATGTTTTAAATCCCGAAGAAACATCGATTAAAAAACAGCAAACACAAGAGCTAAAATTACTGATAGAAAGCTTGCCTCACCGCTACCGCAACCTGATCACACTGCGTTATTTTGACGAACTATCATACGAAGAAATAGCCCAGCAACTTGATTTGCCATTGGGTACGGTTAAAGCACAATTATTTAGGGCCAGGTACCTGCTTGGTAACATCATTAACCGTTTTAACAGGGATGACATCTGATATTATATTCAAATATTTTCCTGATCTGACAGCTCAGCAGCGCGCGCAAATTGAACAGTTGCCTGAGTTATATAATAATTGGAACAGCCAGATCAACGTAATTTCCCGTAAAGATATCGATCTTTTATACGAGCGCCATGTACTGCACTCCATAGGCATTGCCAAAGTAATGCAGTTTTTACCCAGCGAAAGCGTGCTTGACGTAGGTACCGGTGGTGGTTTTCCGGGTATTCCGCTGGCTATTTTATTCCCCGAAACGCAGTTTCATTTAGTTGATTCCATTGGGAAAAAGATAAAAGTAGTGCAGGAAGTTGCCAAAGCCCTGGGTTTAATCAACGTTAAAGCCTCGCACCAGCGTGCCGAGCAGATTGACGAAAAATTTGATTTTGTGGTATCGCGCGCGGTTACACAGCTTAAAGATTTTTATCCCTGGGTACGCGCCAAGTTCAATAAACAATCAAAAAATACCCTGCCGAACGGTATTTTATACCTCAAAGGCGGCGATCTGGAGCAGGAAATTAAAGAATCGGGCCTAAAAGTGCAGCAATACTACCTTAAAGATTATTTTACTGAGGAGTTTTTTGAGACTAAGCAGGTGATATTCGTGAAGGGGGGAACTCTATAACTTGTCATGGGTAACATAGTGAAGCATCTATTGTTCGATATGCAAATGGCGAATAGATCGTTCAGGATGACAATTGTAGATTTGTTATATCTATTAAAAAGGGGAAAGGCCATTACACGGAAAAATGCCGAAGCGGTTTTAGCCGTTCAGCAGTTTGTTTAGATGCTATAATATACCGAACAGGTTATTTTTTTGTATCGACATACCCAACTATAACAACTTCATTTAGCGAATATGTAGGCCCCGATTCAACAACAATCGTGTTCGCTTCTGGTTTGTTTTTAGCATTAGCCGGAGCGTTATAATCCGGTACCTTACCTACGTTATTATCATTCTGATCAACAAGGCTGAAAGAAACCGGGACAGAGTATTTGCCTGATTTTGTGTTAAGCGTACCATTGTAATTTTTAATAACTCTTACAACTTCTGCATCCATAACGTCATAAAGGCCTCTTGTAATTTTTAAATCTCCTATTTTGCCGTTATTAATATTAAAAGTTAGAATTATCCTGCCTGCAAAATGATTTTCACGTGCAACTGCGGGGTATCTTACATGTTTTGCGATGTACATGTACAGATCATCAAACGGACCTTTTGGAGCCGGCGGGGTAACTACAACACCATCTGCCTTGGGGGCTATTTTAACATCCTTAGGTGCAGCAGGTATTACTTTTGAAACCTTTGGGGCCTTTACCGGCGGTGCTGGCGGTGGCGGAGGAGGTATATTGATTGCTTTTTTGTTTATGGTTGCAGGTGCATGAGGTGGTGGCATCACCGGGTATTTACCGTCGTTATAAAAGATCATATCGAGGTCGTAACCAGGCTGTTTTAAAATAGCGGCATCGGCAGATTTGGCAAATTTTTGATAATCAGTACAGAAATTTATTATTATTTTATGTTCGCCGGGTTTATCAGCAACTGATCCGTTGTAAGATAAAAAAGCTTTTAACACCTCGTCATTAAACTCATCAGCAGCCCTTTTTAATATTTTTATATCAGATAGTTTATGATCATTTTTTATGTTGATACTTACTACCACTAAGCCAGCCCTTTCAGCTTTTAATGCCTCTTTTGGGTAATTAATGGTTTTATTTATGTAATTAAAAAGACCAACATATCCGTCCTTAACACTTGTAGGCGGCGGTGGAGGCTGTAACATGTATTTGGGCACTTTAGGCTGTTGTGGTTTGGCTCCTGAGTCTGTTGCTGCTAATAATTTTGCTTTTTGCTGTGGTGCGAGATCAACCCAGCCATAAGTTTTACTAAATCCTAAGGTTGATGCGCAAAGCAATCCAGCGCAAATGGGCACAGCCATGAGGTATTTTAGCCTGGCTAAACTCCCCGAACGTTTTTGGTTTAACATAATGATCCTCTTTTTTAACAGGTTATAATTGAAAAATGAATGCGTAATAGATGAGCCATTAAGGCCGTAAGCATTGTTTACTAAAAATGAAGAGTAGGACAATGCATCGGTTTCATGAGCTGCGGTTTGCTCATCAGCAATGTATTCATGCACGGTTTTAAGGCTTACCTGCATCAGGTAAATGAAGGGGTTAAACCAGTTAATGATCTTTATGAGTTCCATGAAAATAATATCCGCCGAATGTTTTTGCCTGATATGTACCAGCTCATGCCGTATAATGATATCGCTGCCTGCTGTTTTTGTGCCGATAAACAGGTAATTAAAAAACGAAAAGGCAGTATTTGAACCATCAATGCCTATCAATTTATACTTATTATCAACCAGGGCATTGGTTGTCCGGGTCATCTTGATCAGCCTGAAAATTTTAAATATCAGTACCAATGCAAACACTATAACACCAAGCAGGTAGACATATAATAGCACATTATCTACAGTAATATAGGTAATATGACTCACCGGAGAAACTTCGGTTGTTATGGATTTTAAGCCGGTGGGTGCAAGGAGCACCACATTTACAACTCCTGATTCAACAGGTTTTAAAGCACCTATTTGTATTATTGGTAAAAGGAACGATAGGATACAACTGAGCAATAGGTAAGCCCTGTTCAGCGTATAATAAGTTTCTTTGTTTAAAAACAGACAATAACCGGTATAAAATACTACGAGGTATAAATTCGCTTCGAGCAGATAATGCAGCCAGTTCATGATTTCTTATCTTTAAGTTGATCAATCAGTGAGGTTAATTCGTCCAATTCCTTTACGCCGAGCTTCTTTTCGTCAACAATAAACGATACCAGGCTTTGGTAGGAATTGCTGAAATAGTTTTTCATCATCTTATCAAACGTGAACTTTTTGTACTGATCATCGCTAATGAGCGGATAGTATACATGTGAGTTTCCGTAGGCTTTATGATCAATAAAACCTTTGCCCTCCAGCACCCGAACTACGGTTGATACCGTGTTATAGGCCGGTTTAGGATCGGGCATTTGATCAATAATATCTTTTACAATAGCTTCTTTTAATTGCCACAGTATCTGCATGATCTGTTCTTCAGCTTTGGTGAGTTCTTTGATATTCATAGCAAACTATCTTTATAGTTACATAAAGGTAAAACTATTTTTATAGTTTGCAAACTATTTTTGTAGTTTTTTATTTGTGCTAATATTTTTAGGATTTTTTAATACATTAGAGACGGAAAATGGATTTCAAACATGCAGATGTACGAGTGTGCAGATGGTAATGAATTATTATATCGAAATATAATAGATCAAAAGCAAATATGCCCATGAGTATGTTGGCCATGAACCTCCGCACCCCGACTCACCCTTTAGGCGAATCGTAAAAAGTTAAATGTCCATCTTCGGTGCTGATAGAGCGCCAGTCGTCGTTATCAAAGCTGATCAAGGCTATGGCACAGGTAGGTACATCACGAATTTGTCCGGTGAGGTAATGTAATAGGTGGCTTATCCCCGGATTATGCCCAACCAGGCCAATAAAATTATATTCATTTGGCAGGTTATTGATCACATTTACAAGCGTGTGTTCGCTGGCGTCATATATCCTTGTATCCGTATCGGCGGGGGGTAAATGCAGGTGTTCTGCAAATATCTGAGCCGTAGTAAGTGTGCGCAGGGCCGGACTTGTTACGATAATCTCCGGAATGCTGGCTTGTCTTTTTAAAACATTCGCCATAAATAAAGCATCCTGCATTCCTGATTGCTTTAAAGGTCTTTCAAAATCAACATAACCGCTTTCATGTGTTGCTTTAGCATGACGAATTAATAGCAGATTTTTCATGTGACCCCTGTTTAATTTTAGTAACAGTCTTATTTTATTGTAGTTACAGGCAGATACTTATAGAAGTATAACAACGGCTAATTTCAATAAGTTTTTCTTAATAACATAAATAAAAACATTGCTATTCTATTTATTCACAAATTGAACAATGCCATCCTCGGGCATATCATTCATGCACTTAAAATGGCCAAGCGGACACTTTTCTAACCCGAATTTGGAGCATGGACGACAGGGCAGATCAATACCGGCAACCAATACATCTTTAACCATGTAGGGTTGTACGCCCAACAGATCGGGTACAGTACCACCCCAAACAGATACAATGGGTTTATTAAATGCTTCGGCAATATGGGTTAGGCCGGTATCAAAACCAATGATACCTTTAGCCTGCGATACCAGGTACACCGATTCATCAAGCGATGTAATACCACATGCATTATAAACAGGTGCGCCAATTGCTCCGGCAATAATATCGCCATTGGCCTTAACATCATTGCCACCCAGCAGCAGTACCGGGCTATTAAGCTGCCGGCAAATGCTGATGATCTTATCATTAGGCATTCTTTTGGTAAAATGAGTGGCTCCAATTACAAAGGCGATATATTCTTTTTGATGCGTGAGGGGCAGCAAGTTGTTTAATTGATGCTCTGCTTTTATGTAGTAATCAATAGGCTGGCCGTCATTAACCACACCTAAAAATTTAACGGTTTTGAGGTAACGGTCAACCAGGTGAATGGGGGATATCAGCTTCAGTTTAAACTTTAAACTAAGCCACTTTCTTAGTGGTTGTTTCTGATAGGTTGATGACCGGATGCCTGTGCGAAGCTTGATGATAGCGGTGCGCAGGTTGTTGTGCAGATCGATGATATAATCGTATTGTTCTGCCTTTATTTCCTGAATAGTTGCTGATAATGTTGATTTTAGCAACAGTAGCTTATCAACATAAGGATTGTTATCGTAAATGTATTTAAAGGCGGGTTTGGTTAAAAAATGAACTTCGGCTCGGGGTATTTGCTTTTTTAGGCAGCGTACAACAGGGGTGGTATAAATAATATCGCCCATGGAGCTAAAGCGGATCACCAGTATCTTCATTTTTTTGCCTTATCAGGTAATTTGGTTCCTGATCTTTTCAATTATGGAGGTTGACGAATACCCTTCCACAAAATTAATCGTTTTCACCTCGCCACCATTTGCTATCACTTCCTTTGCGCCTACGATATTTTCTACCGAATAATCTGCACCCTTTACCAATATATCGGGCAATAAGGTGCTGATCAGGTGCTGCGGGGTATCTTCTTCAAAAACCACTATAGCATCTACAAAAAATAAGGCGGCCAATATAGCAGCCCTGCTGCTCTGGTCATTTACCGGTCGGCTTTCGCCTTTTATACGTTTAACCGAACTATCGGCATTTAAACCGATGATGAGCTTATCGCCAAGTTCGGCCGCTTTGGCCAGATAAGTAACGTGGCCAATATGCAGCAGATCAAACACACCATTGGTAAAAACTACCTTTTTGCCCTCACTTTGCCAGCTTTGCAACTGTTTTTTAAGCGATGGGAGGTCGGTTATTTTATCAGTAAGTATTTTTTCGAGGTCGATTCTCATGTTTTTTTATTTGTAGAGGCGCATCACATGCGTCTTTTTTTTGATTATATGGAGACGCATGTGATGCGCCTCTACAGTTTATATTAATCAAACAAATCATCAACTGCCTGGCACATAATATGGCCTATCAGTATATGCATTTCCTGTATGCGTGCTGTTGTATTTGAAGGTACAATGATGTTCAGATCGCAAATTCCATTCATTTTACCACCATCACGGCCCGATAATCCCAGTGTTTTACAGCCTAACTGGGTTGCAGTTTCAAAAGCGTTCAAAATACTCTGGCTATTTCCGCTGGTTGATATACCGATGAACAGATCACCCGGACGCGCGAATGCCTCTACCTGGCGCGAAAATACCCTGTCAAAATGATAGTCATTAGCAATAGCCGTAAGTGCCGAAGTATCAACGGTTAACGCTATGCCCGGAAACGCTTTTCGCTCCTTTACAAACCTGCCTGTTAGTTCTGCTGCCAGGTGCTGGGCATCGGCAGCGCTGCCGCCGTTACCGGCAAATAAAACTTTGTTGCCACTTTTTAATGTTGTGGTCATTAACTCGCAGGCTTTTTCAATATCCCCAATCAGGGTATCAATTACCCGCTGCATAGTGCGTTGATGATCTTTAAGTGCGTCTAAAACCATGTTCTTTTGGGGTTCGTGTTTCGTGTTATGAGGTTCGGGATGTACATGCTAACTTTTAAATTATACGTCTTTTATCTTTTGTCCTTCAATCTTTGCTCCATATAACCTTTTACCCCTTCTCTATATCATTAATTATTTCATCAATAGTGGTAGTAGCACTGCCTACCTGGCGTATTACAATAGCGGCGGCATGGTTTGCAAGTTCACAGGCTTCTTCAATAGTTAAACCTGCCGCTATAAAATAGGCGATGGTAGCAAGCACAGTATCGCCGGCGCCGGTCACATCAAAAACCTCGGTAGCTTTAACGGGTAACATCTTGTGTGTTAGCTCACTTAGTATTACCATACCCTCTTCTGATAAGGTTACTACCAGGTATTCAGTTCCGGTTTGCTCAAAAATAGCTTTTGCCGCCTGTTTCAGGCTTTCAATCGAGTCTATTTTCTCGGTTTTAGCAGCTTCGGCCAGTTCTTTACGGTTGGGTTTTATAATGTAAGCGCCTTTATATTTTTCATAATTTAATCCTTTAGGGTCAATTATTACTTTTTTGCCCTGCTTGTTTGCCGCAATTATCAATCGTTGTGTTAATGCAGGCGAAAATAGTCCCTTATTATAGTCAGATAATATCACCATATCCACTTTTTCCATATAGCCACTCAGGTGACTGATCAGTTCATCAGCAATATTATCTGATACAGTATCGGTGGTTTCCCTGTCTATCCTTACCAACTGATGGCTACCGGCTAAAACACGGGTTTTAACAGTAGTAGGGCGGGTGTTATCTTTAATAATGGTATGTGTTTCTACCCCTTCACTGCTCAGTATTTCAATGATCTGGCTGCCTGCGGCATCGTCGCCTATTACACCGGCCACGGTAACCTGTGCACCCAATGCCACAAGGTTTTGCACCACATTGCCCGCGCCACCAAGCGTAACAGATTCGCTTTTTACATTCACAATGGGTACCGGCGCTTCGGGCGATAACCGGGTGGCATTGCCCAGTATATAATGGTCAACCATCAGATCGCCTATAACCAATATAGCCGGTTTTTTATTTGACGATTGTATGGAACGTACTTTATCTATCATGTATATCTTTGTATTGGGGCGCATTAGTCAATAAGTCTTTCGTCATTGGATCATTAAGTCAATGATCCTTTGTCCTTCCGTCCTTTATCTACTTCACTGCCAACCTCTTTTTTTCAAAAACTTTCGAAATTTCCTGTAACGATAACGCGTTAAGGCACATTTCCTTATATAGGCCGCCTTTACGGGCTGCTAAAACGCCGTAATGCATGTCTAAAAAGCCCTCTACACGGTGGGCATCTGGGTTAATAGATAGCCAAACACCTTTTTCCAAAGCATACTGGTGCCAGCGCCAGTCCAGATCAAGCCTTAATGGGTTAGCATTAATTTCAATCACCACATTGTTGGCAGCACAGGCATCAATTACCTTTTTATAATTGATGGGATAACCGCCGCGGCTTAACAACAACCGGCCGGTAGGGTGGCCCAGTATAGTGGTATAAGGGTTTTCAATAGCTGTAATTAACCTTGATGTAGCTTTTTGCTCATCCATTTTAAGTATGGAATGCACAGATGCTACTATAAAATCAAATTTTTGTAAGATCTCCTCCGGGTAATCAAGCGAACCATCATACAAAATATCCGACTCGATACCTTTAAATATATGAAAACCATCCAGCTTTTTGTTTAAATGGTCTATTTCTTCATGCTGCTGTAATACCCGTTCAATGCTTAATCCTTTGGCATAAAACGCGCTCTTGCTATGGTCGCACATGCCCAGGTATTCCAGTTTTAAATTATCGCGGCAGTACAGGGCCATTTCTTCCACAGTATTTACACCATCGCTCCAGGTGCTGTGGTTATGCAGACTGCCTTTAAGGTCGTGGGTAATGATCAGGGTTGGCAGTTCATTTTTTCCAGCCTTTTCAATAAAGGTGGTGCCTTCGCGCAGTTCGGGTTGCATCCAGGCCAAACCAGCTTTTTTATAAATAATTTCCTCACTATCAGGCTGATCAAGAGACGTATTAATACGCTCCAATACAGCCTGAACATGATCGTCGGTGCCCGTGTTCAGGAATAGTTCATTAAAATAATCAGCCTTATCAACGCAAATAATATCAACCAGCAAGCCGTTTTGCAATTCGCCTGATATATGGTTCTCGTTTAGCGATACATTGCTGATGATATTTGATTTTAATAAAGCTTCGTGTGCAATTTCATGATTAACACTGCCCAACACGATCACAATTTCGGTAATGATCTCATTTAACCTGCGAAACTCGCCTGCAAAATGTTTCAAAGCATCCGGAAAAATGGCTTTAACCTCATCCATGAGCTCATTGGCCTCTTTTTCAACCTGGGCAAAAAGGAATTTGCCATTGCTGGCCATCCTAAACTCAATAGCCTTACGAATCTCTTCCTGGGTTTTAAGGCCAAAACCTTTAGCCTCGATCAGGCGATTCTCATTACAGGCATAAAAAAGTTCTCCTGTGGTTTCAATACCCAACTCGCGCCAAATAATGGCTACCTTTTTAGCGCCTATACCTTTAATGCCCATCATCTCTACCACGCCGGGCGGAGTAGTGGCCAGCAGTTCATCCATTTCGGCAATGGTGCCGTTTTCAAAAAGTTGTATAATTTTGGAGGCAATGCTTTTACCAATGCCATCAACCTTTTCCAATTGCTCCAATGTTTTGCCGGCAATAGGGAAGGGCAGCTTATCAACCTTAAAAGCAGCATTAGCTATCGACTTTATTTTAAAGGGATTAACCTCATGCAATTCCATGAGTTGCGATAGTAAACGAAGTGTGCGGGCTATGGGTTTATTTTCCATAATGATATTGAGGCGGTAAAAATACAAAAAGCCATTGGAATGATGGCTTTTGTGCGCTGTTTGTTTTTCTAATACCAGATTCCCCTCAATAGGGGAACCGCTCTTACCTTGCTCTTTAACGTTGTTTAACTTACGAAGTAATTATGTAAGAAAAGCATAGCGCAGGGACTGCGGTCATCCTCCAATTAAGGAGGGCCGAAATTTTAATTTTAAGCGATAACTTTAAGTTTCGCAATGATTAACAATTAAAAAGTTGCGCTATGCCAAGAACAAATTTGCAAAAACAAAATGACTTTAGCGGTCAGAATTTTTATGTTGGACTTGATGTTCACAAGAAATCATGGTCTGTAACGATCCGGAGTATGGGTATCCAGGTAGGGCACTTCACGCAAGCACCGGGAGCCGAAGCGTTTTTAAAACTTTGTAAGTTTTAAGGACCCCACTTCCCCTAAAATAAAAAAAAGCCACCCATACAGGCAGCTTTTTCAATCAAAATATAATAGGAAAACTTATTTAATCACAATATCATAAGGCAGGCGGGTTTGCGGGGTACGCATCATTTGTGTTATACCTTTAATTTGTTCATATACCCTATAGCTATCACCCAGTTCAGATTTCAGCATACGGGTGCGTGCTTCTACAGTTACATCGCCGCTTAGCTGGTTAAGGAAACTTTTTTGTTCGGGATAGGCTACCAGGCTATAGCTCTTAACATTGGCCTTTTTTGCTGCCGATGTTATGGCATCATTAATATTACCGAGGCGGTCAACCAGGCCAATTTTTAATGCCTGCGAACCTGTCCATACCCGGCCTTGGCCTATACTATTAATGTAGGCTTGTGTTTTGTGCCTGCCTTCGGCTACTGCTTTGGTAAAATCATCATAACCGTGATTTACATTATTTTGCAATATGAGCTTTTCATCGGGGGTTAAGGGTCTGTTGATATCACCCAGATCGGCATATTTTCCGGTTTTTACACCATCGAACGTAACACCCAGTTTGTCATTAAAAAGCTTTTGCATGTTAGGCAGTATAGCAAAAATGCCTATAGAGCCTGTAATGGTATTGGGCTGGGCAATAATGGAATCGGCAGCACATGCTATATAATAACCGCCTGATGCTGCAACATCACCCATAGAAACAATAATAGGTTTTACTTTTTTGGTAAGCATTACTTCACGCCATATCACATCCGAAGCCAGTGAACTACCTCCTGGTGAATTTACGCGCAGCACAACCGCTTTTACTTTGTTATCCAACCGCACTTTGCGCAAGGCTTTTGATATTCTTTCAGATCCTATGGTGTTATCATCACCGTCGCCGCCAGAAATTTCGCCCGAAGCATAAACAATCGCTATACGGTTTTTGGACGACGAGGAATTATCAAGGCTGTCTTTTTCAGTACTGCTCTTGGTATATTCGCCCAGTTCAATACTGTTAAGATCGCTTTTTTGCTTTGTTCCGGTACGTTTTTTCAGGTCGTCCAGTATCTCGTCCTTGTATTTTAAGCCGTCAACCAGTTTTAATTTTAACGCATCTTCAGGGATCTGTACGCGCATTTGATTGGCATAATTGAATAATGAATCTTTATTAATGCCACGGCTTTTGCTGATGCCGGTTAAATAATGATCATATAATGAGCCCAGGTAGGAGGTAACCTGCATCCGGTTGGCATCGCTCATTTTGGTGAGTATCAATGGTTCAACAGCGCTTTTGTAGGTACCTACTTTAATTATTTGCGCTTCAATGCCTAATTTATCAAGCGCGCCCTTTAAAAAGGTGATCTGAGAGCTAAATCCGTGAAATTCAAAAATGCCTTTGGGGTTAATATACACCTTATCGGCAACTGATGCCAGGTAATAAAAGCCCTGGGTGTATATTTCGGCGTAAGCAACAACAAACTTTCCTGATTTTTTAAAATCTATCAAAGCATTGCGGATCTCTTCGGTAGTAGCCTGGCCCGATGTCATGTAACTTTCATCCAAGAAAATGCCTTTTATATCAGGATCGGCTTTTGCTTTCCTGATGTTGGCCAGTATATCATTAAGGCCGGTTGATTTATCCTTATCCAATCCTAAAAAACCTAATCCGGCCAAAGGATTATTGGGGGTACGTTCGGTTATTGGCGTTGTAAATGCCATATGCAGCACGCTATTGGGTTCAACTTCAACAGTTTTATCACTGCTTGCCGCGTATATTATTCCTGCCACAATAACAACTAAAATGAAAGTGGCTAACAAGATACCCACTATAGAGGCCAGAACGAATTTGAAGAATTGTTTCATTAATGTTATAAATCTTTATATCTATGCAAACTTAGTAATTCAATACCGATAATGTTAAGAGCCGTTTCTATAATATTTGTTACAACATGAATAACATTTTTTTACTCATAGGCAGTAACCTGGGCGATAGGAAATTGTTTCTTAAACAGGCTATTAAACATATTGAAGCTGATATTGCCCCGCTGATAAAGGCATCATCAGTGTATGAAACGCAATCATGGGGTAAAACCGACGCACCAGATTATCTTAACCAGGTACTTATACTGCAAACTTTGCTGCCCGTGCAAGTGGTACTTCAAAAAATATTGGCTATTGAAAATCTTTTGGGCCGCAAGCGCGAAGAAAAATGGGGATCGCGTATTATTGATATTGATATTTTGTTTTATGGCGATGCCGTTATTGATGAGCCAAAGTTACAGGTGCCACATCCCGAATTGCATAAACGACGATTTACATTGGAACCTCTTGCCGAAATAGCTGCCGACTTTGTTCACCCGGTGTTGAATAAAAATATTTTACAGCTTAAAAATGAACTTAAAGACAACTTGATTGTAAAAAAAGTATAAATTTATATATCATAACTTTTATATGTCAGATATTTCGCCCGATCAAGACCTTGATCTTTCTTTTTTATATGAAATTGCCGATGGCAGTAATGAGTTTCTTGTAGAATCAATAGGTATGTTCCTGGAGCAAACTCCGCAGTTAATTGCAACTATTAGCGATGCATTGGCTAATGGTGACTGGGACACTGCCTCGAAAACTTCGCACAAATTAAAGCCCAACCTTGGTTTTTTTGGCATGCAGATAAGTCAGGCAACTATACAGGAGGTTGAACTGGCCTGTAAAGCAGGCGCTCCAAATTCTGCTGAAATATTTGAAAAATTTAATCAGGTAAAGGCAATTGTTAATGCCAACCTGATCACCCTTAAACAAATAAAGGAAGAGAAAGAAGCGGGGTTGTAGGAGGGGAAGGTAAAAGGATAAAGGTGAAGGGTAAAAGGTCTGGAATATCTGACATTGAATTTCACAACTCCGAATAAAGCGTAAATCTTACGATACCTTGTTGTAATAAAGAGCAAATAACCTTTAGCCTTTTACCTTTCAGCTTTAACCTAACTATACTTCCTGTATTTTAAAAGTATAGCTTTCCATGATCAGGTTAGCTAATAGGTTTTTGCAGGCTTGCTCCACTTTGGTGTGTGCTGTTTCGGCATTATCAGCCTCAATTTCAAGCGTGATATGTTTGCCTATGCGCACATTTTGTATTTCGGCTAAACCAAGGTTTTTCATGCTTCCGGTTACTGCTTTTCCCTGAGGGTCAAGTATTTCTTTTTTGGGCATTACGTCAATTTCAGCCTGGAACTTTGTCATTTGTGATTTTAAATTGAATTAAAGATAAGGTGATGTATATAAATATAACCACAGGAACTGCCACAAATTTAAAAAATAGAATCAGTATTGCCGAAAACAACAGCAGTAAATAGCGGAAAATGTTTTTATTAAAATCGCGGTTCTTGAATTTAAGCGACATAAGCGGTATTTCAGATACCAGTAATATGCACATCACTATAATTAAACCCGTTAATATGTAAGGATTTAGAATGTAACGGGCTAAAACTTCGTATTGCTGAATAATTAGTGGGAGCGAAGCAATAAATATAGCATTGGCTGGTGTTGGCAGGCCAATAAAACTATCAGACTGGCGGGTATCATTGTTGAATTTGGCCAGGCGTAAAGCCGAGAATACCGTTATTGAAAATGCTATATAACACAAATAGGGACTTATGTGGTCAATTTGTGGAGCTTTTAAGTATAACTCATATAATATAGCTGAAGGTAAAAAACCAAAGCTTACCATATCGGCAAGTGAATCCAGATCCTTACCTATAAATGAATAGGAGTTAAGCACCCTTGAAGCAAAGCCATCAAAAAAATCAAAAATGGCGGCAAGAAAAATAGCATATGATGCAACCAGCAGGTTATCCTGAAATGCAAATACGATCCCTATACAGCCGCTGAACAGGTTGGCACAAGTAATGGCATTGGGGAGATGTTTCTTAACGCGCTTCTTCATTTCGGCTATGAAGTTATCAGGATTTTATTAACTATTTATGAAGTTACAGATAAAAATATATATAAAGCGAATCAAGATGTAAGAGCCAGGAATCAAGAGGTGATCTTTATCTTGTTTCTTATGTCTTGATTCTTAACTCGCATTTATCTATAACTTCATAAATGCTAAAATATTACGAATTCATCGAAATCAGAAATTCTTCGTTAGTTTTTGTGCCTTTTATTTGGGCCTGTAAAAACTCCATTGATTCCTGCGAATTCATGTCGGCTAAGTGATTGCGCAATATCCAGATACGTTGTAATGTATCACGGTCAAGCAACAGGTCATCACGGCGGGTACTTGACGCAGTAATGTCAATAGCCGGGAATATACGTTTGTTTGAAAGTTTACGGTCAAGCTGTAACTCCATATTACCGGTACCTTTAAACTCTTCAAAAATAACCTCATCCATTTTTGAGCCTGTTTCGGTTAACGCCGTAGCTATAATGGTTAATGAACCACCATCTTCAATGTTACGGGCAGCACCAAAAAAGCGTTTTGGTTTGTGCAATGCGTTGGCATCAACACCACCTGATAATATTTTGCCTGATGCCGGAGCAACTGTATTATAAGCACGTGCCAGGCGGGTGATAGAATCTAAAAGGATCACTACATCATGACCGCACTCCACCATACGTTTAGCTTTCTCCAAAACAATATTGGCAATTTTTACGTGACGCTCGGCAGGCTCATCAAAGGTTGATGATACTACTTCGGCGCGTACGCTGCGGGCCATATCAGTTACCTCTTCAGGGCGTTCATCAATCAATAATATGATCAGGTAAACCTCAGGGTGGTTGCGGGCTATGGCGTTGGCCACATCCTTTAATAACATGGTTTTACCGGTTTTGGGCTGGGCTACAATTAAACCACGCTGACCTTTACCAATTGGCGAAAAGAGGTCCATGATACGGGTTGAATAATTACCGGCATCTGTAAACAGGCTTAATTTTTCTGACGGGAAAAGCGGTGTTAAGTGGTCAAAAGGAACACGGTCACGCACTTCGGCAGGTATACGGCCATTGATGGCCTCCACACGTACCAGTGGGAAATATTTTTCGCCTTCTTTTGGCGGGCGGATACTACCGCGAACGGTATCGCCGGTTTTAAGTCCGAATAATTTTATCTGCGATTGTGATACATAAATATCATCGGGCGAGGTAAGGTAATTATAGTCTGACGAACGTAAAAAACCGTAACCATCAGGCATAATTTCCAATACGCCTTCGTTCACAATTACGTTGTCAAAATCAAGGTTAATAGCCGGCTCCTGGTTTTTTTGCTGATTTGGATTTTGACCATTGGTGCGCCTGTCAAATTTTTGAGCGCGGGTCTCTGTCGAGGGTTCATCATTTCTTGGAGCTGTTTCGCCGGCTTGCGCTATCGGGGAAGCCTCACTTGTTTCGGCTGCAATCTCAGGTGTTTCGTTTTCAGCCTCATCGGCCGGGGTTTCTTCGTCCTGCAGATCAAACAAGTTTGTATCATCTAAAGGCACTTCAACGCGGGGCTGGTTTTTGGGTTTTAATACACGGGTTCTTTTACGTGTTTTGTCAACTGTTTCGACCGGAGTAACAGGGGTATAGTTAGACTCAACAATATTTTGTTGGGCACGGGCAGCTTCAATAAGCTGTTGTTGTTCAACTATGCGGGATATTAGCTGTGCTTTCCTGAGTTCGTCGGCTTCAGCAATACCTAAATTTTTTGCAATTTCGCGCAACTCAGAAACGAGTTTGTCGTTCAATTCTATTTTATCAGACATGATATGAATTATAGTTCAAAGGGATTTTTAATATGTAATTTGTTTTCTGACGGTAATAAAGTCTCTATGCAAATTTTAAGCTGTTAAGTGGTTACGCACGGAGTATTATTTTAAAGAAATTGATCTTGAAACTTTGTATAAGTAAACATCCAAATCCAGGTAAATATTAAAGTAATAAATAACGTGGGGTTTTAAATTGTTTCTTTAGTGCAAGAAAAATTCAAAGGAAAACGTTGCAATTGTAAACAAATAATTTTTAATTTCAAACAAATTAAATAAATATCTGCTAAAAGGCCGCACTTAAGCTAAATTTTTAGTTTTTTTGACATTTAAAATATCAAAAAAAAAAGATTACAGAATTTTTAAAAGAATACCCTGATCCAATACTTGAATTTAATAAAAGGATCATTGATGCCACTAAAGATCTTTGCATATCCTATAAACCTAACGCGGCATTTTATGAAGCACGGGGAGTAAAAGGTTTGCAGAGCCTTATTGATACCTGGAAATATTTACCTTCTGATACATTAAACATTATTGATGCCAAAAGAGGCGATATCGGCAACACCTCCGATAAATATGCTAAAGCCTTTTTTGACGAAAATGCATCAGGTATGAGCTTTGATGCTATAACCATTACGCCTTATATGGGGCAGGACAGCGTTACACCTTACCTGGCTTATGAAGGCAAATGGATCATCCTGCTGGCGCTTACCTCGTCAGTTGGCAGTAAGGATTTTCAATATCTGCAAACCGGCGATGGCTATTTGTACGAAACTGTGATACAAAAGGCCAATACCTGGGCGGGTGCCGATAGGATCATGTATGTAGTTGGCGCTACCAAAAGCACCGAATTTACCGACATCCGCAAATACGCGCCTGATAATTTTTTACTGGTGCCCGGTGTTGGTGCGCAGGGTGGTAATCTGGAAGAAGTATGCCGTTATGGTATCACCAAAGATTGCGGCCTTATAGTTAATGCATCACGCTCCATCATCTACGCCAGTAATGGCAAGGACTTTGCCGACGCTGCCCGCGCCGAAGCGCAAAGTATCCAACAGCAAATGCAGGCGGAACTGGAAAAGGCGGGAGTGATATAGGTTGATAGAGTTGGCTGGAGTTGACCAATCCTGCGCTCGTCTGTGACGAGTGTTTAGTATGGGCGGGCGATTATATCGCCTCATCACCATGCAGGTGTGTTAATATGGATTTACGTTTCAAACGTAAATCCATATTAAGCACTCGTTGCAGACGAGCGCAAGTTGACCGAGTGCAAGTTGAATTATTAGGCTAAAGCCAGTTAGCAATTTCTTAAACCGTCCCATAAAAATGAAAAAGCTTGGCTTTAGTCAAATTAACACTTTGCAGGTGAATTATCTAAACTATTTCTTTCGCTTTCTGCCTTAAGCTTTCCGCTTTTTGCTTTTCCCCTTTCTGCTTTTTCAACGTAATTTTTCAACTACAAATTTCTGCATTATGAAAGTATGTAGCATAATTGTTAAATTACCACCCTATATACTTTTTATACACAATGAAAAGAACCATACTATTCCTTATTACTTTATCCTTTTCCTGTTATGTAGCTGCTCAGCAGGATAAAAAGCCGCTAAAACCAATTGATCTTTACCGCATACCCTCAGTGAGCGACCCGCAGCTTTCGCCTGATGGTAAGTGGGTTGTCTACAGCGTATCAACAGTAGATACCGCTAAAGACGGGCGGGTATCACACCTGTGGATGCAAAGCTGGGACGGCAAAGAGTCAATTGAATTAACACATGGATCAGAAGCAGCTTCATCGCCCAGGTGGAGCCCCGATGGTAAATACCTGGCTTTTCTTTCCTCGCGCGATTCAAAGAATGGCTCACAACTATGGCTTATTGACCGCAGAGGAGGCGAGGGAAATAAGCTAACAGATATTAAAGGCGATCTGAGCGAATACGCATGGTCGCCGGATAGTAAAAAGCTGGTTTTGGTGATAGGCGATCCTGCAAATAAAGGTAAAGAGGAACCTAAAACCCCTAAACCTATTGTAATTGACCGCTATCATTTTAAGCAAGATATAGAAGGATACCTGCAACAGTTACATGATCATTTATACCTGGTTGATGTAAGCACCAAAAAACTGGATACTCTAACCAGGGGCGATAAAGATGAAAACTCGCCGGTATGGTCGCCGGATAGCAAGACAATTGCTTTTGTAAGTAACCGTACGGTTGATCCGGATAAAAATCAGAATAAAGATATTTTTACCATTGATGCCCGGCCAAATGCTGCCATGCTGCAACTAACCACGTGGAAAGGCCGCGATGCCAACCCGCAGTGGAGTCCCGACGGCAGGTATATTTCATACCTGCGCAGCACAAGTGATGCTGATTATATAATGTATGATCAGAGTATATTATGTATCATGGATGCAGTTGGCTCAAACAGCAGGATTTTAACCCCGCAGCTTGACCGCCCGGTGTCTGACCAGGTGTGGGCAAAGGATAATAAGAATATATCATTTGTAGTGACCGATGACCGTCAAAGGTATTTGGCCGGTATTAATATCAACAATGGGAAAATCTCAACCATCAGCAAAGGAATATTTGGTATAACCGATGTGAACACTAATGCCTCCGGTAACTGGGTTGTTTTAAAAAGCGATCCTTATACCCCCGCAGAATTGTTTGCTTTGGAGGGAGATAAACTCCGCCGCCTGACTTTTCATCATCAGGCCTGGTTAAATACGGTGAAATTAGCGCAGGTATCAGGCTTTCAGTCGCGGAGTGTTGACGGTACTGAGGTTTCAGGCATACTGTTCACTCCTGATAGCATCCCCGGAAAAAAATGGCCATTGATATTATTCATACACGGGGGCCCGGTGGGGCAGGACGAATATATCTTTGATGCCACAAGGCAAACGCTGGCCGCTGCTGGTTATGCTGTTGCCGGTGTAAATTACAGGGGCAGTAACGGCCGCGGGCTGGATTATTGTAAAGCCATATATGCCGATTGGGGCAATAAAGAGGTAAAAGACCTGTTAGGCGCGGTTGATCACCTGGAAAAAATGGGGGTTGCCGATCCTAACCGTTTAGGTATTGGTGGCTGGAGCTACGGCGGTATTTTAACCGACTACACCATAGCATCAGATACCCGCTTTAAAGCCGCGGCAAGTGGCGCTGGCAGCGCCCTGCAGCTATCAGTATATGGCAGCGACCAATATGTATTGCAATATGAAAATGAAATTGGCGTCCCCTGGAAAAATGCGGACAAATGGATCCAGATATCTTACCCGTTTTTCCACGCTGATAAAATAAAAACACCCGTGTTGTTTATGTCGGGGTTGAGAGATTTTAACGTCCCTACGGTTGGGAGCGAGCAGATGTACCAGGCGCTCAAATCGCAGGGGATCCCTGCCGAACTGATCTTATACCCTAACCAGTTTCACGGGATCTCCAAACCAAGTTATCAGGTTGACAGGTTGCAGCGCTATGTGGAATGGTATAATAAATACTTGAAATAGCCTCCATGCTCCTGAAGGGGAGTTTTTGAATCTGATATTTATGAATAAAAAAATACTGTTATTTGTTATGGTTGGCATTTGCGGAACAGCAACTGCACAAACGGTTAAAAGGCCGTTTAAACCATCTGATTTTCTTCATATCCCTACACTTGCTGATCCACAGCTTTCGCCGGATGGGAAATGGATAGCTTATAGTTTATCGGAGGTCGACTCGGCTAAGGATAAGCGGGTGTCGCACCTGTGGATGCAAAGTTATGATGGCAAACAATCAATAGAGCTCACGCAGGGAACCGACCCCGCTTCGACACCAAAATGGACGCCGGATGGTAAATACCTGTCTTATTTATCTGAAAGGGATTCAAAGACCGGTGGTCAGGTTTGGCTGATGGACCGCAGGGGAGGGGAAGGAAAGAAACTGACCGACATTCAAGGTGAGCTTGAGGATTACACATGGTCGCCGGATAGTAAAAAACTGGCTCTTATCATAAAAGATCCCATAAATAAAGGTAAACCACAACCAAAAACAATCCCGCCTATAAAAGTTGACCGGTATCATTTTAAGCAGGATATAGAAGGTTACCTGCAGCATTTACACGCGCATTTGTATGTATATGATGTGGGAACTAAAAAGCTGGATACCCTAACTAAAGGCGATATGGACGATGAATCGCCTGTATGGAGCCCTGATGGTAAAACCATTGCTTACGTAAGTAACCATACCAGTGATCCTGATAAAAATGAAAATTCAGATATTTTTACGGTAGAGGCCAAAAGCGGCGGTGAAATTAAACAGCTAACCACCTTTACCGGCCATGACATTGATCCGCTATGGAGCCCGGATGGTAAACATATTGCCTACCTGCGGTCAACAAGCGATGCTGATTATTTTATTTATCAGCACGACGTGCTATGCTTGATGGATGCCGACGGCAAAAATAACAAAGTACTTACCGCGCAACTTGACAGGCCGGTGAGTAACCATGCCTGGAGCAAGGATAGTAAAAACATAGCCTACCTGGTAAGCAATGATAGGATCCGTTATATCGCGAAGTACAATTTGCTACTCCGTAAAGCCACTGTGATTAATAAAGGTACACAGTGCAGTTTTGAAAACCTGATAGCTCATTCGCCGGGTAACTGGATAGCTAAAATGACCAATCCACACCTGCCTCATGAGCTGGTGGCTATTGAAAATGGCAAAATACGCAGGCTTACTTTTCACCAGGATAAATGGTTAAGCACAGTTAAGCTGGCTTATGTAAAGGGTTTTCAATCGTTCAGTAACGATGGTACACTGGTATCGGGCATAGTTTATACGCCCGATAGTGCTGTCACCAAAAAGCTGCCTTTTATTTTATACATACATGGCGGCCCAACTGATCAGGACGAGTTTGAGTTTGATGCTACAAGGCAGGTTTTGGCAAGCGCGGGTTATGCGGTTGCAGCGGTTAACTATCGCGGCAGTACTGGTCGCGGAATTGAATACACAAAAGCCATATATGCCGATTGGGGTAATAAAGAAGTAAAAGATTTGCTTGGCGCGGTTGATGAACTGGTAAAATTGGGCATTGCCGATCCTGCCCGTTTGGGTATTGGCGGCTGGAGCTACGGGGGTATATTGACCAACTATGTCATAGCTACCGATACCCGCTTTAAAGCGGCAGCAAGCGGGGCCGGCAGCGCATTGCAACTGGCTATTTATGGCAGCGACCAATGGGTGGTACAATATGATAATGAATTGGGGGTTCCGTGGAAGAACGCGGAGAAATACATCAAACTTTCCTACCCGTTTTTTCATGCCGATAAGATCAAAACGCCCACGCTTTTCATGTCGGGGTTAAAGGATTTTAATGTACCGACTGCGGGGGGCGAGCAAATGTATGAGGCCCTTAAATCGCAGGGAATACCTGCTCAATTGGTTTTATACCCCGGTCAGAATCATATACTGACGGTTCCAAGCTACCAGGTTGACAGGGCACAGCGTTATATTGACTGGTTCGGGAAATATTTGGGCCCCCCAGCCCCCTGAAGGGGGAGTTTTTAATTTGTCATTATACACATAGTGAAGCATCTATTATGCGATAAGCAAGGTGGCGAATAGATCGTTCGTTCATGATGACAGGTTGAGATAAGCTTTACTTTAATCTGCACATCTGAAATCTGCACACTTGCACATCTTACTTCTATCTGCACATCCACCCTTATGTTAATATGTTAAAAACATCCCTATCAAATACTTACTGTTTAAATATAATTTTACTGCATGACTAAGCATCACAGCCTGTTTTACCTGGTTGCATTATTTTTTGTGCCCCTGGTGTTAACCTCGTGTCATTCGCGCAAAGCCGCAATGAAGGGGCAACCGGGCGAGATAGTTAGGCCCCAGACAGAAATGGCCGATAAATATTCGCAAATTATGGGTGTGGACAAAAGTGACATTGAAAACGGTCGCCTGTATGCTTTTATTGATCAGTGGATGGGTACGCCCTATAAATTTGGCGGTTTAGATAAAGATGGAGTGGATTGTTCAGGGCTTGCCTTTTTATTGGAGCAACAGGTTTATGGTATCACCATCCCCCGTATGACGAGTAAGCAGATCACGGTAATTAAGCGTAAATATGAAGAGGACCTGAAAGAAGGTGACTTGGTTTTCTTTGATTTTGATGGTAAGCAATTTAGTCACGTGGGTGTGTATCTTCAAAACGGATATGTGGTTCATGCCAGTTCCAGGCGAGGGGTGATCATTGTACGCTTGCGGGATCCTTCCATGTATAAATACTTCTCCCGGGCTGGATCAATTGTTACGGATACTACTACCGATGTTAGTGCCGGGAAGTGATCTTATTCATCGGGTCACTAAGTCAATACCTGACTTTTATCTCCTGTTTTTCATTAATATTCAGTGCAAATAATTTTAATTAATTTTGCAGCATCATGTCTGATCAAAAAGAAAAATACTCATTCTGGACTAAATATAAGCGTTTTGCCGGTAACGAAATTTTGCTTTACCTTGTTATGGTCATAGGCATTATATTGGGCATCGTGATATTTAGTTACCTTTAACCAGGGTAACATTGTTATCATCACTTTCAACAACAGCCTGGTAAAAATCAACAAGGTCCTGATAAATATCTTTATTATAGGTCCCGTCAAACACTTGTAGCCGGCGTTTATAAACCAGTTCATTGCCTTTTATGGCGATGGTAGCATGAAATTTCCCGAAAGGTTTATCAATCGACACATCAGTTGGTTTTAAGTCTACATGATAACCTGCCGGCAGGGTGTAACTGATCTCGTCCTCATCGGTATAGCCTCTGTTAATATACACATCATTATGCCGGTTCCGTATCTCACGCGGCACATTGGTCATCCTGTTGGTAGCATTCGTCAGGAAATAAAGTTTGCCCTCGTTTACCGAGCCATAATCGCGTGCATAAAGTTTTACATGCTCAGTAGTTATGGGTTGCAGGCTTTTATCCTGTTTAAATTCTGCTTTTTCAATATCCAGGTTATTTATAACGTATTCTTTTTTCAGGCTCTTTATTTGTTCCTTCGGCGCTTCTTCGATAATACCTTCGCGGGTGTCATATTGTGTTCCTCTGAAGGAGGTAAGCATATCGCCGGATAATTCACCGTCGGCGTTTATAACAAAAGTAGCTTTACGCTGCTGGAGATTGTTTTGAGCCGTATATTTAGGTGTATGTATTAGCTTACCGCCCTCGGGGGTACAAGCCAGTACGGTACGGTCGTCGGTAAAGTCACTTAAAAAACCGAAAGGCATTTTCTGATCAGTACATTCCAAAAAAGTGGTATCGTTTTTAAAGGGGAGACACAAAATAATGTGATTACCCTGATCCATGCTTGCAAAATCGCTGAGCATGCTCACCTTACGACTGCCCGCCTGCACGATATTGACGGTTTTTAAAAGGGCCTGTGTATAGTTTACCAAAGCTTTGCAGTCGCCATAGTTTTGCTGGTCAACATCAGCAGCTAAAAATGGCTGGTATCCGCCAATACCAATTTGCACACTTATATAATGGGTTTTACCCTGCATATATTCATATATCTTTTTGGCCTTTAGTTTAGGATCGGTAATGCCCTGGGTAAGCTCCTTCATGTGGGATGCGGTAACGTCTGATACCTTTAAACGACTAGCCAGCAGCTTATCATACTGCCACTTGCCCAGCTCTTTCCAATTGGTGAATGAGCCGGTTATACCTTCATAGCTGAATTTTTCGGGTGCTATTTTAACCCTGGTTAAATATTTATCATGATTGGGGCTGTAAGGCTCGTCCCTAACGGCCTTTAAATTACTTACCTGCCAGGTATAGGTTTTAAGGCCTTGTTTATCGGTACCTATAATTACCTTACCCGGAATGTTGAACTCCTTGTACCTGATATTAAAATCGGGCTTACAGCTAAAAATACAGGAGCTTTTTTCAACCGCCAATCCAGTGGTTGAATTAGGTTCCCAATCATCAAAATTGAGGGATTGCTTTGATTTTACTTCATATTCGTAGGCAATGGTATAAGGATAATCAGTTACTGCCGGGTTATAATGTTTTACCTTTGAATCCTCAAATAACGAAAAATCATTGCCGGAGTTTACATCCTCAAAATCGCGCTCAGAAAATTTGCCGGTTAATTTTCCAAACTGGTTGTAAACTGTTCCTTTAATGCTTTTTATGATATTGCTTTTATTGTGCCAAACTACAATGTGTGCAATATCATTACCATTTTTGTTTAAAATGGTAATGGCTGTTTTTATGCGGTAAGTGATGTTATCCAGGTCTTTTACCTCAACGCTTACCTCTTTATTGCGCACCACGGCGCTTGCATAAGGCAGCAGATCTTTGGATATGAGGGAAACATCATAATTATCCTGCGCGTTGGCACTTACGCTGATGACCAGTATGGAAAATAGTACTAAAAATGCTCTCATTATTTTTTTTTGAAAACCATATCGGCTTTTTCTGCGAGGATGATCTTGTTATACAATTCTTTTAGGTAGGGGTATTCTTCGGGGTCATAAATAGCTTTGGTGAACCTGGTTATGTTTGAGAAGGTAAATCCATCGCCCTGGCTATCAAAACTGGTGGCAAACATGCCGCCGTTGTTGGGTATAGCAAATGCCACTACCTGCGGCGGGGTTTCAATGGTATATTGCGGGGGCAGGTGCATGTTAAGAACCAGCCGGCTGTCTGATGCCATCCCCCAGTCAACAGGGTAATCACGTTCTGCCAGTTTAAATGGATTGGTAGTTCTTTTGTCCCATAAAAATGGATTGAATACCAGTCTGCTACTATTCATGTTATCGAATGCGTTAATTTCAACCTCAAATACTTCGCGCAGGGGCGTATTAAGACTATCCAGGCCAGTGATCTCTGACTTTAGGATCTTTAGTTTGGGTAGTTTTCCGTCAAGGTCCTCCACATATTCATCAACCGAGTTGAATTTTTTAATAGCCTTGCGTTTCAGGTAAGCATCATAGCCGGTATAATAATTGCTGATGGTCCCTTTTATTTTCCCGTTATCAAGCAGGGTAAGATCAAGTGAACTTGTGTTACTCTTTTTTTGAAGCGAGTTTAACTCGATCCAGTATGATGGTTTATCCAAGCTTATTACCCGGCCCTTGTCGTTCAGGCATTCAAGCGGCAGCAAACCAAATGATAATAAGGGATCAGTAGCATCAAGCAAGTAGTTTTTATCACCAATATTAGCTTTGGCAATTACATAGTTAAAATCACTAAGTACCGGGTATAGCGTGTTTATATTACCGTGGTTTCGGGTGGAAAGTACTACCGCTTCGGTATTTATGCCCGCGGCATTTAACGCGGTAACCAAAGTAAGGTTAATATCGCCAATACTGCCGGTATGGCCATCCATAGCTTTCTTAATGCCATCTGAACTGTATACGCCTATATAATCATTCCATTTATACCATTTTTGCAGGTAGGCATAAATGGCTTTGGCTTTGTCCAGCTCATCAGTTTTACCAGCTATAACCGGTGCTATTCGCTCCTTCATCAGGTCTTTGCGCTTAAGCTGGGAACCAAACCCCTCTGAAATTTTAAGCTGGCGGTCAATATCCTTCCATTCTTTGCTTACTACGGTTTTAACAGAGGTATATGGGTTTGTCCATTCCACAAGCTCAAAATATATGGCCGATAAAAAATTCTTTGGCGAGGTCATATAATCCTCAACCACAAAAGCCGGTATATCCTTCATGGCATATACAATGTGCGAGCAATCGCTTTTAGAGCCATGTGATGTAAAGCATTCACGTTCCAGTTCTGAACTTGTTTTTGATAGCTTTAAACCGCCCCGTAACGATGCATTGAATGTCCAGAAACCGGGTATATGCACCTCGTACTGCGAGTAAACTTTAGGTACCTCATCCTGAAATTCCCAGCGGCGAAAGCTATCCCAATAAGGCGAGGTAAGCTTGTACCTGAACTCAATAACGCAGCCATTGCGTAAACCCGGCAGGGCAAACTTTACGGTGCTGCCATATTTATAATCTTTAACCTTAAATACTTTTTTAGGGTCAAGATCCATCTTTTGCACAAAGCCGTTATCATCCTTGTAATAGGTGGTGCCGGTGATGTCGGTAACCTCTTCTGCTACATCATCGCCATTATGAACCGGTATTTCAATAGTACCGCTGGTAAAGCCCTTGTTGTCAAATATTTTTATTTTGGCGTGGTAATCATATATCAGCCTGATATGGTCATCGCCTGTTACATCGATCCTTGAATTGCCAAACTCATTTAAAAATACAGCATGGGCCGCGGTGTCTTTGTCATATTTCTTCATATCCAGTTCTTCCTGCACATAGCCTTCTTTAAAGTCCTGCGCAATTGCAAGGTTCTGAGTACCAATAGATATTAAAATAATAAACAATAGTTTTTTCATGAAATATTGTGATAAATTAGGATGGTATTAAATTAATAATAAAACGATCATATTAAATAAATTAAAAAATTTATTCTGCTGATTCTTTTTAAGACATTTGCGACCTTTGTACTATCTACTATCGATACTTTTAAAATGAAATTAAATTTAAAACGCCCGCTGGCTTTTTTCGACCTTGAAACCACCGGTACTAATATAGGTGCCGACCGGATAGTTGAAATATCTGTTATTAAGTTACATCCTGATGGCAGTGAGGAAGTAAAAACCTGGCGCGTCAATCCCGGTATGCCTATCCCTATTGAATCATCAATGGTACATGGTATTTATGATGAGCATATAAAAGATGAGCTGCAGTTTAACGCCATAGGACAAGCCATAGCCGAGTTTATCGGTGAAAGTGACCTGGCAGGTTACAATTCCAACAAATTTGATATACCCATGCTGATGGAGGAGTTTTTGCGCGCGGGGGTACCATTTAACCTGGATGAGCGTCATTTTGTAGATGTACAAAATATATTTCACCAGATGGAACAGCGTACCTTAAAAGCCGCTTACCAGTTTTATTGCGATAAAAAAATAGAGAATGCCCACTCGGCTGAGGCTGATACCCGGGCCACCATGGAAGTTTTGCTGGCCCAGGTTGCCCGTTACGAGAACATGGAGTGGGAAGATAAAAAAGGTAACATTACAGTACCTGTAATTAACGATATTGAGGCGCTGCATAAGTTTACCAACCTGAGCAAACCTGTTGATTTTGCCGGCCGCATGGTTTATAATGAGCAGGGCGAGGAGCTGATTAATTTTGGTAAACATAAAGGTAAGCGCGTTGAGGATGTATTTAATGTAGAGCCAAGCTACTACTCCTGGATGATGCAAGGCGATTTTCCGTTATATACCAAACGTAAGCTCGAAGAAATATATCACCGGTGGAATGCTAGAAAGGCTGCAGATCGCCAGGCTAAAGCCGCGGCACAGCCAAAACCGGCAGAGCAGGCACCAAAACCCGAAGTGCCAAAAACTGATTATCCTAAAAAGGAATTTCACAAGCCAGACCATACTAAAACCCAATATCCGCCCAAGCCTTTTAAAAAGAAGGACGAACCTGCTCAACCCGTTAATGACGATATGCTGCAGCAGTTAGCTTTGAAGTTTAAGAAGGGATAGTTTGGATTTGAGATGTTAGATATGAGACATGAGATTGTCTGAAAAAGATGATCTGGAATTGAAATATTTAGAGAATATAAACCCTTGAAATTAGCCTGCAAGGGTTTTTTTGTTGAGGTTATTTTGTGAAGATTAGCAGATATTTAAAACACTATTGATAAAAGGGTAATGCTCTCATATCTCATTTCGAAGAAACTCAATATTACGCCTGAGGCCGGTGAATTTGGTGCGTTTTACGGCTGAGCTTTTAAATACCTTTTGAAAAACATCCTGGGTAATTTCCTGCCAGTCATTAGCTTTAAGGCCAAGTAGTTCAGGGTGGGGGATAAAGGCCGGTTCTGTGTTTAATACCGAAAAACGGTTCCAGGGGCATACATCCTGGCAAATATCACAGCCAAACATCCAGTTGTCCATTTTTCCTTTAAACTCCTGCGGTATCTCGTTTTTAAGCTCAATGGTAAGGTATGATATGCAGCGGCTGCCATCAACCACATAGGGGCCAACAATAGCATCGGTAGGGCAGGCGTCTATACAATTAGTGCAGGTGCCACAATGATCAGCTGTGGGCGCTATATCATATTCCAGCCCCAGATCAATGATCAGCTCGGCTAGAAAAAAGAATGAACCGGCTTTTTTATTCAGTAGGTTGGAGTTTTTACCTATCCAGCCCATGCCTGCTTTTCTGGCCCATGCCTTATCCAAAACCGGCGCCGAATCAACAAATACCCGGCCGCCAACTTCGCCTATTTTTTCATTGATGATCTGTAAAAGCTGTCTTAATTTATCTTTTATAACGGTATGGTAATCCATTCCGTAAGCATATTTTGATATTTTGGGTGCAGTTGGATCATGCTGTTTATGATCACTATAATAGTTAATACCCAATGAAATAACCGATTTTGCCCCATCAACCAGCAGTCGCGGGTCAAGTCGTTTATCAAAATGGTTTTCCATGTACTGCATCTCGCCATGCATATTTTTATTGAGCCAGGCTTCCAGGCGAGGGGCCTCTTCCTCTAAAAATTCGGCTTTTGAAATTCCGCAAAACAAAAAACCAAGTTTTTGAGCTTCGTTTTTAATCAACTGGCTATATGTTGTCCTGTTTTGCATGATTAGTGCAAAGATACTATAAAATAAAATCCATGAAACCGGTTTGTTTCGTCTTAAGCATCAAGTGTATAACAGTAATTTTTAAATAAAAAGGTATTACTGCAATTAATGGTGTAGTTTTTGTATCTGTTGTTAAAAATAGATACCATGCTTGAGCACATGAATTACCTGCCTCCGCATGTGTTGGGTATGCACGCGGTTGGTAAGGTAACAAATATAGATTATAAGAAAGCGTTGCTACCCCTGCTTGATAATCAGGTAAAACAAAACGGCCGGATCAATTTCATATTGGTTTTGGAAACTAATATACAAAACTTTACGGCGGGGGCATGGTGTGGAAATATAGAGCTTGGTTTAAAATACTTTTTGAAATGGAATAAGCTGGCTATAGTAACCGATGAGAAAGGATTAAAAGAATTTAGTCACCTCTTCAAATATATTCTTCCTGGTAAGTATAAAGGATACCCATTAGATGAACTGGGCGAGGCTGTGAAATGGATAGCGGAGAAATAATTAACACATACATCATGGAAACCATGGGGAAAAATAAGACAGTGATCAACAATGATGATTCTGATCTTCATAATGATGAGATAGGGGAAAATACGGGAGAAGATACCTTGCTGGCCAAACAGGCCAAATTAAAGCCGGGCGAAGATGAACGAAAACAACAGGCAACATCAAACACCGGGCAGGGACCTGCCGGTGAAGATCTGTAGGCCTAAAGCCCCAAAAAGGGGCAGTTTTAAATTAATTTATAAGCAAACGGCCTTTTCTGTTAAAAGAAAGGCCGTTTGCCTATAAATCTTATTTGTCATTCAGGATGACAAATAAGATAAAATTCAAATCCCCCCTCAGGAGAGCGATAGACTAAAAGCTGTTCTTTACACTGTTACCAAACGTTTTTGTGCTCCAATAGCCGCTGTCTAATATTCTCCTTACGGTCATCAGCGGATAATCCGGGTCGCGTTTATCAGCCAGTTGGAAGGCTATTTTGAAACCCTTTTTTTGAAACTCAGGTAAAACCGGTTTTTTCCAGATACCAAAAGGATAGGCAAAATAATCTATCTTTTTACCGGTAATTTCTTCCAGTTTTTTGGTTGGCTTGTCTATCTGGGTAACCCAATCGTCAACTGGTCTGGTGGTTATTTTGCCATTTTTTCCAATGATTTTGAGTTCAGAATTATGCGAATATTTGTCAACCCGGTGGTGGTCCCATGTATGGCTTCCAATTACATTGCCCTCGTCAGATAGCTTTTTTACCATATCGGCCGTCATATACCGTCATCACGAAATAAACTGCTTTAAAACCGTATTTCTTCAACATAGGATTGGCGATAGTGAACTGGTCAAGATCGGTATCATCAAACGTAAGCATGATGGGTTTTTTGGGCAGCGGCGCGCCTGTAGTAAGGTAAGCATATAACTGATCGGGCAGTATGGTATGGTAACCACTGTCGGCAAGCATTTTAATATGTTCTTTAAAAGCAGCTATCTGCACAATATAATCCTTAGCGCCTTTTGAGTCGGTTGGTTTCCAGTCGCGTATTTGGTGGTAGCAAACAACCGGTACTTGTTTACGGGCCATGATGGCCGCGTTATCTGCCGGTTTAGTGCTTGTTGCAGCTGGGGTTCCTGTACTTGTTGCCATTGCAACGGCTGTTTTATCGGTAGGTTCAGACTGGCATGATGTTGCGCCCAATGCACAAACGGTTAACCACACAAAAGCTTTTTTAAGCATAGTAAAATGACAATTTTTTAATTATTTCAACAACGGCGAAATTAATACAATATATATGCAGGGAACATAATTTATATAAATAAATTATCAACACAACATTACAAAACTATTCTTTTACCCTCCTTGATTGATCTTTTGGCAGCATCCAGTATTTGCATCACGATCATGTTGTATTTTAATGAGGAGCGGTCATTACGCGATTTGATGGGATTTTTGAGAGCAGCGGTAAAATAGGGTACCGGAGCATTGGCCGGTGACACCAGTGGAGGGGCTTTAAATTCCCTTGTGGTATTGTTTACTCTTATCTGAAGGCTATCACTATCAAAGGTGTGTATATATCCTTTTGCTCCAAAAATCTCCATATCCTTTATACTGAAGGGCCAGTTCCATGAAGCCTCAATCATTCCGGTGGCATTGGGATACTCCACAATAATGGTGGCATCATCCTCAACCTTTGGGTATACCGATGGCTTATAATGCCTGGCAACGGCAGTTACCGCAATTGGTCTTTGTCCCTGCATCAGCCAGGTCATCATATCGGCGCCGTAGCAGCCAAAATCATTCAAAGCACCAGCGCCATTCAATTCCGGGTCTGTTAGCCAGCTTAAAAAATCCTCGCTGCAGCCAATTTCGCGCGGACCCTGGTGGCCGTCATGGAAAACCATTTTACGGATCACGCCGATACTATCGGTACGTACCGTGTTATAAGCACTTTGAACAGATGAGTACCAGGTGGTTTCATAATTGGTAAGCAGGTTAATATAATATTTAAGCGCCAGGAACTCCATTCTTTTAGCCTGATCAAGCGTTGCTGCCAACGGTTTTTCAACCATTACCGATATGCCTAAGGGGGCACAGGTTTCAACAACATCAATATGTTTACCCACTGGATTATAGCCCAATACAATGGTTGGCTTACGTTTAAGGCACATGGTTTTCAGATCCTCAAAAAAAAGCGAATCGGGCAGGTTATATAGTTTGCCAAACTTTTGCCATAACTTTTTGTCAGGTTCGGCAATACCTATTATGTTTACGTTACCGTGGCGGTACTCGTTTAAAATAAGGTGAATATGGTCATGATTTAAACCGGCAATACCCACCTTGGTTCCAGTTGCTATTCTACGGGCAGCAAGAGAGTCTGCTTTTGCTTTTGCCGATGTATCGGCCGGGGTTATTTGAGCGGCAGCATTTACTGCACCCAATCCGGTAAATAACGCGAAAGCTAAAAGGATTTTGCAATAATGCTTAAAGCTTGGTCTTAGATTTGTTTTCATGCTTGGTATGGTAATATTTATTGGTTTTGTTAAAATAACGATGGGTTACCCCCGAGTTTTATCTTCCCTAAATGTTTGTAAGCGCTTTCGGTAGCCTCCCGGCCGCGGGCGGTGCGCATCAAAAAGCCTTCCTGTATTAAAAAGGGTTCATACACTTCCTCAATAGTACCTTCGTCTTCGCCTACAGCCGTAGCAATGGTTTTTAAACCAACCGGGCCGCCTTTAAATTTATCAATAATGGTTAGCAAAATTTTATTATCCATTTCATCCAGGCCGTGCTCATCCACATTCAGGGCGTTTAACGCGTATTTTGCTATTGCCGTGTCGATATTACCATCGCCTTTGATCTGGGCAAAATCGCGTGTGCGGCGCAGCAGGGCATTGGCAATACGTGGCGTGCCACGGCTGCGACGGGCAATCTCAAAGGCCCCTTCATCAGTAATTGGTGTTTTGAGGATAGAGGCCGAGCGCAGTACAATGGTAGTAAGCAGCTTGGCATCATAATACTCCAACCGCGAATTGATGCCAAACCTGGCCCTTAAAGGCGCGGTAAGCAACCCTGAGCGGGTGGTAGCGCCAACCAGCGTAAAAGGGTTAAGCGATATTTGTACCGAACGGGCGTTTGGTCCGCTCTCCAGCATAATATCTATCTTAAAATCTTCCATTGCCGAGTACAGGTATTCCTCAACCAGCGGACTAAGGCGGTGTATCTCGTCAATAAATAAAATATCGCCGGTTTCCAGGTTGGTGAGCAGACCGGCAAGATCGCCTGGTTTGTCCAGTACCGGACCTGAGGTGATCTTGATGCCCACGTTCATTTCGTTGGCTATGATGTATGAAAGTGTGGTTTTACCCAATCCCGGAGGGCCATGCAATAATACGTGGTCAAGCGCTTCGCCACGCTGGCGGGCAGCCTGTACAAATATTTTTAAGTTAGCTAATATTTTATGCTGACCGGTAAAATCTTCAAATTGCTGCGGGCGCAGAACCTTTTCAATATCACGTTCGGTATTACTAAGACGTTCTGCTCCGGGATCAAGATGCTCATTCATTACCAACGAAATTAGTTTTTTTATTTCGGATTTGAGATTTTCGATTTCGGAATTAGGAATTTTTTATCTGTATTGTTACACATCTATTGTATCATTGAATAGATAAAGAATCAAAATAAAAAGTCGAATGTCTCAATCAAAATAAATCCGAAATCAATATCTTACCCTTCAGGATATTTCCTGAAAATACTATTGATCTTCATTTGTATCACCCCAAAAAAAGCTTCTTTAAATATACCTGTCGACATTTTGGATGTTCCAGCAGTGCGATCTGTAAATATAATAGGAACTTCTACCAGCTTAAAACCATGTTTAATAGTGGTGTACTTCATTTCTATCTGGAAGGCGTAGCCAACAAATTTAACCTTATCAAGTTCTATGGTTTCCAGTACTTTGCGTTTATAACACATAAAGCCCGCCGTTGAATCCTGTACATCAATGCCGGTTATAAAACGCACATATACCGATGCAAAATAGCTCATCAGCACCCGGCTCATGGGCCAGTTAACCACGTTAACGCCACTGCTGTAGCGCGAGCCTATGGCTGCATCGGCACCATCAATGCAGGCTTGCCGTAACTTTAGCAGGTCATTCGGGTTATGCGAAAAATCCGCATCCATTTCAAAAATGTAATCGTAATGATGTTCAATGGCCCATTTAAAGCCGTGAATGTAGGCTGTTCCCAGTCCTTGTTTCCCGGCGCGCTCCTGAATAAATAGTCGCTCCGGATACACGTTCATTAAATTTTTGACGATAATATTGGTGCCATCAGGCGATCCGTCATCAATAATGAGCAAATGAAAATCATGCGGGAGAGAAAATACCTTGCGGATCATCCGTTCAATATTTTCTTTCTCGTTATAAGTGGGTATAATAACAATACTGTCTGGCACGTACTAAATTAGATGTTTGATGAAATAAAACACAAAACAACGATTTTTATTATACAATTGGGTTATCTGGATGAATTGGAATTACTTTATTATCCTGGATGTCTAACCCTTTAGCTAAAACATCATCTACCAGGTAGGCTTTTTCCCGTAACCGCGGGCTCACAAAGAGGAAGACAACAAAAAATGCAAAGCAGATCCCTACAAACAACCAAAAGAAGGATGCACCTGTATAGCGGCTAAAATAACCATGGTTTGCAATGCTGTTATTAACAACCGTATTGAAGAATGAACCTACGGAATAAGTAAAATACCAGATAGCTGTCATGGTACTTTTCATGGAAACGGGCGATTGGGTGTAAGCATATTCCAGTCCTACTAATGAAACCAATACCTCGCCGGCAGATAATACAACGTAAGCGAGGATCTGCCACCAAACGGAAGGATGTAAACCCCTGTCGACCTTTTCCTGTAATAAAGCGATAATAACAAAGCTAAAAGCCGTAACCAGTAGTCCGAAACCTATTTTGCGGAGAGGTGTTAATTTTAAACCCAATTTGGCTGCCAAAGGATACAGCACAAAATTGAACAGCGGGATCATGACCAGCAAAAACACCGCGTTTACGGTTTGTATCTGTGAAGGCAATATCTTCCAGCCAAAAACTCCCAGATTTAGGTTAAGTTGGGTTGATTGCAATACCCACTCGGCACTGTTCATATCCCACAACGACCAAAAGATAGGTATAAAGGCAAATACCGCCATGATGCGCCAAACGGCTTTAATGCCATCTACTTTTTCAACGCCATATTTATCTTCGGCGTAGGCCCAGGCACTTTTGTCTGCTTCTTTGGCGCGGAAACTCCATGTCATGGCGTAAAAGCTAACCGATACAAAGTTTGCTTTATTAATACCTTTTGCCGGCAGCTTTACATAGCTTTTACTGCCAGAAAAGAAGATTACTGTGGCAAGCGCCATTAATATACCGGGTACACCAAATGCCCATGAAGCGCCAAATTTATCATAAATAACAGGGATCAGGAATAAGCTAACCATGGAGCCGGCATTGATACTGAAATAAAACCAGCTGTAAATAGTGCTCATTAAATGCTGGTTGCTATGATCAAACTGGTCGCCAACGTTGGCCGATACGCATGATTTTATTGCGCCGGCAGAAAAGGCGATGATTATTAACCCCGTTTGAAAGCCAGCCAGGCTGGTATCAAACATAGATAGCAAAAAGTGTCCAATGGTGTAAATAAGTGAACCGATAAGGATAACCCTGTATTTGCCAAAAAACCAATCGGCCAGGATAGCGCCAAGCAGTGGGGTAGCATATACCAGTGTCGAAAACATGTGGTTGATACTGTTTGAATGAGCATTAGCTTCAACAGAATTCTCGTGACTAAAAAACTGGTGAACCAAAAAAACGGCAAGTATGCTGCGCATCCCGTAAAAACTAAAACGTTCGGCAAATTCATTACCTATAATGAACGGAACCGCTCTTGGAATTTTACCTATCGATCTGGACTGTGCTGCTGTTTTTTCCTGCATATTTTATTAAGATGAAAATTTGTTAAAAGTAGTATAATTCTTTTGATTCAGAATTTTATACCGAAAGTGTTACAGTTTATAATATAGTTATTTTGATTTATAGCCCATAAGGCGGGTTTAATTTTTTTTAGTTGCGGGTATAAGGCTCCTGTCCTGGGCTGCCTGTTTTTTTGGATCAACATACTCATTATCGCCGTTATTAGGAATGTTACGCATATCCAGGTTTTCTACATATACCCAATGCCCGCTTTTTAATTTATAACCGTCGTAACTCAGGTCGGGGCCAAAAGTATCGGGTTGGTTCTTCATTTTTTTATCAGGAGGAGAAAGGTGATCAAATACAATTAAGTTTTGATCAGGTATGTATCTCAATAACATGGATACCTGACGGGCGTATTCAAATATCACTCTTTTACGGTTTTTGCCATTGCCATCAAAAATGGGCATACCAAATGATGGTTTATCATTAGTAAAGGAGAGTACATCAATTACTTTTTTGGTTGATTTTATCGTATTGCCTTTCCAGCCTATTAAAATATAATAAGGTTTTTGTGCATAAACAGGGATGATCTTATAATACTGCGCCCCATACCATTTATGATTATCCGTTACAGAATCTTCTGGGTTTTTTAGCAATGGTGAATAATCCTCTAACGGGAACATTTTTAGGGGACCGCCGGTATTCATTTGTACAGTGCCATAAAACCGGTAGCTGCCATCCTGATTAATAACATGCCAGCTCAAGATGCGGAAACGGTTATCGGGCGAGTTGATGATACTGATGCTTTTAACCGAATCAAAAGGGAAGAGGAACGAATTGGGTGTTTTTAAAGCTGATACCAGGGTTTTAATAAACAGATAGTTAGCGTTTTTACGTTCCAGATCATTTTCGTCATTGACGAATTTTTTACCTAAAGAGCTGAGGCTATCCTGGTAAATATTTAATTGTTTTGTACGTGAGCTTTCATCAGAATGCTGGGCATAGGTATTAAAATAAAGCAGGAGGGATATAAAGGATACAAAAAGTTTCTTTGTCACAATTCCAATCGTTGTTTTATATTTAATAAAAGTGTTTTATGAAATTGTCATTATAAGGAACGAAGCAATCTCGTAGCTATTCTTATTCAATTATGCAAAGCTACGAGATTGCCGCGCTATCGCTCGTAATGACATGATAATTAATTTAACGTAAGTTTTCAATAACCATTGCGCTGGCCCCGCCGCCGCCGTTACATATTCCGGCTGCGCCGTATTTGCCGTTATTTTGCTGTAATACAGCTAGTAAGGTAACAATGATACGTGCACCTGAAGCACCCAGTGGATGACCTAAAGATACAGCCCCGCCGTTAACGTTAACCTTTGCCGCATCAAGTTTTAAAAGTTGGTTATTGGCTATGGATACAACAGAAAATGCTTCGTTGATCTCAAAAAAATCAATCTGATCTGTTGATAAACCAGCCCGGTGCAAGGCGAGTGGGATGGCTTTGGATGGCGCTGTGGTAAACCATTCCGGTGCTTGCTGAGCGTCGGCATGTGATATAATTTTGGCCAGGGGTTTAATACCCAGTTCATCGGCTTTTTCCCGGCTCATTAATACTAAAGCAGCAGCGCCATCATTTAATGTTGATGCGTTGGCGGCTGTTATGGTGCCATCTTTTTTAAACACAGGTTTAAGCGATGGTATTTTTTCGAACTTTACCGCTTTAGGTTCTTCGTCCTCCGCAAATAAAATAATATCGCCTTTTTTATCCTTTAATTCAACAGGGGTTATCTCATGCAGAAATTTGCCCTCGCTTTGGGCTTTTTGCGCCCGGTTATAGGACTCAATAGCAAAAGCATC
>Ga0193717_1000190_pt1 | contig 51332 bp, 59 predicted proteins | sample U2c2metaG_FD_145900 | JGI IMG/M metagenome (GOLD analysis project Ga0193717, IMG submission 145900) | Soil microbial communities from a riparian zone of the East river system, Colorado, United States - U2c2 | ecosystem: Environmental > Terrestrial > Soil > Riparian zone | place: USA: East River... | reverse complement strand
GTATGATGGCCAGTGTAGAAAAGGGAATAAGTGCCTTTTCCAGCCGCTCTGCAATTGATGGTTTGTTTGCGTTGTGGCGAATACTCATTGGTGCAACCAGGCCAAGGATAACGCCGGCAATACTAGCATGTACCCCAGAAAGGTAAAAGCATACCCACAAAACCACGCCAAGTGCTACAAAATTACGCATACTCAAAAAACGCAACCAATGAAGAATAAGAATAGTAGCATATACGGCGCCTGCTAGCGCAAGCGGCAAAACATGTACGGTGTGCGTGTAAAAAACAGCGATAGCGACAATGGCGGCAACATCATCGATGACCATAACAGTGAGCAGAAATATCTTTAGTGAAGTAGGGACGCGCCGGCCCAGCAATGCCAATAGGCCAATTGCAAAGGCGGTGTCGGTGGTCATGGGGATTCCCCATCCATGAGCGCCTTCGAAGCCATTATTGATGGTGGTATAAATGATGATAGGCAAAGCAATACCACCAAGTGCCGCTACAACGGGTAATATTGCCGCCCGCACTTTACGTAGCTCACCACGAACAAGTTCACGTTTTATTTCAAGACTGATAACTAAAAAGAACACAGCCATGATTCCGTCATTGATCCAGTGGCGAAGGTCGGCGGCAATAACAAAACTGCCAATGCCAAGTGACAGATCATACTCCCAGAAGGTGGTATAGGCGGCGGCCCACGGTGAATTAACGGCATAAATCGCAACGGCCGCAGCTAAAAGAAGCAGTTTGCCGCTGATTGCTTCATCGCGTAGCAGTAACTGTAGGACTCGAGAGAAATGCCCCCGGGCTGTTTTTGCGGTTTTTCTAATTTTGTGTTTTAGCAAATGCCCCCTAAAGATTTCGGTATGAACGATTACTTCGTACTTCTTATCATAGCAAATAACCGGGCTATCAAAGACGAAGTTATCTATTTTTGCGTATTATTTTATCGTCAAGTCTCGCTGGGGACCAGCGCGGCTGAAAGTGTCTTGGCGTATTCTGCCCGTTCTTTGGGGTCGGCGAGCCTCTTTTCTGAAGGTTGCACGCTATTATAACCATCGTTTTTGTAACGTGGAAAAACGTGAAGATGAAAGTGAAACGCATGTTGGTCTCCGGCGGGTTCATTGTTTTGGCGAAGGGTAATACCATCGCAACCGTAGGTTGTTTTCATTGCTAGTGCTATTTTTTGTGCAACAGCAAAAATGTGGTTGCCTGTCTCTTCGGGCAAGTCGTATATATTTTCGTAGTGGTCGTTCGGAACAATAATTGCGTGTCCCGGGTTATTGCCTACAAAAAATGAGTTAATAAAACCGGTGACAAAATTGTCTTTATAAATAATATCCGTTGGCTTCATGAGCGTATCTGGGCTATCGGCTTTGTTCACGCCGAGGCATATAGGACATACGTAATTATTAGGAGCGTTACTTTTTACCATAAAGGTATAATACACCAATCATGTTAAATAAACGCTTTTACTTGCGCTCAATGGACAATAGAGAAGCGGTCTTAGCTATGGTAGTGGAGCGTAGGAGCACCACTTACCATAGCTAAGGCAAAGCCCTTACTGATTTGCTCTACGGTGCCGCTTGAATCCAGCGATGCGTGACATTAAAAAGCATGCGCATCCATTTATCTTGGGTAAAAGCATGGTCTGCGCCTTTAATGGTATGCAGCTTTACTTGGCTGGCGCCGCGCATGAGCTTTTTGTACTTACCGGCCGATTCAATCATGGCGGCTGCATCGGAGCTAACGATTAATGTAGGGGTTGTCCATTTTTTAAGGAGCTTTGTCGGGTCGAAATTCTCGAGACTTTTGAGGTATCGTTTGCTAAAAATGTACGAGACCCTGCCTTCGTACAGATAACCATTTACCTGCTTAATGTATTGCAGCGGTGTCGTAAACAGCGGCACGCCAAAGGGGCTCGGGTCCCACATGGTAACACTACTTACGTGGGTCTGATTGGCCATCATAAGGCTATAGGCCCCCAGGCTGTGGCCCACCAAATGGATTGATTGCGCCCCGTGTGACCTGGCAAAATCAATCACCTCATTGAGATCCCCTACGTGGACTGTGAGGTCACAGTTGGCCATGTGTCTTGCGTTACTTTTTCCGCTGTAAAGATTAAACCGTAGAACGGTGAATCCTTGGGTTTTGAAGTATCTAGCGGCGAGATGAAGAAGCGTGTCGTCCATCTCTCCTGTCATGCCGTGCACAAAAATAAGTATCTGGTTTTTCCACTCTCCATTCACTATAGCATCGGCGATCTTGCCATCACGAAGAGGTATCTGAAGCTCTTTTTCGACCACTTAGATAGTGTATCAAAAAGTTATGAAAAGTTAATCGAATCCGACTACCCTGATAATAGTGGTAAAAGTACCCCGCTTCATCGGAATATTCCTCTACGAGGAAGCGGGGTACTAGCATGTGGGTCTTCGTTGCTTATTTGAGGTTGAACTCGCTCTCTATCTTTGGCGCCTACCCGTCTTGGCATCGAGATTGGACTGCGCAATAGTTCGAGCAATCTTTTCAAACTTCCGCCGGTCACATGCGGTCAGTGGCTTAACCTTCAGGCTTGAGCCAAATACGCTTTTGTGAGGTGCCAGCCATGCCGCAAAAGCGGCATCGTCCTTAAATGGCTCATGGCCAGGCCGAATGTCATCCAGAGAAGCTTCTACAGGCTTCTTGAGCTTTGGATACTGCTCAAGCAAAGCAAGGCCGCATATGACAGTCGCCACTTCGTGTGCCGCCGGTGCCATAAAAAAAGGCTTCGTCCCTGTAAGGTAGAGATGGATCTCCTCTAGTGTAGTATTACAGAACCCTCTCTTTCCAAGTGCCGCAGCAACGCAAAACAAAATGTGCTCGAGCAAAAACTTCTTGCTTCTAAACAACGAAGTGTCTCCTTGTTGGTGTGTGGATAGACTTCAGGCAGCCGTATCCTTCATACTAATATAGTATGCATCTGTATAAAATCAAAAATGCATTGATAATCTAGGCTTATTATTCCTGATCACCATCCGCTAAACTACCGTGCATAATAATTTACGCGGCTACTTAAATGTCTTTGTGAGGGCAGTGAAGTCGCGTTTTAACGATGCCGTATTGTTACTGATTGATCCTATGAGCCCGTCATCCCGGGGTGATGCTATATCACGCACAACTCGAAATAAAAGAATAAATTTTGGAGTCTGAGCGGTTTCGGCAAGCTGCTGCAGCTTAGCGACAAAAGCTTTAGTTTGCTTCTTTTGATCGCGGGATTGTGACGGAGCCACTGATTTAATAACAAGTTTAACAACAACAAGGATTCCTATGGCTACTGAACCCGCGATAACGAGAAATGCAACCAATAGCCACCACCAGTTACTAAGCGTAGTCAACCAGATGGCAAGCCCCATGAGAATACCTAAAATAACTACCGTAAGTATAGCCACGGGTGTATAGATTCTGTTTGCTAACTCGGCACCGATTGACCGTATGGCTAGTATTGATGGTTTCATACTGCTTCAGTATAGCAAAATCATCGTTTATTTATTATAAAAGGTGATGCTACGTGCTTATTTTCAACCACCGATCAATGATAGCGGTAAATTGAGATGCTTTTGCCTTGCTATCGTTTAGGTCTGCGAAGGATATAACGCCGCGTGTGTCTGATTTCCATTCAATCAATCCAGACGAGTCGTCCATAATAGGAGTGCCATTTTTGTCTTCGGGGCGGGTTGCTCCCATATGAAGAACGATAGCTACGGGATACTTAGGACGAACGCTAAAGGTAATCCGGTCGCTTCCAGCCAGTACGTAACTAGGTGAGTTCCATTTAATATGCTCGCTTAGCTCAGGGTGCGCCCCAGTTATAATTGCGCGTAGAAATGCTACTTGTTCTTTTTGTTCTTCATCCAAAGCACTCATAAATTCATTGATAGTTGTATATTTTTTCATACTCTCATAGTAGCAGTAATTTAGAATTCGTTGTTTCTATGTATGACAGAAATAAGGCAGGTTGGGTGACCTGTTATTATAAAGCGTATAACCATAAAAGCGAGGGCATATGATTCTCAAGCTCATTAGTAAGGAACATCTAGTAGATAATGTGTGGGCATTTCGTTTTCAGCCAGACGAGGTGCTTACCTGGACAGCTGGTCAGTATGTACGCGTAGAACTGCTACATAAAAATCCGGACGAAGAGGGAACTAAACGATGGTTTACCAATTCGGCAGCACCGTACGAGGGCATTATGCAAATTACCACCCGCGTGACCAAAAGCACGTTCAAGCAGGCGCTGTCTAAACTGGAAGCGGGTGACACGCTGCCGCTTATTGAAAACCCTGAGGGGGATTTTGTGTGGCAAGATTCTGGTCTACCGATTATTTTTATTGCCGCTGGTATTGGAGTGACACCTTTTCATAGCATCCTTAAACAACGAGTGCACGATAAGTTACCGCTGAATGCTACGCTTATTTACGGCAGCCGTACTAAAGATATACCATTTAAAAAAGAGTTTGAGGAGTGGTCTGCCTCTAACCCAGGGTTTATGGTCAAGTATATTGTGGGCGAGCCGCTTACTGTAGAGAAATTGGCTGAACTGGCACCAGACCTCAACCGATCGCTCATATATCTTTCTGGTCCAGAGCCAATGGTTCAGACTCTTGGTACTGAGCTACTACACAAGGGTTTGCCCGCCGCGCAATTCAAGCGTGATGAATTTCCGAACTACAATGAACGTAATTACTAGACGGTACAGCGTCAATATTTTACCCTGAAAACTAGGAAACGAAGCAACATAAATACTAAGAGTAAAATCATGCAGGCTATAACAATAAATCGGTCGAGCTTCTTACTATTAACGTATTTATTGAATAAATCATATAGTAGCAGTCCAACAAACCCGCCGAAAGTGTTCATGATTACATCTGTTATATCTGTCACTCCGATTGCGAGTATAAATTGAATCACCTCGACAGCAATGCTTAAAATGAATATGCAAGCGAGCTTTCGCAAAACAGTAACTTGTTTGAGATTGACACTTAAAAGTAGGCCAAGGGGAATAAAAACCATAAAATTAGAGATTGTCTCGCCTCGTAAAGAATCTGCAAATGGTATCAAACTGAGGCTTCTCATTTGATGATCTAGCAACACTGAAGCGAAATCAAATGAAAATTTAAATAAAACTAACCATAATAGAATTAGTAGGTATAAGGCTAATACTGCTTTAGATAATGATTTCATTTGTGGTATTTCGAATCTTTTTTGCAATTATAGCGTAACTTTACAGGTTCAATGCCTGAAGCTTTATGACTTCCGCAAAATCTTCTCCATCGCTTTTCCATTTGCTAGCTCATCGATTAATTTATCCAGGTAGCGAATTTCCTGCATAGCCGGCTCTTTAATGTCTTCCACTCGGACCCCACAAATCATACCTTTAACCAAAGCCCGTGAAGGATTAAGCTGGGGAGCTTCCGTAAAGCAGGTTTCAAAGTCTGTTTGTTTTTCCAGCTGCACCTTTAACTCTTCTTGGCTATATCCCGTCAACCAACAAATAATTTCATCGACTTCTGTTTTTGTACGCCCCTTTCTCTCTGCCTTAGCTATATAAAGAGGGTAGACACTTGCAAAGCTCATTGTGTAAATCCGAGGTTTCATATCCTTATGTTAACAGAATTTAGATAAAACAATTTCTATGCACAACAGAAATGGTATGGCGCCGTGTATGAAATTAGAGCTAGTTTACTAAACAATGAGATGGTCTTGTGCCGTGCTCTCGGGTCTCGTGCCGCATCGTGCTAGGGCGCGAATTGTGGCTAGCTTTTGAGCGGGACTCATATGCTCGGCGTACTTATCGTTTAGTAACACAATACTTTTATTGCTGGCATCGTTCACCCCAACGTACTCGTAAACCGCCCCTTTATGAGGGCTATTGATTGGCAGGCTAATATCAGCATTGCCATGGCCTGGAGGAAGGAATAAATGCGCTCTATCTGCAATTTCGGGAAAATGATACGACCGCCAACTAGAGAGGCGAGCTATTGCACTGTCAAATGCGCCTGCAGAATCTGACGTTGCTCCGAAAACATATACCCACCGCTTAGCACTGTTCATTGTCTCTAGAACCAGTGGCATGGGATGAGCGATTTTCATAAGTTGCTTGTTGCTCCAGGGCCATTTTTTATATGGCTCAAAACGAACTTCAGGCAGGCCCAAGATATCAGCGTAAGCAAACCCAGCCTGGTTGGCCGCTTGGAGCATGTCTTCATGAGTATGGTGGTAGGATTTAGTAGAAGTTTGATCACCAAAATTACCGACATTTATATCGAGCATATCTGTAGATTGATATCGCGAGTTGCTATATTCAACCTCGCGTAGTGGGTTAGGCAAGACAGCTATTAGGAGCCCTGTATCATTTAAACAGGTACGCAAGCGTGGCATAACGTTATCGCGCAAATCTTGCGGTGAGATGTAGTTAAGAACCAACTTGGCGAACACTCTATCTGTTTTTTCGTCTTGTAAGTCCGAGTTTTCTGTATTCGCATCCCATGTCTGAAAACTAATTCCGGTTACCTTTTCGCCAATAAGTCTTGCGTAGCGCAACATCTCCAGACTTGCATCTGTCCCAATTGATTCTGTGTATGGGTTTAAGGCTGTGTTTGTTCGAGCGGTCTCGTTCATTATTGCGGTAAATATACCGCTACCGCATCCATAGTCGATTACTCTTTTAGTGTCGCTATCGAGAAGCTGTAGGAGAGCAGGATGAGTAACCTCCCATTCGTAACGATTACGGTGCCGGTCGGCTTGCGCAGATGCGTACTCTTTTGCAAACTTAGGATTATCGTAAGGGTTAGTCATTTTATATACTATATAATGACCAGGCGAACAATCAAATCATAACCTCTTTATTGTCGATATTTGGTACAGTACTACGTTTGGAATTAGAACTAGATTGGCGTACAAGTAGACTCTCTACTTTTTAGTCTGTATTTTGGCTAATTGCTCTTTAAGGGCTTCGAGTTCTTTGCGATTCTTGTTGATTATTCGTGAACCCTCTGGGCTCATAGCAGCGTAGATCATTATTGTTGGATCTGAAAGACTGTCAATTTTCATTACCAATTCACGTTCGTCAGCCGATAATTGCTTTAACTTATCGTTATACTTCTTCCTGTCGTTTAAGCCTGTATATATTGTTAATGCAAAAGTCGCAACTATTGAGCCATATAAAATGATTTGCCATGTAATATTAAAGCGTAATAGATTAATCAACACAATCGTAACAATTAGAGCGATAACGATCATTATCAGGAACAGGAGGAAATTGTCTAATACTTTCTGTGTGTAAAAACTAAGCCTTACGAAACGATTTTCTAAAATAGTTCCGGGTCGTAAGTCTATCGACAAGTAAAGGACTAGAATAGTTGAAAATGTAAGGATGGAAATTATGAACACCTCGTATAAGGATCCGGGAATTATGCCAATTTTAAGCGATTTAAGCTCATCTTTGAATATACTCGCTGACAGTAATAGGGCTAGAAGCGCAAATAAAGTGGTAGACTTTGAGCTATTGTGGATTGAATCTATGTTACTATCGTTCATTGTTAACATTATCCAATACTAATGGGGAATATCAAAATGATTTCTTTGTAAGGTGAGGGTCTTGTAGGTTAGAACTAGATTAGTCACACAACCTAAAGCTACAAATCTATTGAACTTATAAACTTAGGTCGTGAATCAGGGCAGGACACAGTCGGGATATGACTTGCAAACGCCGTTCTCTTCCTCGTCTCTGTTGAGTGCGGCTCCGCAGCCCACGCTGACTTGAGCTGAGTCTCCGCACTTCCCGTGGGGGAAGCTGATTCTTGCTTCATCGCTTGCGTTACAGGTAACGAGCCGAGCATTCATCATGACATCTCCTGTCTAGTACTCGTAGCCGAGTTACTTAATTATATCATTTATATTTAAATATGTCAATTAAAATTAATTTCTATGCATCCCAGAAATAGTGCAGCGTGTTGTGTGAAATGAGAACCAAGCTCAGCGTTTAAGCTGAGTCGAGTCAATCATTGCAGCTATAAAAAATTCCTTGTCTTTTGAATGAGATAATCTGTTGGCCGCCTCTTCAAGCGAAAACCAAGCACACTCATTATTCTCCTCGTTTGATGCCGGGATTGTTTCATTTGTACGAAATAGAAATAACGTAATATTCTTTAATTCACTTGGATCCTCAATACCCGAGATAACAGGGTGACGTTGATATGAGCCGAGCCCTTTAACAACCTCTATATCGCTAAGGCCTGTTTCTTCTTTAATCTCTCGTACGGCTGCAGCCAGTGCTTCTTCATTACTCTCAATTCTACCTCTAGGCAGACCCCAGAAGTCGTCTCCTTCGTTGATAAGAAGAACTTGATTGTGGTCATTAACAATAATGCCGCCTGCACTGTAGGTCTGTTTCATGAACTTATCATACCAAACAAAAAGATTTCACGTAGAAGTCGTTTAAAGAGAAGCCATAGATAGGCTGGTTAAATGGTCTATAAGGTTCGAATTAAAATACCCTATTATCGTCACAGGAGGCGCTCGAACAGCGAGAGCGTTTGCTGAAATAATTTCTATACACCGTAGAAATGGTACAGCGTTGTTGCCGAGGTTAGAACTTTATTGGCTTGCTATGATACTATTGGATGATGGAAATATTACCCTACATTCTTATTGCAATTGTAGGGTTACTCTCAGGAATCGTTTCGGGTATTGGTGGGGGTGGTGGCGCTATGTTGATGATCCCTGCCTTTATCTTTATTGGGCTTCCTCCCCAGATGGCAGTTGCAACTGCTAAATTGAGCGGGATAGGTGGGGATTTTGGCGGCCTAGTTGCCTTTATTAAGTCCGGACATATCCGAAAAGATATCATAAAAGTGATGATACCGATTGCTATTATCATCGGTCTGATCACACCATTAGTGTTTGCGGCAGTAGAAAGTAAAGGATTCCAAATTGCCTTAGCAATTTTTATGATCCTTATGCTGCCAACCCTTTTTATAAAAAAGAAAACTACCAAGCCACCAACTCGCAAGCATAAATTCATAGGCTACTCACTTTATACCGGCGTCTTATTTTTACAAGGAATCTTTAGTGGTGGCGTGGGGAGCTTGGCGGTGTATGTCCTTAATCTTCTATTTGGTACATCAAAACTCGAAACTATGGCCACTCGCCGTGCCGTTGTTGCCGTTCTAAGCCCTATTACTGTTGCTGCATTGCTAATCGGTGGTTTTGTTAGTATTGAGCTCGGCCTTATAGGTCTGGTTACTGCATTTATCGGGACGCATATTGGCGCAAAATTCGTGCTCAAACGCGGCGATATATTTGTGAGTGTCGTGATGGCTATTACCATTTTGATCTCTAGTATTATGCTGCTGATTAGCGCGTAATACTTTTGGCACAGCAAGCAATAGACCTCCGAAGAGGTCTATTCGATAATGTTTACACTTGGTACCCCGGGCTGGAATCGAACCAGCGGCCAAAAGCTTAGAAGTCTCTTGCTCTATCCACTGAGCTACCGGGGCATTGCTAGTATTATACCCTATTTATCGTCTACGTCTTAAGCTGCCCAAAGCCAACTAAGCCCTTATCGATATTTTGCTGTAGTGATTCGGTGCGAATACGCATAATTCCGCTGCCTTCGTTGCCGCCGATTGTAGTAATGTTACCATCGTTTACTTTAAGCACGATTGCGGCGTGTTCTTCGCTTGAATTATCTGGTGTTTGCGCGCCAATGTAAAATGCTATATCGCCTAGGTGTGGTGTATAGCCAGATGAGGCTTCAACGTAGCCGGTGTTATCGCGGTAATATTGTTGCAAGGTCAATACTCCGGGTATTCGCCAATAATCACTATTTGGGTTGGTGACGGGAACGCCTGCTTTTAAGAACGTCCAGCTAATAAAATCGGCGCACCAGCTTTCCTCGGCACCTTCGGTGTATTTAAGAACGGTGGTGTCGTAGCTACGCGGTACTTTCTCGTATTCCTGACGTACGAGTGTTAGAATCTTTTTTTGCGTGGTGGTGAGGTTTTTTGTGGGAACATCGGGAAACGCTGGTTGAGTACTTTTAATAATAGAAGTTGTTTTATTGGTAGAATCCTGATGAATTATAGTAGCAATACCCCAAGCGCCACACAAAAAAATAACAAGTCCAACGATAAAAATTCGTTTCTTATTTTTTCGGAGAGGTGGAGTGCTAAAATCTCGGCGCATGGTTTAATTATATCTTCTTGGGGCACCACATACTATAATAGAGCAATGCAAAACGGCCAATATATTATCGACCGATGGATGGTGCGAATGCTGCAGGATATTGCGATGCAACGCGGCATTGCTTTTCGTGGTTACTCCGAAAACTGGCTGATTGAACTTGAACAAAACACAAAAGTCGCACGTATTTTAGGGTATAAATTTGATTTAAATAGTAGCGTAGCTGGTGAAATTGCTCAAGACAAAGTGGCGGCATACCAAGTGCTAGATGCCAACGCAGTTGAAGCTATCCCGCACTATTTAATTCGTACTAAAGCTGGCGAGGCGCAGTGGCGAACCTTGGATTGGGCGGAGGGGATGGTGATAAAGCCGCTTATGGGAACGAGCGGGCATGGCGTAAAACTTTTGTTTGATGCCAATCAGGCCGAAGCAGCTATGGTCGATAGTGGCATCGAGGCGTGGGCTGCTTCACCGTATTATGAAGTTATACGTGAAATACGAGTAATCATACTTGATGGTGTAGTACTTTTAGCGTATAAAAAGCAACCAGTTGAACACGATGGTTTGAAGATGTTTAATTTAGGCAGAGGTGCTCGGGCGGTCGAGCACACGCTAACAGACGAGCAGCGCGACTTGGCCCAAAAAGCACAAAAAGCCTTGGGTCTTCGCCTTTGCGCCGTAGATATTATCCAGACGAACGATGGTATTTTGCGTGTTTTGGAAGTGAACGATGGCATTATGATGGAAAACTACGCACGCCAATCTCAGCAAAACAAGCTGCGCACGCAAAAAGTGTACGCAGCTATTGTCGAGAAATTATTTAGTGAACGGCAAAACGGGCTTTAAAGTGACGAAGCGGTAAGTCGCGACCATAGGTTACGTCTACTTTTGGAATAAGATGGCGATTATCGTAAAGCGCTTTAACGGCATCAACAACCGACTGCAAGTCTTGCTGTTCGTAACGAAGGCGGGGAATGGCAAAGCGGACAAAGTTAATTTCGTGTTGAACTTCTTTACCGGTTTTTTCATCGATATGACCGAACGCAAAATCTCCTAGTTCGCAGGCTCGATGGCCGTAAAGTGCAAGCAGTAGCGCCGTAAACGAAATGCCGCCAAAATCTTCGGGCTTCATGCTGGTGTCGGCAAAAAATTTCCCCATATCAAGGTACACCGCGTGGCCACCCGTTGGCATAAGAACAGGCAGGCCAGCACCATGCATAGCCGCTCCAAATTGTTGCACCTGGCCAATTCGTGCACCTAAATACTCTTCTTTGGTAATCGTTTTTAGCCCTTCAACCAGCGCCATAATGTCGCGGCCAGACATGCCACCGTAGGTTGGGTGCGCCTCTTTGGTTATTTGCAAGTTCATAAGAAGGTCGGGAAGGTCAAGGTACTTACTCATGAACAGCCCACTTTTTTTCAAAAATAGCCCGCCGCCCATATTCACGAGCCCGTCTTTTTTAAAGCTGATCGTAAAGCCGTCAACATACGTAAACATTTCTTTTACAATGGCTTCAATTGGTTTATTTTTGTAGCCTTTTTCATGCTGTTTAATAAACCAGGCGTTCTCGGCAAAACGGCAGGCATCGAAAAATAGGGGAATCGAGAACTCACGGGAAAGCGCCGCAACCTCCTTGATATTCGCCATACTGACGGGTTGGCCACCGCCGGTGTTGTTGGTAATAGTGAGAAAAATAACTGGTATTTGCTTGGCTGAAGACTGCAACAGCTCACGCAATTTTTTGGTATCCATATCGCCTTTAAAGCGTACCTTGGAATCATCGTGAAGCTTTGGTGAGAAAAGGTTGCGTGCTTCTATGCCGTTGCTTTCGATATTGGCCTGCGTGGTATCGAAGTGGCCGTTACTTGGAATTATAAGGTTGTTCCCAAGTTTTCCGAGTACGCTAAAAAGTGCATCTTCTGCTGGACGCCCTTGGTGAAAAAGAAACGCATTCGGGGTTTTGAAGTCTTTTTCCTGGGTAAAATCGTGGCCGAATAGTTCGCTAATTTGTTTCATTAGTAGGAAGTATCCCTTGTTTGAGCCATATGATTCATCGCCCAGGTGAAGTGCCGCCCACTGCTCCGCGGTCATGGTGGTAGTGCCCGAGTCGGACAGCATGTCGCAGCCAGTAATCATATCAGCTGGAAAATAAAAGACATTTAAGCCAGCCATCTCAAGCGCCTCGATGCGTTGCTTTGAGGTTGCCGGCCGTTTGAATTGTACCGAATGATTAACGTATGACCGCGGCGCTGTAGCCAGTGATTGTTCGCTGGGTAATTGTTTTAAATAGCTAGATAATGTGTTCATAGGAGCCCTTCCTTTTTAAACAGGTAATGCTTATTTTACATTATTATTTAAGAATTCGCGGCTTTGCATGTTGTATTTTTTTATTACTTAAGCACAAATACAGACAATTAAAAAACAGACATAAAAGCCTGTTTTTTAATAAGGAATATAATTTCTGGTGCGGGTGGGGAGAATCGAACTCCCGTCTCGAGCTTGGAAGGCTTGCATACTAGCCACTGTACTACACCCGCGTGCTTTCAAATTATAGCAGTTTTTAGGGTATAATAGAAAGCATAAAGACAATAATGAAATGAATATAAATAAATTTGTTAATAACACAGACGGATCGGTATTTCATTCAACCGGCTATGCCGATATTGCGCATGGAGATTCTATTGGCTCAACGAGCAGTCAGTCGTATAGGCAGCGTCAACACCTGGAGCGTAACCGGCAGTCCGTGAAGCGATATGGTAGTTCAATGCTTGCCGGTGGCCACATGCGTGAATCTGCCCGACCTCATTTTGACAAGACTTCTTCAATACCAGCCCGCGAGGAGACTAAACCCCCTTCCAGAGGCTCAAGTGTAAAATCACTTCCTCGCCGATCGTTTGGCGAGCCAAGTGGTCGAACGTATAATCCATATTCATAAGTTGTGTGGTTTTACGCTTTAAGGTCCTGTGCACATAGATAAGAAGTCTGCTTTATGCTATAACAGTACTTGTCTTACTGTCGGTTTCTACTTTGCATGAGGAGGAATTGTGAGTACTGTAAAGATCCCCGCAACAGCTAAGGAATTCTATCTCGCACTAGGGAGATCTTCGTCCACTCAAGCGTTTAAAGAAATGGGAGTACCTGTTCCGACGAACATTGCACCAGGAGCTCTACTTAAAGTGGCGGAGGACTGGTGCACGGCCTACAAAGAGGAGTTGCAAAACCTGAAGCATGTGCTTGAACGTGCACAGGCAGAAGCGGGTTATGAAAGTATACGTTTCTTAGATGACCTCACTAGTAACTTTAGCGATGTGGGGGGTTCTGATGGTATCGCCACGTTTTTCAATGATCCCCAATGCCAGTACCTCTCAAGTATTGTTGAAGCGGGTATGGAGCGGAAGGGGAAGGAGCTGCAGAGCTTCTTCGATTTCATGCAAAAGATCCTTTAGATGCCTAAGGCTACAGTAAGGTGAAGCGTACGGTGTCCGGTTGATTCATACCCGGACACTGTACGCAGCCTAACCATCATAAGACAAATTAATGAAAATTTATAGCAAAGGAGTAGAGGGCTCCTCGTAAGGAGCTTGTACTGAGTTTTAAAAAGTATCCAGTTCAGCGCCAATTGCCTCGGAGATTTCACTAAGCTGTGCGTTAAAAGCGTATTCTTCGGCGTCAACCAGCTCTTCGCAGTAGCGCCGCATGTCGCCGGTTTCGCGGAAAATAAGTGCTTTGTGAACCAGGGCGGCAACTTGTAGCTGCGCGCGAGCTTGAGGTTCGCCGTTACTTGGTGTTTTGGCATCAATAATCTGCTCGCTTGCGGCAGCATATTCCGACCAAACGGTTTGAAGAAGTTCGGGTTCTTGTTTGTGTTTTTCTAATGCTTCAAGAACAGCACGGCGCGCTTCAAGCATTTCGATGGGCTCTTCAAAATTCCCATTTGGGAGTAACTCCCTGAATTTATCCGTAAAACCGACATGTTCATCTTCATGAGAATCTGGGCGGGGCATGTGTTCTGGATTAGATTCAGTCATAAGTGATGAAATACTCCGTGCTTCAAAGCGAAGTCAATGTTGTTAGCCATGCTGCTACTATAGCGAACTATTAGACATCGTGATGGCGTCTTTAAGTATAATACTTGTGGGCGGGGGACATTTTTGGACTATTTTGCTGTGAGTTGTTGTTTAATTTTTTCGATAAATTCAGAGCTTAGCAATTGGTTCCAGGGTAGAAATAACGGCGCCGGCAGATCATCAAAAGTATGCCACTCCTGTTTTAGGCATTTATCAGGTTCAGTGATATGCTCTGTACCGCTCTGCCAATCACTTAACATCCATACGGTAACGTAATGCTTCCCTTCATCAATAAAATTATCGTTAGTTACAGCTCCAAAGCGGATGTTTGAAATCTCAAGGTCAGTCTCTTCCTTGACTTCTCTTCGTGCTGTATCTTCAAAGGATTCGCCAAACTCAAGATGACCACCAGGAACAGACCACGAACCAGCTCCATGTGCACCATGGCGTTGTTGCATTAAGAATTTACCATTCTTAAAAATAAATACACCAATACCAACTCGAACATTATTTTGTGTCATAGCTCTATAGTAGCAAAAAAGAAACCCCCTCGAAAGAAGTTTCTTTATAATACTGGGGCAGAATACTTAGGGGTGTTCGAACCGCTATACTAGTAGAGACTACGGAGGCGCCCCGTCAGATCATATATGACGATAAGTTTCTTGGAGCGCATTCATATGACTATTGACAAATACCAACATAAGCGATATAATACAAAGAGGTAGTACTCTCGCCTTCGATGAGGAGCAATAGATGATCAGCTCAATTCGCCGGACCGAAGACACTCGAGTCAGAGTCATGGCTATCGGCGCCCTCCTGAGCGCAGCCACCGCACTCGTCTTCTTCGTCATCACGGCAGGCATGGAAGCAAATGACCAAGCCGCGTGGTCGTGGATGTGCTTCGCAACAGGATGTGCAGTCGTTCATGGTGGTGCCCTCATCGGTTCCCATCGCCCTCTGTGGGTCCGAATCGTACATGTTCTATGCCTGGTCATCTGGATCGCAAGCATCTTCGTGGTGCGCATCCTGCTGACCATCGCTGCCTGAGAGCCTTCGCCGCTCTGACCGGAATGCTGTGTCCTTAACGACACACTTTCGGTCAGAGTAGGCGCAGGGCTCTTTTTCTATGGTACCGTGGAGATGTTCGAACTAATTTATGTTCTGTGTATCGAAATGCCCTAATGATTCAAGTTGTTGATATACAAATTCCATCGGTAGCCCAAATGCACCTGTGTATGATCCCTCAAGGTGCTCGATAAGGGTAAAACCTGGCGCATCGTAGAACATGCCAAGCGCGCCGCTGCGAATGTTCGGGTTATCATCGGCTGTTAAGCGCCGAAGGTTTGCTGCCGAGAAAGACTGATAAGTTATCGTAGCTGTTGCAAGTACCGATGAAAGGCCGTGGTCTGGTGTGTACATGGCACACCCTGTGAATACTTGGATTGTTTTGCCGCTTAGAGCAAGTGCTGCTTGAAATGGGTCATCGCTTCCGGTGAGTTTGGTATATACTTTTCCGTCACTATCAGCCGTAAGCGTGTCGGCCGCAATAACAATCGAGTCGGTGTGCGTCTTGGACACTTTCTTGCATTTTTCCTCTGCTAGTTTAACGACTCGCTCATCAACGGATAAGTGATCAAATACACTTTCGTCTATATCGGCTGCAATGATTTCGTGCGGCAATTTAGACTGTTCCATAATGAACTTACGTAAAAATGAACCTGAAGCGAGGTATAAGCTTTTCATATATTCATCATACCAAAACAAAGAGACTTCCCAGAAGAAGTCTCTTTTATAATACTCATACTTGGGGCGAATGATGAGGGTATCGCAAGCACATTTGCTCCTCCGCTTGCTTATTCTGGTAAAAGTAAACTTTTCCATAATTTCGCTGCGCTGCGCGACCCCCCTACTATCGTCAGCTAAAGCTGCCGAGTATTGAGCTAGTTTTATAGTAAGTGTCTCATGTCAGCTACTTCATCTTCCATTTCAATTTTATCCTTTGTTGTCTCGACAATATTATGAGGCTTTTCAATTACGAAATAACGAACAATTCTACCTTGCTCATTGGCGATTTGAATCTCTGCAAGCACTCCATTACTAACAGCACCAAAGACCCAAATCTCATCACAGCGCTTAACTAGATTATTGTTACCTTCGCGTACAAGATCACGATCTACAGCATCAAGCAGGAAGTAATCGAAGACCATAAAAGGGTTAAGTGGCACGCCACCGTTTTCTAATACGAATACAGAAATGAACATTCGGTAATAGAACAGATGTTTGGACATTGCCGTATAGACAAGGGGTTTGTTTTTCTGAACATCGAGTGCTGGGTGGGAAAAGTCTTTCTTCATTTTTCCAGTATAACAAAGAGACTCCCGAAGAAGTCTCTAATTATTGTGCTTATGCTTGGGGCGGGATAGTAAGGGACGTTCGAACTGCTTGTGTGGAGTCTGGTATACTATTTGTATTATGAATACGAGATTTTCAATTGAAGATGCAATTGCGAAAATCAACCAGCCATGGACGCCAATTGATTTAACGGAATTCAATGGTCAGGTCTTACGTATCGCTCTATTTCAGGGTGAATATAAGGATCATAGTCATGAATACGATGAGTTTTTTACTGTATATCAAGGAAAGATTACAATTATTACCGAAGATGGTAATATCGAATTAGATGAAGGGGAGGGTGCAGTTATCCCAAAGGGTATAACCCATAAACCTGTTGCTAAAGAGCCGGCATATGTATTAATGATTGATGCAAAGAACGTTTAATGAAAATTAAGAGTATTCATCACGTAAAATTGACTGTTTCGGACCTTAGTCGATCTAAGGCTTTTTACGAACAACTTCCTGGGTTTAAACTCGTTGCAGAATATCCAGATTTTATAATGTTTGGAGCGGGTGATATGAATATAGGACTTACAACGCATCAAGCGAAACGAGCCTCTGAGCGGTTTGACGAATTCTCGGTAGGTCTTGATCACTTAGCTTTTAGGGTAGTGGGTGAGACCGGGCTGGTAGAAGCCGTGGATTTTCTAGACACTCAGAAGATTAATCGTAGTGAAGTGAAGACTTTGTCAAATGGCGTCCAGATCGTCACCTTTCGTGACCCTGATAATATTCAACTTGAATTTGCTTGGAAAGCCTAGGCTACTTGGGGCGAATGATGGGGGTATCGCCAATAAATTCGCTGCACTACGCGACCCCACTATGCGCGTATTTTCTAAAGAGAATTCGCAGTGGGTTCAATCCGCCAATCACGCCAAATTAAAAACGAGACCAAAAGGTCTCGTTTTTAATTTGGGGCGGGATAGTGAGAGATGTTCGAACTATTATTGCTCAACAATAATAAATTCACCTTCTTTGAGCGCGTGAATTGGAAGACTCTTATCACCGTATTCTCGGAGATGATTATATGACTCTTCCCAGTTGATTGGCCCACGAGGATCATCGTTACCGAAGTCTGACTTATAATGTGGAATGAACTTAATGGGTAAGATACCAAGGCCGTCTGCACATTTTCTCCAATCACAAGTCCAATAATGAACGGTCAACATGTCTGAGCTAGCTGAGTTGGTAGCGATTATTTTAACTTTAAATAGGGTCGGTAAGTCAAACTGCTTCATCCAATACTGCAATAAATGGTCATCTCCTCCATTAAAATAGATTACGTCAGCCTGCCTACACTGTTCGATAAATTCAGCGGGCATAGCAAGTACAAATTCTGGATAAATGCTTTCAGGCATATCTTCCAGGATTGTATTGCTATATCCACCAAACTTAGCTTCCCAATACTCTCGTGGTTGCGCAAAGCTACATATGAGGATCTTTGGTGCGTTACCAAGGTCTTTTACGAGTTCTCGATGAAATTGCTTTTTTAGATTAGGTTGACGTTTGATACCGCCAGAGTTAAGAACATATTTAGTCATATACCAATCATAACAATAAAAGACACCGAAAACGGTGTCTTTTAAGCATAACCTCTATGGGGCGGGATAGTAAGGGATGTTCGAATTATTTATACGTTTGATTAATGTAGGTTAGTAGCTCAGGAAACTCGGTACGTTCAATGAAATGTCCCGCATCTGATATTTTTGCACGAAAGGGATCTAGCTGTTCTGCTATGTAATCGAACTCCTCTTGAGGAATGTAGGGGTCATTGTCACCCCAAAATAAGGCAATATTATCTTGGTTAGTGTCTATAGCATCCCAATTCCAAGGCTTATCATAATAACCACTCAGTCTCTCATCTTCATCCCCGAGGTCGGTGTAGCAGGGCGATACAAGAATCGAACCCTTAATTTTGTTATCTTCGGCATATCTCATTGCGGCGACAGCGCCGGACGACCAGCCGATGATTACATCATTCTCACCAACCTTAACATGGTTTCTAAGAAATGGAATCCAGTATTCAGAACGAGCGATGATTGAATCTGGCATTGTCTCGAAAAAAGTCTCGAATCCTGCACGCTCCAGTTCCTCTTTTAGCCATGGCGCCCAAGCAAAAGACCAGTGTGTTGCCTGGTTTCCGTGCACATAAACAAACCGCAGTTTCATATACCTATCATATCAAAAAAAGAGACTTCCAAAGAAGTCTCTAATCATTGTGCTTATGCTTGGGGCGAATGATGGGGATTGAACCCACTACCTCCGGAACCACAACCCGGCGCTCTAACCAGATGAGCTACATTCGCCAAACATGAGTTATTGTACCATATTATACGGATATTTTGCCAGTAATAACTTCAGGGTAAAGCATCAGTTTTTACTTATTAGCGGAAGAAAAACTGACAAAAAGACCTTACCGGCTAGCGAAGAAGCGCCAGGGCAGCATCGATTGCTGCGTTTTGTGCCGCAACATTGTCGTAATCTATCACAAGGCCTTCGTTAGCCACGGTCGCAACCGGAACATTGTGCCGGTTCTTGAGCACTTCGGCAAGTCGAACCCCTGTCCAGCCCAGAAATAGTCTTGGGTTACTGGGCTCGTTTTCTGGAGCACTGATGCCAATTGCAACAAGACGATGGCTATTTCCTAGCAAGCGTGGAATATGTTCTGCAAGACCGGTTAGTAGGGCCACGTAATTTCTTGCCACAATGAGCTCGGTGTACGCCTGTTGTACCCTTCCTTTGCTGCACATAGTAACCGACACAACATGACCATTGGTGGCAATGGCGATAATAACATCCACGTTCGTCACCCTCTATGCTTGGTAGCTTACTGTAAGAGCCAAGCATATTATATCATGAAGGAATTTGAAGGTTGTTAGATCTCACGGACGGTTTCAATGTTGGCGCCAAGCGTGTTAAGCCGGTTGGCAAAGTCTTCGTAGCCTCGGTTAATAGAATACACATCGCGCAGTGTTGACGTGCCGGGCGCAGCAAGCATCGCAAGAAGCACAACCACAGACGGCCGAAGGGCAGGCGGCGCTACGACATCACCGGCTTTCCACTTGGTAGGGCCGGTAATGTATACGCGGTGCGGGTCGACCATTTCAATGCGGGCATTTAGTTTTGTAAGTTCGGTAAAGTAAATAGCGCGGTTTTCGTATGACCAGTCGTGTACGAGGGTACGGCCGTAGGCAACAGTGGCGATGAGCCCTAGGAAGGGAAGGTTGTCCATGTTGACCCCTGGAAACGGCATACTGTGCAGCTTGTCTTTTGGCGCGTGAAGCTCGGAATGCTTCAGGGTAATGTCGACCAGGCGGGTGTGGCCATTCCGGGCCTTGTATTCTTCGGTGCGTTCGTAATTAAGATGCATGCCTTCAAGAACGGCAAGTTCAATCTCGGTAAATTCAATCGGCACGCGGGTAATAGTGATTTCAGAGTCGGTTACAATACCGGCCGCAATCAGGCTCATAGCTTCAATTGGGTCTTCGCTTGGGTAGTATTCAACATCTTTATTAATGTGTTTGAGACCAGTGATTTTAAGGGTAGTGGTGCCAATACCTTCAAATTTAACCCCTAGTTTTTGCAGGAAGAAACAAACATCTTGCACCATGTAGTTAAAACTGACGTTACGAATGACAGTGGTGCCATCGTAAAGAGCGGCGGCCATGATAACGTTTTCGGAAACTGTTTCACCGCGTTCGGTAAGTAAAATCGCTTTTGTGATCTTTTTTTCTTTGACGGTTGCATGGTAATAGTCGGTGTTTGGTTTTGCTTCAACATCGAGGCCAAATGGTGCTAGGCCAACCATGTGCGGCTCAACCGTGCGGGTACCAAGGTTACAGCCACCGGCAAATGGCAATTTAAAATCGTTATATTGATGAAGTAGTGGGCCCAGGAACATAATAACCGTGCGGGTACGCTTGGCAGCGGTAATATCCATTTTTTCAAGCTCAAGGCGTTTTGGCGGCATGATTTCAAGGTCATTTGTGCCGGCGATCCAGCGGGTCTTAACACCGATGCTTTGCAGCACCTCAATAATACGGTTTACTTCTTCAATGCGGGCAACGCGGCGAAGGGTGGTTTTACCTTTATTTAAAAGCGCGGCACAAAGCAGGCCAACAGCGGCGTTTTTACTGGTTTTTACTTCAATACTGCCAGAGAGTTTTTTCCCGCCATGGACACGAAAGTTAATTTTTCCGGTGTTATTTAAGGTAACGATGTTGCTTGAAAGTACATCGCTAATACGGGCGATCATTTCAAGGCTGATGTTTTGGCCGCCTTTTTCAATACGGTTAACAGCACTTTGGCTGGTAGCGAGTTCTTTTGCCAGCTCTGCCTGGGTGAGGCCGCGGTGGGTGCGGGCTTCTTGAATTAATGCACCAATTTTCACTTTGTAGTCATCATTGCTCATTTTTCTATTATATCACATACGATATACATACAATCAATGATATAATAGGGTGAAATAGGAGAGACTAGCCATGCAAGACACGCAAATTGCCGATTTAATAGCGGGTGAAGAGCAACGTGAACGTGACGGACTGGAGCTGATTCCGAGCGAAAATTACGTATCGCGTCAGGTGCTTAGTGCGCTGGGAAGCGTACTCACCAACAAATATTCCGAAGGGTATCCAGGTCGCCGTTACTACGGTGGACAGGAGTTTACCGACCAAATAGAACAGCTGGCGATCGATCGTGCCAAGCAATTATTTAAGGCAGACCATGCCAACGTGCAGCCGCACTCTGGTGCACCCGCAAACGAAGCAGTATACAGCGCATGGCTAGAGCCGGGCGATACCGTGCTGGCGATGGATTTATCTCATGGCGGCCACTTAACCCATGGAGCGCCGGTAACTCGCAGTGCGCATTTATATAATTTTGTGCGGTATAAGATGAAAGACCCGGCAACGGGTGAAATAGACTACGATGAACTTCGCCGTTTAGCCCTAGAGCACAAACCAAAAATCATTCTAGCTGGCTTTAGTGCCTACCCGCGCGAGCTCGATTACGAAAAGTTTGCCGCAATTGGTAACGAAGTTGGCGCGCTACTAATGGCCGACATGGCGCACATTGCCGGGCTTATTGTAGGTGGCGTGGCCAAAAATCCGTTTGATTATGGCTTTCATGTTATTACCACGACCACCCATAAAACACTTCGTGGTCCACGCGGCGGACTGATTCTTTCAAAAGGCGTTGTAGGTAACCCGCTTAAAAAACCCGAAAAGACGCTTGAAAACATTCCAACGCTTATCGACCGTTCGATTTTTCCTGGTATGCAGGGCGGTCCGCATATGCATGTGATTGCTGCAAAGGCCGTGGCATTTCACGAAGCCTTGCAACCCGAATTTAAAGAATATGCTGCGCAGATAGTGAAAAATGCTGCGGTACTTGCCGATGAGTTATTGAAACGGGACTTCCAGCTGGTAACGGGCGGAACAAGTAACCACCTTATTTTGGCCGATGTATACAAAAGTTTTGGTATCGATGGCAAGGTAGCCGAAATTGCGCTCGATAAAATTGGCCTTACGCTAAACGCCAATGCTGTTGCCGATGATCCGCTGCCGCCATTCAGGCCTAGCGGCATTCGCCTTGGCACGCCCGCTATTACCACCCGCGGCCTTCGGCAGGAGCACATGGCGCAAATTGCCGATTGGATGAAGCAGGCAATCGATGCCCGCGATGATGAGCAGTTGCTAGCGAACCTCCGCAAGGAAGTAAAAGAGTTCGTGCAACAATTTCCGCTTCCGAGCGATCGATAGGTAACTGCTTTACGGCTGAAGATTGAAGCTGCACTAACAAGTGCTAAGAGGTTTGTTTGTATTTGAGCTTAAGGTTTGATGAGTTATACTAAAAGCATTAAATGGGAATCTTGATAGAAGGGGTGGGTTATGTGGAGAAAGTTGTGTTTAAATGGTAGTCTTGTCGCTATATTTGTATTGGTGTCATCATTGGTCTGTTCTCTGCTTCCCTTCTCGGTCGCTAATGCCACGTCTGTTTATGACAATACGATTACCACTGTCGATGGTGTACATGTTGCACGTATGCCAGGTTCGCTCTTGCCGGCTTGTGGAGTGCATGATTTAAGTTCAAGTTGGTCATCTGTATTCTTGGACTCTACAAAGTGGGGTGACGATTGGACACAACGTATTGGTGGTGTGACATTTGAAGAAATGCGAGATGCGTTCAATGCTTCTTCGTCCATATCTGTATCACAGGGTAATTTTAACGCTGGATACACCAACATTCACGGTACGGAATTTGGTCAGTCTGTATTCATTCAATTTACCGTGTCCCCAACCGCTTATATAGATTTTGGCAGCGCGGGTGGACATACATTTGCCTACACTCGAAATACGGATGGTGACTATGTTTATAATGTGCGTTTATCACTCAAAAATACATCGGATTGTAGTGTAGTCGTAAATCAGGTGGCAAGGTATACGGGAACACAAGATATCGCGTGGTTACATAGTCATATTGGTTCTCCAAATTTTACCATTGCTTCCGATTGGGAGTCCACGGATACGGGCTTTAATACTGATGCTCGCCCCTGGTTTATAAATACCCCGATTTCTTACCCTACGGGTTACGCGGGTGAAGTAGTATCTACGGACCTCGATGGAGACGGCTTAGTCGCGTCCCGGGAAGTAGTACAAGGCACCTCTAACACCAACAAGGACACTGATGGGGATGGGCTGAGTGACTACGTTGAATCTCAATGGTATTATAGTCGAAACAATGTATTCTGTGGTTCACAATGTGCATATCCTGATCCGGTAGCTAAAGATTTGTATGTTGAAATTGATTGGATGAAAGATTCTAACAATAGAAGCTTCAAACCGAGTGCTACGCAGCTGGATTTAGTAAAAGATGCCTATGAAGATAAGGGCATTATATTCCATGCCGATACCGGCCAATTTGGAGGTGGTAACCAGCTTCCTACTTTTAGCGGAAGTTTGATATTTGCTCCTACGGAAAACAAATTAGATTTTTACGACCAAAAGAATGGAACTTCTACTGTCACAGCTAACTTTAGCGCAGACAGACGCAATATATGGCATTACATGATAACAGGTCACAATTATGAAGTTAGCGATGGTGAGGCGGGGACTACTGGCGCTTCGTTTCCAGGTGATGATGACAGTATAATATCGATAGAAGCGGTAGAAAGTATAAATCCTACAAATCTTGATACAGCCATAGCCGGTACTATATTACATGAATTGGGCCACAATCTATGCTTAACTAGCCAAAGCTCTGAAAATTACCCTAGTCAACCAGCTGAGTGTATCTATGGCGAAATTGACAAGCCTTTAGGCCAAAACCCTTCCTTGGGTTACGAAAGCGTAATGAGCTATAGGTTTCAACTATCTAGAACGGACTATTCACATGGAGTGAACGGCGCGCCTAATGATCACGATGACTGGAGCGCGGTAGCCTTAGGTATAGACGATTTCGTGAATTCTATATACGAGTGGGATGATACTCAGAATATTGGGGGTCGCAATAGCCAAAGATCATATGACAGCAGGGTTGATGACATTCAGCGATAGAAAGAACCTAATCTCTCACTATATGGTCTAGGTTGTGGAGGAAGTAAAACCTCCGAGAGAACGAATGCATTCTTTCGGAGGTTTCTTCAATCTAAATTATTATTTTTGCTATGTCAATGAAATAGGTGATAGGCAAAAAGCTTTTTTATGTTGCAGACCCTAGGCTATCGAAGCAATTAACGCCAGCTCCGGTTGTAGTTCCGGCGGTGCGCGTGATGTCACTTCCTGCCCCTGTGTAATCTCGATAGATAGCTCTTATACCTACGACAGTACTAGTAGTGATAGCTGCGAGGTTTGCGGGGGTTCCTGATCCACAAACTTCAAAATTAATAGTATTGGTTGGTGTGGTGTTGGCTAGCGTTGCAATAGATGCGACACCGTTTAATCTATACGGAGTATTGCTAACAGCGCCAGTTAGTGTAGCAAAAGTTACCGGGTAATTACCTATATCGGCGTTATATGCCTCGGCCTTCTTTGTGGCAAGAGTCGCGGTAGATAGGGCAGCAGAATTATTCGCTCTTGAAGTTACACCCTGATAAGCCACGATCACAATCGCCGCCAAGATCCCGATCACAACGATCACAATCAAAAGCTCAACGATGGTAAAACCGTTATCTTTCTTCATTTTTTTTATGTTGTTAAGACTCATCTTAATTCGCCTTTAATTTCTTCTTATTGAGGATATTGACTTAAAGTGTGTGGCATATCATTTTATCTATTCGATTTAGAATAGATAAATAGAGTCGTCTCATCTATGTAAACGACTCTATTTATTGTACTTGTCGTTAGAGACTTATGTTATGCACAAGTTCCGCTTACATCTCCACCGGTAATTGTTTTTACAGCTGGTGTTCCGGTGAAATCCCAGTAACTAATTTTATATCCGACAACCTGGCTTGATGTTGTACATCCTTGGTACTGAACTGTTGTAGTGTTTGTAGCCGATGTTGGGGCTCCTGCCTGAAGGGTAATTCCTGCTGGAGGTGCACCAAGAGCCGTTGAGGCTACGGCCGTAAAGGTGGTTGCAGAAGTTGGAAATTGACCATTCCCGCCCGCTGTGTCGGCTGAATAAGCCTCTGCTTTTTTCTGAACAGCAACGGCGTTAGTTTGATTTTTACTTGTATTCGCCCTTGCGGTAACACCCTGATAAGCCACGATCACAATCGCCGCCAAGATCCCGATCACAACGATCACAATCAAAAGCTCAACGATGGTAAAACCGTTATCTTTCTTCATTTTTTTTATGTTGTTAAGACTCATCTTAATTCGCCCCCTAATTAATTATGTATGTTTGTATGATACTACCGTTGTGTTTTAAGCGCAAGCGTTATTGAAAAAACATGAGCAGGATGTGTGTATAACTCTACTGTTCTGCTATGAAAGTTATCGCGTCCAGGGACGTCCAGCCCGAGTTGACGCCCTGGGCAGTGACATCACCGTTTGGTTGTACATCTACGCGGGCGTATGCTCCCCATGCAACCGAATGGATTAGCAGGGTTTCCTTGGGTCGATACCCAACAGGTAGATTTGCTATGACAATGCCCGCACCGGTGTTACCAGACTTGATCATTCCCTTTACCTTAACGATACCGTCAGTTCCTTTTGCATATTGTGGGGTGGAATATGCTGGGTCAAAGAGTGTCCAGCTGTTTTGTAGTGTTAAGGGGTTCCAGCTTCCAAAGCTTGCCGGGTAAAACATCGACTGAATGGAATACCATACAGGGCTATTAACAACACCTTTTGTTGAAATAGTCCTGTTGTTATTGATAACCGTGTAATTAAAGGTTCCTCCGCCGCCCGCGGCCGGAATGAAGGAAAACTGGGGGGATTGTGAGCCGACTGGCAAGGTGGCAACGGTGGTTGGGTCGGTATTGGTGCCGCTTTTTAATAGCCCCTGTACATGAACGCGCCCTAGTGAGTCTATATTGGACTGAATTTGCGAAAAGCCGCTATCGAAATTGAGCCATCCGTTACTTCTGGGGAGGGGTGTCCATGGGTAAGAGGCGGTGCTGGCGACAAAGTTAATGGTATCAAGCGCAAGCCAGGCATTGTTGGCAAAATTGATCGCAACTTCACCTGTAGGGAACACGTCAACGCGCGCCGGCCCGTTGTTGCTGGCTACTTGAAACATAATACGCGCAGTCGGACGATAGCCAACGGGCAGCGTGCATACTACAGTGTCGCCGGTAGTGGTGCCATCCTTTATGATTCCCTTTAGCATAACAATATCGGTGCTTGTTTTTGTGTAGCTTGCGGGGGCAAATTGAGCGCCAAAATCGTTCCAGCCGTTTTGCAACGGACAAGCATACCACGGCGGAATAGTGGCTGCAGCAAGCCCGGCAGGAGAGGTGCCCGTGGAGTTTTTTGCCTTAATGCTAACGGAGACAGTGTCGTTACGGTTGGCATTGACCGTGTATGTAGTGGTGCGGTTATCGAGCGTAACAGTGGTTGGGCTGCCGCCGTTGATAGTATGCGTTACTTCGTAAGATGTGGCGTTTGGTACGGCTGGCCAGGTGAAGGTGGCCGATGTGCCACTGGTTTTTCCGGTTATTATAGGAGCAGTCGGTACGGGAAGATCGACATCGATATTATTCAATTTTGTTGCCCGGGTAGTCCCTGAGCTTGTGATAGTGCGTCCTTTGCTGGTTTTCAGCCCGGTGATCGTTACTTCTATGGCGTTGGCACTTAGCGCCTGGGCGGTGCCAAGGTCGGTGCTACTTCCAGGGGTGCTTAAGTATTTAACCGAAAGTGTACTGATGTTTTTCATCACCTCACTGTCATCCGTTTGACAACGGGTAGCCCCACCGTAACCAGAGCTGCAGGTGTTGCGCTGCCAGGGCGCAGAGCAAGTGGTGCTATCGTCTACCGTTGCATTAAGATTGTAGTCGGGTACAATACTTCGCCGCCAAAGCGACCCATCTTTAATGAAGTACATAATTTTACCCTGAAAGACACGGTTATAGGTTTGCAGCGAGCCGCAGTCGTTTGGCTGGTTGGCGTAGTAAACAAGCTGACGCGTGCTATCGGTAGGGTTTTTGTCGGTTGTAAGGCCACCTAAAATAAGTGTATTAGTACTGCTGAACGCGGTGGTACCGGTAAAGTTGCTGTTGCTTCCTTGAGGGGCTATCTGGGTACCGCTGGTAACAAGGAACTGAGTGGTAAGGCGCGTATCTTGTTCTATACGGTCAAGCGCGTCCTGTGTTTCGTAGGCCATGTTATTTTGCTCACGCGTGACAAGCGAATCGCCTACCATTGTGATCATCAGGCCAATAAATCCGCTTACGACAAGAATTACCACCGGCGCAATGATCATTACTTCAATGAGAGTAAAGCCTTCGGAGCGTTGCGATTGTTTAATTTGTGTTATAAATCGCATGAACGACCTCCTGTTGCGGGGTGCCGTATTTTACCGATACCTCTACTTTAGTGATAGTAACGGCGGCTCCGTACGGACAGCTAAGGGTAACGGTGATTGAGGGGCTGGTCAGGCCGGTACCGGCAGGAATCGTAGGGGTAGGGGACGGCGTACTGGTAGCCACGCAAGTAGTACCGTTATCGGTCGGCACGTAGCGGCGGAGATTATCGTAGGCAATATTGCTGGCTACCGAACGATTACGTACTTCGGCACCATTTTTAACAATGATTGAGTAAAGCTGGTAGCCCGTGGCAATAAATGCGGCGGCAACAAATAGCGCAATCAGTAGTTCAACGGCTGAAAAACCTGCTTGCGGGTTATTATTTTTCATTGATTTTTACTCACTATCTTTTGCAAGCTGCTATCGGACTCGAGTATATAGTAAAGGTTAAATTTACGGCATTCATCGGCAAGTGTCTGGCAAATAGTGCCCGCAGCGTTAAGAGGCTGGTATATATACGTGTTAAGTGCCGGTGTAGGCTGGGCGGCATTGGCGGCTACGGTAAAGCTCATGGCAGAGGCATCGGCAACTTCGGGTGCACGAAGTACTTTTGGATCCATGTCGCGCAGCACTGTCTTTACCTCGGTTTCGGTATCGACTGCCTGGGTGGGAGGGTATTCGCCCGGAGTACCCGTGTCCGAACCGGCGTTGTAGTAGTTTTCCATCTGTTGGGCAATAACTGAGGCATCGGTTTTACGCTCTTCATCGCGGGCGCTAATTTGGTTGGCGCGAAAACTCACCACCGACAGCGTTAAAAGAATAACCATTATAGTAATAGTAATAAGCAGCTCTATAAGGGTAAAGCCCGCGCTTCGTCTCATACCTTATAGCATAAGAGGTTTGGCCCTAGGGTGCAAGAGTGATTACAGTTCCAGCGGTTCTTGCTCTATGGTAATACGAAATTTGTCGCGAACTGCCCCGGTAATTTCATTGCGGGCAGCCGCCAGGTCGCCGTAATTTTTTGCCGATTCGTTAATAAGAACGAGTGCATTTTTATCGTGAATGTGCATGCCGTGAAGGGTTTTTCCTTTGAGGCCGGCCTGCTCTATAAGCCAGCCGGTAGGAATTTTATAGTGACCATCGGGCATGTCGTAGGTGGGAATATCGGGGTAGTCTTTTTTAAGGTCGGCCAGCTGCCAATCTTCAATGATGGCATTTTTGAAAAACGAACCGGTATTTGGTGTTACGGCGGGGTCGGGAAGTTTATCTTTTCGGATGGCAATAACACCATCGCGAATAATTTGCGGGGTGAACAGGGTGATATTGTTCGCATCAAAATAATCTTGAATCGCTGCGTAAAACGGGGGTTGAGGTGAAGATTTATATAGTCGCAGTGTAATGCTGGTAATAGCATAACGGCCAGCCGATGCGCCGCGAAAAATGCTGTGGCGATAGGAAAAGCCGCAATCGGCGTTTTCAAGCAGTACAATCTTGTCTTCGTTAATATCGTAGGCTTCAAGCGATACCAGGGTTTCGGCGATTTCCTGACCGTAGGCGCCAACGTTTTGCACGGGTGCGGCCCCCGCAGTACCAGGAATAGCCGACATTGCCTCGATACCGCTAAGATTCATTTCTACGGTTTTTTTTACAACATCATCCCAATTTTCACCGGCGCCAACTTTTATGGTTGTTTGATTCGGTTCATCTGATACAATCTCAAAGCCCGCTATGCGGTTACGGGCAACAATGCCGTTAAATCCTTCATCGCGCACAATAATATTACTGCCGCCGCCAAGAATAAAAATAGGCAGATTTTGAGCATGGGCATTTTTGCATACTTCGGCCATTTCTTCGGGCGTACGCACATCGGTCATGAAACGTGCATTGCCCCCAAGGCGCATGGTGGTATAGTTTTTGAGCGGTATATTGGTATGAATATCCATTTGTAGTAATTATAGCCCACGGCTAGTGTTTGCGCTATTTCCCTGAACATTTGTAAAAATGTATGAGCTATTTTATAATCGGCAGGTCCTATTCATTCATGGAAGGAACACGATGTCGGCCGAATTGTCCAAACCGTCCGCGTTGTCCCAGTTGCCTCTTCCTCTGGGGGCTGCACTCAGAGACATGGTGACACTGATGCTGAGCAACGCCAGGGCCGGTGAGGCCGGGGGAGGCGGAGTAAAGGACTACGAGGAGCTTTGCCAGCAGCACGGAAAATTGATTTTTCCATCTCTGAAAGAGCTGGTGAAAAGTGGGTCTGAAGGCGCGCGTACGCTTGATTGGGCCGAGACCGTATTTGCACCTGTCGTCATTCGCGAGTCTTACTTTTGCCTGGCGATTTACGATGCCGATTCGCCGGCTGAAGCTAAGCTCAAGCGCAAGAATAACGTCATCTTTTACGTGTTCAACGTGAATCGCGATGGTGTTTCGATCCGCAAGGTCGAGATCAAATCTTAACGGGATAGAATAGGATTGTGCCGGTGCGCGAAGTATCTTCGCACCGGCACAATCTTCAATAGAAGATGTGGCCCTATTTGCTTTCTCGCACAAAAAAGATTATCTGGTATAATCTATAAAGCGCATGTTATGCACCCGTAGCTCAGTGGATTAGAGCACTGGTCTTCGGAACCAGGTGTCGTAAGTTCGAATCTTACCGGGTGTACCAAATGAATTTATTATATGAATACTTCTCTTAACACTATCGGTCGTAAATTTTCTGATGCGCTTGCTGGTGCATTGGTCCGTGCTGACGAGGCGGCTGTTGCTCAAAATAACGGTCAAAAGGTGCATGTCTCGGGCGCGGGGCGAACGTTGACGTTTGCTTACGAACAATTGCGAAACGCTGCTGAATATACCGAAGAACACCTGTTGCTTCAGCGGGCAATCCGCCGTTTTTATAAGCGTATTTTTTTGTCGCGTGACGCCGGGTATATGAAAGTCAGTGCCGAAGAATTGATTATTGAACTAACACTGGCCGGCTACGTGAAAAATGACACGATTGCCGTTTCAACGATTGATACCATTAACGCACTTGCGGTAGATTATTTTGCAGCACATAAAAAGCACACTAAAGAGGCCTGGACGCTGGATATATTGGCGGTCGAGGTAGAGTTGTTGCTTAATGATGAGGTACGCCAAAGCGTCTTTGCACAATTTGCCTACGATCACTTTCTTGAAACGATCGACCAAGCGAAAGTGTTTGGAAAGTCGGTTGAAGATTTTGAGGTAGCATTATTTGTAGCTGTGCAGCGGGCACTGTTAAAGTCGGATCTTGCCACTATTCGTGCAGCACTTTTACGGCGCTACCAGCAAACGCCTACCAGTAATACGTACGGTCAGACGAACAAAATGCTCGACCGCATTTTTGCGTCAAGTACTACCGATACGCTATTCCGGCTCGTTAATCGCAAAGGCGCGCCGTTTCGGATTTTATGGCGTCTTATTGACGAGCACGACAACAGCGCTACACTTTTGCAATCGCGCGAGCAATTTTTGTCGGCGTATGAGACTCAGATTGCCAATGAATATACCCGAATAAACGAACGTATTAACAGGGGTATTATAAAAAGTGTTATTTTCCTGGTTATTACCAAGGTCTTGATTGGTGTGGCCGTTGAGGTGCCGTATGATTATCTGGTTCACGGAGCGATTTTGTGGCTGCCGCTGGCGATCAACCTGTTATTTCCGCCTATTTATATGATTTTGCTGCGATTTACCTTGTCGCTTCCGGGGCAAGCAAATACCCGCAGCCTGATAGATTCTATCGATGAGCTGCTGTATAACGACCAAAAGACCGTGACACTTTCGCGCCAGGCGGGCGGAGGTTTTGGTACGGCATTTAATATTATTTATGCATTGTTCTTCGTGGCTATTTTCGGAGGAGTGGGCTGGTGGCTCACGAGCCTTGGGTTTGCGATTCCCCATCTGCTTATTTTCTTCGTCTTCCTTTCAACGGCCAGTTTCCTGGGCTTCCGTCTGTCTCGTCAGATTCGTGAACTTGAAGTGGTGGAAAGCCAGCAGGACGGCATAAGTATTGTGCGCGACTTCTTGTATATTCCGTTTGTTGTTGTAGGCCGCTGGATGAGCGAAAAGTACGCTCGTGTCAATGTAGTTGCCATGACGCTCGATATGGTAATAGAACTGCCGCTTAAGACGGTGCTTCACCTTGTACGCCAATGGGGCGCCTTTATTACCAGCAAAAAAGACGAACTATAGCTGCCAGTTGCCGCCAACGCGGGTTTTGAGCGGGTAGGTTGTCCAACTACCACTGGTGCGTAGCTTTACCTGGGTAGTGTAGTCAAATACAACGTCCACAAAATAGCAGCCACCGCCAAATGTAGAGGTAGGGAAGGTGAGGGTAGTGCCGTTAACGAATAATCCATTGCGCTCGGTGAGAAATAGCCCATTATCTTTGTAAGCATGAAGAGGTGAGTTATCAACACCATTTGCGAGAAAGAATCCGCCCGTAGCTGCATAGTGAACGCGCGCATCCGGAGAAGACGCCTGGCCTGGGAATAGCACGGCGGCAATGTATTTCTGGTTACGCTCTACTACCACTGCGTTGCTTAGAGGGATTTCGACAAACCCAATATCGTCTGAAGCTGTAATGGTATACGAGCCTTGCCCTAATAGTTCCTGGGTATCGGCGTTATAAAGCCCACCGGTCATTTCGGCGCCATCGTAGTTGCGGCTGCCGAGGTAAAAACGGATTGCATTCACAGCGCCGTCATCTTCGGTGTACCAGGTGGTGCCGAGGGTCTGGTTTGGAGCATCCTCGTCTACATCGGGGATTGCAGGAACTTGATTGGTAAAAATTGTATGTGGCATTATGCATCTATCCTATAAATATGAACTGTATTTCCATTGGCAAATGCATCGGTGAATTCGCCGCCCACAATCGGAATGGTACGACTTTCAAATAACACCGTTGCCGTGGTTCCTACCCCGTTTGGAATAGTGAAGGTGGCGTTTTGAAGCGTACTGTCGTTTTCGCGCGAGCCGGCAAAAATGTAAAATTTACTGGTGTGATATTTTGCCATTACTTCAATGCCCGAAAGCGTAGATGCTCCGGGGCTAACCGTCACAAAATTAAGCGCAAAGTTGTCGTTAATGACTGCAGCTAGGCTTTGTACTTGTCCGTTGACTATTTTTGCGGCAGCTTGAATGGCAGCATAGGCTGGGAAGCGGAAATTATGCTGGCTTTGATTGTCGGCGCCAAACGTGTGGTTAAAGTAAATAATACCGCGTGCGCCCTGAATAATCATATGCCACACGGCCGATACCATTACTTCGGGCGTCATGTATTCACTCAAGACGTTTTCGGGGAATGGTCCGCCGTTTTCAATAAAGCCCCAGGTTGGCTCCCAGCGGTTAGGGTCTTGCAGCCGTTTTCGCATATAGCCAACAGTATTGCCGTAGTGGCCACTGCGGCGAGCCTGGGTTTGAGTAAGGTCGTGATCGTAAATACGGTAAAACTGCGAAGCTTGATTCCATGGTGCCGAGCCCGCTGGAAGATAAATGTTGTGCCCCGTCCACCAGTAAAAGTCGTTACTGACGGTGTGTTGAAAGTTGTTTATGTACACCATGCTGCTTTCTACTGTGCCAAACGTAGGCAGTATTACCCCTACAGTATAGTTCGCGTAAAAAAAGCGGCCATCGCCTTGGGGCAGAGCATCTACCTTAGACTGTTGAAACGCGTAGCCTTGGCCTGGGTCCCAACCGGGACTGTAAAAGAGGTCGGTTTCATCGGCAATAAGCCAGCCTAATGTTTCGGCACCGAAGCCAGGGTGCATATCGGGCCGTTCAACAACGGCGTACATGTCGTTATTTCGTATCATGGCCATATCGCTGTCGGTGGTAAGGGCAATGTACATATTAAGTCCGGTGTCTTTGTCTTTGTCTATATCGCTTTGCTGGGTAACGCTTTCAAACCAAACGGCAATAGGGAAGAAATTTGGGTCGTCAAGTACTGGGGCCGACACGGAAAAGCCGCTATCGGCATAAAAGGTGGGGCCGCCATCAATAGGCTGAAGCATAACCCCAGGAACGCTTGGCAGTTCGGTTAAATCGCCTCCCGGCCACGCCCATGCGTTGTTTACCCGGACCTTTAACTTGCTCATACCGAAGTATCTATCCAGATATCTCCGTTTTGGGCACTGCCCGCCGGGTCGGTTGATTGTACAAAAATGCGGCGTCCACCACCGGCAAGAATGGCGTAGCTGGCTGCAGCATGAGGGTCGACGGCGTTAACGTGGGCGGTAAGGTTGGTACCGGCGCTTTGGGCGGTAGAAAGTGCAGTTGCTGCGTCATTTTTTGCTTGAGTAATATCGGCTGCTTTTTTAAGCGTGCCGTCACCGGTATGCTCAACACTAAGGTAATCGTTTAGCACGGTACCCCATGTGCCGCTGTCTTTGCCGGGTTCTGGAAGGCGAGTCATCCTGTTCTCCTTATTTATTACTTATGATTATAGCGTATTGATTATGTTTATGAAATAAAAAAAGAGAGTTCGAGGGGTCATTTACAGATTGAGGGTTTTTTGCTATAGTGTCATATGTTATGGGCCAGTAGCTCAGCTGGTTAGAGCACCTGCCTCTTAAGCAGGGTGTCCGGGGTTCAAGTCCCCGCTGGCCCTCCATGCAAAGAACGTCGACATTTTCGCTACCGGTCGGCGTTTTTTGTTTGGTAGAATAGTACTATGATAGAAATCTCCGTAATTTGGCTCGTTCTTCCTAATGGAGATTTAGTGCTTCAACGTCGTGATAAGAATACCAATGTTAGTCCGGGGTTACTTGGGTTATTTGGCGGACACATCGAAGTTGGAGAAACTTCAGAGGTAGCAATAAAACGTGAACTATCAGAAGAAACATCGCTGAACGTCTCCGGTCTAAATATTAGATGGGTTGCGAGCGTAGAACTTCCACATCCTAACAACCCAACCGTTATGCGTAGGTTGCATATTTATAGAGCCGCTATTGATTCCGATGATTTTGATGTGTATGAAGGCGAGCGTTCTGAAACATATTCGGTTGCAGCGCTCAAGGATCGTCAGGATCTGGCATCGAGTGTGGTGTATATAATTGATCACCTGGAAGAACTGAATTCAAACGGACTGACATAGCTCAGTTGCGATAACGACCACTGTGGCCCTCCATGCAAAGAACATCGACATTTTCGCTACCGGTCGGCGTTTTTTGTTTGGTATGACGTAGCCGGTTTGCTACGAGATACAGCATACGATCTGTTTATTGCATTGTGCGCAAAAGGTGGTTCGAGCAGCTCCAGCATCCGCGAAAGTGGAAGTGTTTTTATTCCCTCATCCATGGCTGAGTCGTTATACAAAAATTCGATAGTACCGTGGTCTATTCGCACGCCAGAAACAAGAACGGCGTGTTGGATAGCTACGGCCGGATAACCGGTGTGTAATATAATTTTGCCGCCATCAACCAGCGCATCAATCATTCCTGTGACGCTATCCATTTTGCTTGCATCCAATCCTTTGTTACGGACGAAACTCACTAGGTTGTCAGGAAATGGACGGCTCCCAGGGTGTATATTGAGTTCTTGGGCTATACTGCCTTGAGTTACAGAAGTATCTCCCAGGGCTTTAAAGGCATTTTCCAGAGAAGCTAGCTGGCACCAGTCCTCGGTTTCTTGTCGGGCATGCCATGCTAAAAAATCACTCTCGTACCGAGTATCCGCATATATACCTGGCAGTTCTTGCAGTTGCAGTTTTCGCATCTCAGAGGCTACTTCAGCTTCACCACCAGCGTTATAGTGTCCTTTACTGCGTACTTCTTCGGATGCTAGTCGTACCAGCATTTTATCAATTTGAGTATCAAGTTCGGATTTTCTTTGCTGCATTGCTTCACTAAGCTCAAGCTGATGTGGGTAGGGCTCAATCTCGGTGCTAGATTGCTCATCGGCCCAATCTGCGTAGGCCTGGAGATCGTCATCATCCAATTCTTCCACATCAGGGAAGCTGTAGTCTTCCTCGGTAGGGCTGCCTGTCTTAATTTCGTGTTCGCTCATACAATGTAGTATATACCAAAGGTAAACAACCCCTTCCACTATTTCATCTCTTTCGAGAGCTATCGGGTGATAGCAAGTGGTTGGGGTTGGGCGGCCCTGGCGGCTATCTCTTTCAGAGACGGCCTGCGCCAAGACAGTACCAGCGCTTAGGCGCTATTGCGGGGCTAGCTCCCCGACTGGATCACCTCTCCTTTTGCAAGGATCTCTTTGGCAGATCTGTGGTTTGCACGCCCTCGGTTATTCGAGTTTGTCCACGGGCCGATGATCCAGTAGTGGACGGTGATTTTTGGACTACGGCCTCCTTGGATATCGATCCGTGTGATTTCAACAGTCCTCTCACTTAGCTTGAGGAGTGCCGTGGGAACAAATCCTCGCTCTTCGAGTAACTTGCACTGACGAGTATGGATCGCCTATCGAATTTCGACACTTGTCATGCCTGAGCTAATCCCTGCATTTATGCTCTTAGCTTCACGTAAAAGAGCAATGTGAGCACGGATATTGTCTAGCCACTGCATGTATTCCGCATCCGATTGTCCTGGGGATCGTGTGATCCCGAAGCGCGCAGCCAGCTCCCGGTACTCAAGCGGTAATGCCATGATTTCTCCCAACGTTATGCCTGAAAAGCGTGGTACGAATAGTATTATAAAATAGTATCATCTCTAAATCCAGGTCACTATAGGGGTTAATAGTAAAGGGTGAAGAGCGGTTTTTACTTGTCCCTGTCACACTTATTACCGCATTAGTTAAAGAGCCGTTACTTTAGGTCTGCGAGGTGCTTTGCGTGTTGATACGGGTTGTTTAAAATGGTATAAATAGCATCATCCCGATGTGTGTTGGGAATCTCTTGGTGGATTTAAGAAGCAGCTTGGTCACCAGGGCCTGCCTGTGACAGATGCCTGCATGGACAAGCATGGCAATGCGTGGACGGATATACTATGTCCGATCGGACGGCTTTTCCAACTCGGGGTTGGCCTTGATTTGGCTGTATACTGTACGCCGCATGCAACATGGAGAGCGCTGTCGTGGGCACCATTTGTTGCGGTAAAGTAAGAAGCTATCGAGAGAATGCCTCACTATTGCTCATTGCGATAGTGAGGCAAACTCTAAAGTGCAAGAATGACCATATCGCCGTTCTTTGATATAATTAATATATGAATAAATCTGCAAATGACAACAAAGCTCCAAAAGTTGATACTAATATGGCGATAGGGATTGCTGTTGGCGTGGCATTGGGCGCCGTTCTTGGTACAGCAATAGATAACCTTGCTTTGGGCATGGGTGTTGGGATTGTGCTGGGCGCAGCCGGTGGTTTTGCCATGACGCGAAATACCACCAAAAAGAAGTAGTCGAAGTGTTATCGCCGCCTCTTTACCCAAGCTTTTTTAGGGCAGGGCTATTGAAGAGTGTTTTTTATTTACACAATTCGCTGATGAATAAATTGCAAAATGGTATGGTAATTGACGGCGCAAAATACAATATCAAAAAGTATCAAGCAGACAAATAATATTCCTTCGCCGATTTTGCCGGTGGTAATGCGCATGGCTTTAATGGGCGGAAAACCGAACTTAATGGGAATAGGCAGAAGCCAAGGCACCCCTTCTTTTGTGAGCGTATCCATAACCAGGTGCGACACCATACCAATGACAAAGGCCCACCAAACCAGCCCAATATCGATGGTTGGCATGATGGGATGTAGTAGCGCGAGTAGCCAGCTTGCGCCCAGGCCAAATAGAAATAATCCAAGCAAAGAATGGGTAATAAAACGATGGCCGCCCATCATTTTGCCGATAATCCGCCCAAAAAAGCCACCAATGGGCAGGTTGCGCCAAAAAGGAGCGATTGGCTGGTCGATATCGGGGGCAATGCCACCAAGCTGGTTGGCAAGAAGTGCCACTAAAATAGTGCCAAGCGACATTGCTCTTGATGGCTGAGACAAAACAATAACCCCAAGCGCAGTCACTGCCGCAAGGTCGTGCGTACGTGCTTTCATGCTGCTTAGTGTAGCATGAATTGAAACAGCCCCGCCCCCACATCTCTTTCGAGGGTGGGTGCGGGGCATGTTACGATTGCGGCACGTTTGGGCGTAGCATTAATCCTCGGAGCCCATAATGACTCTAAGGTCTCGCTTCTTTCCTTTGCTGCGTGCAACATCTTCGAGGGTGATGTCTGGCATGTCCGCACCAGAATAGATTGCTGGTCCGTCTACTCCTGTCCACGGCTCATCGATAACGAGAAATGGTCCACCCTTGCATTTGCCAGAAGGAATCTTATTCTTACTGGTACGCATCATGGGGGCGATACGCTTGATTTTGCCACTGTCGGTGGCTTTCCACCACTTCGTTAGGTTCAGAAATCCCACCCCTCCTCTGTAGGAAGTCCAAAGAGAAGAGGATGGCTCTGTGCCATTGAGGACATACTCGGATACATAATACAGGTCTGTCTTTGGCAGAGTATACGTCTCGTATACTGCTACGAGTTTACCTCCTTGCCAATACCCGTAGAAGGAATCGCTTACGGGGCAAGGAATGGCGCCTCGTAGGGTTTCGATTGCCCTCGGCGGAATTTCCTTCTCGTAGATATACTTTCCTTTCGCAAGCAGCCCCTGCTCGTCCTCGCTGATCCAGCCACGAACCCCAACTCCACCTCGCCAGGAAGTGCAACGTTAAAGATCCGCTTAGTATCTCCCTTGAACTGCCAAAGAAGGATAGTCGCGCCGGTCACGGGGTGCATTAGCACCGGGTCGGCCTCTTTACCTCGGCGTTTTTGTGCCAAGGCAACTTGCTTGTCCCAGAGTTGACAGAGTTGCTCTAGCTCTTTCATGAACTCACCAGCCTATTCGTAGTCGTAACGACTCAGGGAGAGTCGAGTAAATTATACAACATAATTCATAACTATACAATAGGCTGCGCTGCGGAGGTAAAAGGTACGTTCATCAAAGATGGCACGATGTAAAAACTAGTGTACAATTTAAACCATAAGGAGATCAAATAATATGGAAGTTCATATAAATGTAGTAGCGGTAGTGGTAGCAATGCTCAGTTCGATGGCGGTAGGAAGCGTATGGTATGCGCAAAGCGTATTTGGTAAAACGTGGATAAAACTCGCCAAGATTGATATGAAGAAAAATTCAGGCAATGTCGTAAAGCCAATCCTCGTTACGGCGCTGGTTAGCCTCATTACGGCCTATGTACTGGCACATGTGACGTACCTTTCAAACCAGTTCTTCCATAATAGTTTTTTGCAAGATGCGCTTATGACTGCGTTTTGGGTGTGGCTTGGTTTTACGGCAGCACGTTTTATTACCCACGATGCTTTCGAGGGTCGGCCATGGAAATTAACATTCATTAACATTAGTCATGAATTTTTTACTATTATGATTATGGGACTCATTATCGGTTTGATGGGCGCATAGAATAACTGTTGCTTATAAAAAAGAGTCCGCTACGAATGCGGACTCTTTTTGTGGTTACTTGCCTTAAACGGTCGGTGCGTTCGGAGGAGTCGTATCTTTTGAAGAGTCAGTAACTGGTGGCTTTGTGGCACTGCCGGTTTGAGCGGCAACTGGCGTACCTTTCCAGGTTGAGCTATCGACAGCCAGCCAGATAAGCCAAACAATCGGTAGAAAGATCGCAAGAAGTACAAATGCCCCATCTTTGCCTAGCTTTAAGCCAATGTTGTACATGGCAATATACATAAAGACAGCGGACACAATATTAACAATCGGCACGAGGGCTAAAACGGCCCAGAAGCCTTTTTGGCCGCCTAATTCAAGCATGATCCATGAGTTATAAACGGGAACCCAGGCCTTCCAGCTTTCAACGCCGGCTTTTTTGAAAATGCGCGAGAGAAGAAGCGCAAAGACGACATACGCAATAAGCGCAAAAACGAGCACAAACAAAATGATACCCATGGCAGCTGCGGCGCTCATGGCTGCATCAGCACCAGTGCTGGTTGTATAGTAAGTACTATCGTATGATGTTGTTTCAGCGAACAGAGATACAATGTTCATATTTCCCCCTAAGTATTAATTCTTAGATTTTATTGTACCACGATGGTAAAATAGAGCATAATGACAAAATTACTAAATGGTACAGAGCTGGTGGGCTATATTAAAGAGCGCCAGGCACGGCAAGTTCGGGCACTTCGGCAGGCATCGCAGGTGTTTCCAAGCCTTGTGGTGATTAAAAGCACCGGTGCTTCACCGGTGATCGATGCGTACATTCGCATGAAGCAGCGATATGGTGATGATATTTTAATTGAAACCAGGGTAGAAACGCTGAGTGAAGCCGAAATGCCCGCCGCTATTACGCGGCTGAACGCAGATAGTTCGGTGCACGGCATTATTGTGCAGCTTCCGCTTGATGACATCAGTAAAACCGATGAAATTGTGAATATGGTTGCGCCCGAAAAAGACGTTGATGGTCTTTCTGGCAACGGCCAGTTTGATAGTGCCACAGCACTCGGTATCAGCTGGTTGCTTGCCGGATATGCAGTCGATCTTGCCGGTAAAAAACTGACTATTGTAGGCAATGGCCGGCTTGTTGGTGCGCCTCTTGCAAAAATCTGGAAAGAAAGCGGTTACGATGTAACCGTGCTCGATAGTACGAGTTCTGATATTGCCAGTGTTCTACGCGCAAGCGATGTCATTGTGTCGGCAACCGGTGTGCCGCGGCTTATTACCAGTGATATGGTGCCCATTGGGGCAACGGTGGTCGATGCTGGGACGGCAAGCGAAAACGGTGTGATTATAGGCGACATTGACGATGCTGTCCGCATGCGCGATGATCTTAAAATAACGCCCGAAAAAGGCGGCGTTGGGCCACTTACCATTGCAGCGCTTTTTGATAACGTTATAGCTGCTGCCCAAAAAGCGGCCTCAAAGCAAGATTCTTAGGCGATTCCGAGTGCTTCTTTAACGTGGCTTACGACTTGACGGGGCGTCAGGTCGGCTTTTACGATGTAACTGTGAATTCCCAGGGTACGAAGTGACTTAGGCGCCTCTTCTTCGCCAAGGTTGGTCAAAATAATGACAGGGATCGTTTTACCCCACTCGTGCGAACGAATTTCAGCAAGCGCCTCCGAGCCATCCATGCCTGGCATTTTCATATCAAGCAATATAAGATCGGGTTTAAATTCTTCAACCAACGCAACGCCGCGTTTACCATTATCGGCAAGCTGCACTTCAAAGCCATCGGCCTCGAATTTCATGCGATACATTTGGCTGATAACAGGATCGTCTTCGATGATTGCAATTTTAGTCATAGTAATTTCTCTGGTGGCTTATATTTGTAATGATCTCCAGGCCCTTCTTTACATCTTCAATAGTACCACCATACGAAAGCCGTACAAAAGTTTCGTCTTCTGAAAATGCCCTACCGGGCAGTAGCAGTAGGTTATTGTCGGCACAAAGTGCAGTAAAACTAAGATCGTTCATACCTTGAGGGACTTTGAAGAATGTATAATATGCACCCTCGTTACCCTGTGTGTCGTACCCGGCAGCTGAAAGTTTTTCGATAACGAGCTGTCGTTTCTGGCTATAAGAAGTGCGGGTTTCATATGGTCTACTGAGCGCTTCGAGCGCGGCATACTGCGCAATTGAGGAAGAGCAAAAGACGGCATATTGCTGCAGCTGATTAATTATCTTTATAATTTCAGATGGCCCCGTAATGTATCCGAGTCGCCAACCGGTCATGGCATAAGCCTTTGAAAAACCGTTCATTGTAAGGGTATTCGGATACACGCTTCCAATACTAAAATGCTCACCTTCATAAATGAAACTTTCGTACATCTCATCGGAAATAATAAGAATGTTGTTTTCCTCGGCGATTTTTGCCAGTTGCAAAAGATCTTCTTTCGGATAGACGGCACCGGTCGGGTTGTTTGGTGTATTGATAATGATGAGTTTAGTTTTTTCAGTAACTCCAGCCTTTATCGCTTTAAGATCGAGTTGGAAATTGTGAAGTGTTGGAACTCGTTTGACAACTGCTTCGGCGAGTGGCGCCAAATAATGGTACGGTGGGTAACTTGGATCCATGATCATAACCTCATCACCGGGATTCAAAATCGCAAGATAAACAAGAAGCAGACCGGTGGTGAGCCCGGGTACAATGGTAACGTCATCCGCGGATGTTATGATGCTATTTTCGTTTTCGAGTTTTAGGGCAATAGCTTTACGAAGTGACGCAATACCGTTTGCGGGCGTGTAGAAAGTATTGCCTTCTTGAATCGCGCGAATCCCTGCGTCTTTTATGTATTGCGGGGTAGTCCCTTCGGGAAGACCAACGCTCAAATCTACGGGATTTTTAAGCGTTTGCTGTTTATGGTATACCTCTTGAAAAACACTGCTATCGAAGTCGTTCAGTCGTTGAGCCGCACGGTGTATGTTATACATATATTTGCAAAACCTCCAAGTTACTATATAGTGTACAGCAAACTAGGAGCCCACACCATATATGAAGATACCTCGCCCCCGTTTCCCGGATACTAGAAAAAATGTTGATACACCCGAATCACGGGGTGAAACCATGGCGCTCGATCTTTTCCATCTGGCTGCCAAAAGGGTGCCAGCCTATAAAGACTTTTTGCAAAAACAAGATATTGATCCGAAGAAAGTCCGTACATATGAGGATTTTCAGGCACATGTACCAGTAGTGGATAAGAAGAACTACCTTAGTCAGTATCCGCTTGCTCAGCTATGCCTTGATGGCAACATGTTCAGTAATCGTATTATCTCTGTCAGTTCTGGTTCGTCCGGAACGCCTTTTTATTGGCCTCGTGGCTTAGCGCAGGACCTAGAAGGTGCCGACATGTTCGGTGAGATTTACGATGACATATTTCAAATGAATGAAAAAAGCACGTTGCTAGTTATTTGTTTTTCTATGGGAACATGGATCGCTGGTTCATTTACGACTACCTCTTCGTTTGGCTATGCTGATAAAGGAAATCCTATAAATATTGTGACACCTGGACTTGAAAAAGGTGAAGCAATCAATGCCATAAAAAACCTCTCATCGAATTATGATCAAGTTGTCATTGTTGGCTATCCGCCGTTCGTGAAGGACATTATAGAAGAAGGTAAGCGTTCAGGTATAAAGTGGCCGAAGGTTAAAACTCGCCTCCTTATGGCAGGCGAAGCCTTCAGCGAAGAGTGGCGCGACTATGTATTGAAAATGATCAGCTCTAAAGATCCCTATTTTGATTCTTCAAATATCTATGGCAGCGCCGATGCGGGAATACTGGGGAACGAAACACCAGCCTCCGTGTTAGTCCGCCGTATTTACAACCAGCGGCCAAAAATGCGAATGGGTCTTTTTGGAACGGATACGCTACCCTCTATTGTGCAGTACGATCCGACTCATCGTCACTTCGAGGCGGTAAATGGCGAGCTGGTATTTACGACCATGTCGGGCGTTCCATTGGTACGTTATAATATCCGTGATACTGGCGGAGTTGTGACTTTCAAGGACATGACTGAACCAATTAAAGATCGCTTCACGAAGTTAGCATCGCAGCAAAATATTGACATAAAAAAGTGGAATCGTCCATTCGTTTATTTGAACGGTCGGAAAGATTTTTCAGTGACTATCTACGCGGTCAATATCTATCCGGAAAATATTAAAGCAGCGCTTATCGATCGGCATATTCAGCGTTGGGTAACCGGCCGGTTTACTATGGCAACGATGAATTACTCGGATATGGACCAGTATTTTGAGATTAACGTTGAGCTTGCACAGGATTTCGTTGTTAAGGCACAGCACAAGGCGCTGATTGAACAGGTTATATTGGACAAACTATTAAAGCTAAACACTGAATTCCATAAGTTGCATTCTGCGATTGGGGTAAAAGCTATTCCACATGTGCATCTTGTCGAGTTCGGCAATCCAAATTATTTCGCGCGTGGCGTGAAACACCGATGGGTGAAGAAGGGGGAGTGAAATATGGGACAGGGAAAACTAGCGGATACCGATCATGCCAAAGAGTGGCCGAAGAAATTGCAGCAAGTCGCTAAGAATGCCCATTACGATGAAAGCAGCTATGAACCTATTCTTGTTGAAATGCAAAAGAAGGGTGCTGAGGATGTGCTGACTAAATTATTAGAATCGGTTGCTGTAAGGCAGGTAATTGACAACTACGATGAACAATATGCGGAGTTGATTGTAAGCCGTCATCCGCAACTTTACCAGGCAACACTTGAAGTAAAACGTCAGTCACTTCAGGAATACCTTGATGCGCATTTTGCAAAAAAGCAGTCGTGGCAGCTAGGTAGTTGGGTCTACTTTCCTTGGAATGGCAATCTTGTTCATATTCTTGAAAAAGAACTTTTTATTGAATCACGTACTATACGTAATAAAGACTTGATCACTGCCAAAGAGCAAAAGAAATACGCCGAATTTATCGTTGGTTGTGCGGGAATGAGCGTGGGAAGCAACGTTGCCCTAGCGTTAGCAATAACGGGTGGTTCACAAAAAATAAAACTTGCAGACGGTGCAGTTATCAGCGCATCGAACCTGAATCGTATTGTTGCGGGCGTGAGTGATATTGGAAGTTCCAAGTCGCTAGTCGTGGCGCGCCGACTGTACGAAATGAACCCGTACATGGAAATTGAACGATATCAGGAAAATATTACCATCGAGACGATAGATGCCTTTTTCCGTCAGCCGTGGCCAGTTAATGCGATTGTTGATGAGATTGATGATCTAAAAACGAAGATTCTCTTAAGGATCGAGGCAAAGAAGCGAAGATTACCGGTCATCATGGCAACGGATCTCGGTGACGATGTCATGCTCGATGTTGAACGCTACGATTTAAATCCGAACCTTCCGCTGTTTCATGGCCTTGTGGAAAATGCGGAAGAGCTTTTAACAAAAGAAGTCGGCAAACGTGAGTGGCTCAAATATGCAACGGCAATTGTAGGGCCAAAAAACGCCTCGCTTCGTATGCAACAGTCACTTCTAAAGGTAGGTACGAAGCTCGTTACACAGCCTCAGCTTGGTGGTACGGCATTGATGTCGGGGGTCGTTGCGGCTTACGCGGTGCGACAACTTGCACTCGGTGAGAAGCTGAAAAGTGGTCGAACGTTAGTGTCACTTGACGGCCATTTGCGCGAAGATCTTACGACCCGCCAGCATAAACGTACTCATAAAAAGCATACCAAGCAGCTGGCGCGTGCTCTTGATGCTATGTAAGTAATTCGTCAACATGAAGCCGGGGAGTTGGTCTACTGACTGATTTTGTGGCTTTTCCAATGCGAATCATGGCTTGGATGCGACTCTTGGTGCCAAGAAGCTGTTCAATGTCTTCATGAAAACTCGCAGCCTCTACAGGGGCAGCAATTGTTGAATGTACGAAATCTGTATTAGTAATTTGTAGTGCAACTCGAAAATAGGCGCGACCAGCTTGTAGCCAAAATTTAGGTACATCACCTTTAGTTGCAATAAAAATCAGCCCGGAAGCATCCAAAACTTTCTGTTTATCAGCCGAGGCCTTTTTATTTAGCGCTTGACCATGGACAATTGACCATCTTTCCCAAACTGATCCGAGCATACCTCTATTTAGAACGTACCCCGGCATACCTGTTCGTGCCGATGACCAGTTGTGATTTACGAGTTCTCCAAGTTCTTTACGAAATTCTGGGCTACTCAAGGCGAGACGCATGCCTTTGTCGGTAAGTTCGGCTATTTTTTCAATTGCACGTCGATCTTTAAGCAAGTGAACGGAAATACCCTTTAAATCACTCACGCTTTGCTGACAAGCGTCAAGTAGAGAGACCGGGAGGGACGCGGGCTTCATGCGCTGACGATAAGATTGTCGCTTTTTTATGAGTGATAGTATGTGTGGTACGGCTGTATCGCCAGGAACTATTTTAATTGTTGCAACAGGTTTAGTCGTTGATTCGGTTTGTAGCGATACGATCTCAGTCTTGAATCCTAAACCGTGTGCAGCTTGAAGAACAGTCTCAATGCAAATACCCAGGCTTATCCATAATTCTCTTCCTGTGGGGTCTCCGGGCCCCAGTGTACGTTCCTGTGAAGCAGAGAGTGTCAGAGTGTCGTCAGCGGTCGAGAACGTCCATGGCTGTGTGTTATGTACTGAGGGAGCAAGTCGCACATAGGCGAGAAGCTCGCTCAAATCTGGTGATAATAAGTCTTTCATAATATTCCTACTTTATAGTTTTACTATAACATCGTATTATGATGAGTGTAATGCTTGAGCTTATTATTCTATTATTGTCGGTAGCGGCCAATGTTATTCTTGCAGGTATAGTTTTTATAAAAAGTCCGCAGCAAGCGGTGAATCGTTATTTTGCATTCTTTGCTTTTACCTTTGTCGGATGGGCGGTGACAAATTTTATTTCAGTTCATCCGATATTTTTTGAGCAGTTATTTTGGATTCGACTCGATATAGCCTGGGCTGCAGTCATGTCTATGGCGTTACTACTTCTTACGAACGTGTTTCCGGTTGGAACAGCTTTTTTCAAAAATTTAAAAAAGTATGCACTTATTTTTGGGACATTCGTTGCTCTGTTAGCACTTAGTCCCTGGTTATTTTTGTACGTTGATTATACGTCAGGTTCGGCGCAGCCTGTTCCGGGCCCTGCAATAGCGCCATTTGTTATTTTTGTATTAGGCACTCTAGTGTTGAGTATTTATATTTTAATTCGGCAATTCCGAGAACTTAAAGGAAGATGGAAGGAATATATTCGTTATGCGCTCATAGGCGTGGTGTTAACCTTTTTATTGTTAGTAATTTTTAATTTTATTCTCGTTCTTGTCTTTAAGAATACTTCGTTTATTGTCTTTACTCCTGCGTTTGGGCTTATATTTACAACCAGCTTTGCGTATGGAATGGTGCGCCACAGACTTTTTGATATTCGTCTCATAATTACTCGATTCTTGTCGTATCTATTTTTACTTGTTTTTACAGGTGCTATATATGGGGCGGCAATTGCAACATTGTCATTTGTAGTGATCGGTATTCAACCAAGCTTCATACAGATAATTTTTTCAACGATAGTGGCGGGATTGCTTATTTTACTCGCCCAACCCATGCGTGAATTCTTCAACCGTGTCACTCGAGCGTTCTTTTATCAAGAGGCGTATGACACAAAAGATGTTCTCGATAAGCTCGTTTCGGTTATTGTGCGTACTACCGAAACTAAAACACTTGCAACAAAATCAATGAATATATTAAAAAGCGCACTCAAGTCGGACTATATTACCATGGTAATATTAGATACGAAAAATGGTAGCCATCATCGCACTATTCATGTTGGCCAGCTAGCCTCAAAGAGTGCCAAGCTCGCCTCACTTAAGGTTCTTGCAGATATACCAGACATCATAGTTACGGACACGTTAGATGATAGACATAGTGATATACGCGAAGAAATGCTTGCTGCAGACATCTCCATCATCGCTCGCCTTGAAACGCATAGTGGTATTATTGGTTTCTGCCTCTTTGGTTATAAGAGCAGCGGCAGTGCCTATAGCCAGCGTGACATCGACTTAATTCGAATTGCTCGCGATGAACTTGCGATTGCAATAGAGAATGCAGTACGCTTTGATCAGATCGAAGAGTTTAATGATACGCTCCAGCAGCGCATTGAAGATGCTACCAAAGAACTCCGCGCCAGTAATACTCAGCTGCAAAAACTTGATGAAGCCAAAGACGAATTCGTCAGCATGGCTTCGCACCAGCTTCGTACGCCGCTTACCAGTGTTAAGGGGTATATTAGCATGGTGCTCGAGGGTGATGCGGGCAAAATTACGGGTATGCAGCGCCAGCTTTTGGGTGAGGCGTTTACCAGTAGTGAACGCATGGTACATTTGATTAATGATTTCTTGAATGTCTCGCGGTTACAAACAGGAAAGTTTATGATAGAAAAGCACGCAATTGATTTGTCCAAAATCATCACGCAAGAGGTGGAAAGTCTGCAAACAACAGCACAGGCACATGATTTGAAGCTTGTTTATCGGCCACCGGCGTACTTTCCTATTTTGTATATCGATGAGGGTAAAATTCGCCAGGTGCTTATGAACTTTATCGATAACGCTATTTATTATTCACCCGAATCTACCACGATTACAGTCGTACTAACGATCGAAGACGGGTTTGCGGTGTTGCAGGTTCACGATACAGGTATTGGTGTGCCGCAGGCGGAACAAGCCCGCTTGTTTACCAAGTTCTATCGTGCGTCAAATGCCCGTAAGCAGCGCCCCGATGGCACTGGTGTCGGGCTGTTCTTGGCGAAAAAAGTTATTGTGGCGCATGGCGGCACAATGGTATTTAGCTCGGTTGAGGGCGAGGGAAGTACGTTTGGCTTCCGTCTGCCGATTAAAAAACTAAGCGAAGCCTCCGCTAAAAGCGCGGATGAGCTCGATAAGTAACCATACGACAACGATCGCAATCGCCACGCCAATAAGTACAGGTTTGGCGAACCGTTTCTTTTCAAACCACCACTGTTGAGCCTTGTTGCGCTTCACTGCACTAATGCGTGTGACGGTTGGCCGGGTGACGCTGGCGTCTGCTCCGGTATATACTTTGTTGCGTTTTTTCTTCTGCTTTGCCATAGATACTATTAGTATACCAAAAACCACCCCCGTTTAAAACGAGGGTGGTTGGCTGAGGCTGATTCGCCTATAGTTTCGAGCGGTCAGTCTCTTGTTTAGCTCAGAGCACGTCGGCTGGCTACGTAGTAGCCAACAGCGGCAATTAGTGATCCTGCACCAATGAAGGCGATGATACCATCACTCGCACCAGTGTGAGGAAGTTCTGTAGGGGTTTCAGGAGGAGTAACTGGCGTTTCTACGCAGTCCTTGCTGTCTTTTGGCAAGTGTTCTTTTCCTTTAACAGTACAGAATTCAGGCTTCTCTTCACAGTCTTTGTGACCAACTGGAACACCTGGTTTACACTCAGGTTTTTCCTCGCAGCGTTCATCGCCGGTTGGAATACCTGGCTTACATTCTGTAGGTGGTTTCTCGTCACAACGATCGTCACCAACAGGGATGCCCGGTTTACATTCTTCTGGAGCAATAGTTACTTTAGCAACACATTTAGCGGCATCGGTAACTGTTTTGTCGGTACCGTTTACTTTTACAGTAACCGATAGCTTAGCAGTGAATGTACCATCTTTAGTGTAGCTGTGCTTTACATCAGTAGGGTTAGTTACTGTCTGCGCGGCAGAGCCATCACCAAAGTCGAACGTGTAGCTAACAATGGTAGCACCGCCAGTAGCGGTTGCCTTACCTGTAAAGCTGTAGTCAAGTCGGCTGATTTTGCTTGCTGTTAGGCTGTCACAAGTATATACAGGAGTTGCGGGAACTTCGGTTACCTCGAAAGGTTTCTTACAGTTGTCACCCGATACTGTCTTGTCTTGACCATCTACCGTGACGGTAACGATAGCTTCAACGGTGTACTTGCCGGCTTTTTCCTGAGTATATGCAGGGTTGGTTGAACGTGATACTTCCGCGCCGCTTTCACCGCGGATAACGTAGGTAGTACTTTTGTAAGTAGCGTTTTCTACGGTGTATTTAGTGTCGAATTTGAAGTTTGTGCGGTCGATTTTTGTCACTGTTAGTGAGTCACAGGTGTACTTTGGAGTAACCGGTGGCTGACATTCTTTTGGAACGGTGACATTTGCGTCATCTTCTTTGTAAGCGCCACTGGCGGTTACGCGTGCAACGTTCCGGAGAAGGTTAGGGCCACATGTTGGTAGATCGTTATTCTCTGAAACCTTACCGCTAAAGATTATCCATGCGTTACCACCCGGAAGGTAGGAACCAACGTCAAGACCAGTAGTCGTAACGCCGTCATTGGTTTTGATGCCAGCAGGATTCAGGCCGTTACCAAGGATTGAACTTCCGGCAACGTAGCTGATGCCTTGAGGAAGCGTATCTTTAATTCCAACGTTATCTTGCCTAGTATCACCGGTGTTACGGTAGTTAATTAGATAATCAACTGTTTCACCTGGTTTTGCCTGGTAGTTGTCTACCCACTTGTTCTCACCTTTTTTACTAACAAACTTAGTTGTCGTAAAGTTTGGGTTTGAAGCAAATTGTGGTTTTACCTTGAAATAGACGTAGCCGCTATATTTGTAACAGCCAGGTATATTACCATCAAGTTTGTCGTAACCAAGAAGTGCGCCGGTGCTTGTAACGATGTTATCGCTAAGCTTTGCGCCTTCTGGCGCTGAGCCAACACTGTTGTTATGGAACGTTGCTGAACCTGGAACGTAGGCAAGATTAAAATCTTTGTCAGATGTTAGGTTAACATCGTCCCATACTTTTCCAGGATTTGCGTTATCGGCACTCACAAAAGCGCTAATAGGAACATTTTTCCCTGTCGTAGTAGGCACGGTGGCACTCGCACGTGTATTGGTTGCAACTAAGTGCAGGTTATCTGCAGCATTGTTGTGTACATACATGCGTACAACGTATTCTTTGCCTGGTTCGGCGGTAATGGTATCTTTCCAGCCACCATCAGCAGTGTTTGCGGCATCTTTAATTGTCGTAAAGTTACGTTCGTCACCGTAAAATGAGTTATTTGTTATTGAGTTGAACGCCACATATGTTGCAGGTGTCTGCTCGGTGAACGTTGTTCGGCTTGGGCCCCATGCAAACAATGTTGCCGGGACGATGATTGCGGCTGCAACGATGGCAACAATAGCGCTTGCGCGCTTTGGTACACGTTGCAGAGCAGTAAATAGTTTACCCATTTATTTCTCTCCTCTTACGTTAACCCGTCTCGCACACGAATTAACATTAATTATGAATTATAGTGTAGCTTATATATTATATGATGTCAACAATAGTGCAATATTGTCAAATCGGTTATGCTCTGAACTAATTGTTAAAGAACCGGTGATGGACAATCAGGCTATAACTTAGTGTATTTGAGGGTTGATCTCCGAGGAGATCAGTAAAGCGTGAATCATAAAGACTCAAACGAGAACCGATCTCCTCAAAGAGGATTTTCCGCAAAATATATGAAGTATGGTTGCCTAGGTAGGCACGATGACTGTAAGAGCCCATCGTGCCTACCAGGCACTTATCCGCACACGTTCATCCCCGGAGGGTTGACGCATGTCGACTGCGGGTTCGATGACGGTGCGCCACCACTGGCAGATGGTTTGGCCGGCTCGGAAGGAGCCGGAGTGCCACCTGGAGGGTTTTGCGTTGTCACCACCACTGGCGGGTTGTAGACCGCCGGTGGGTTGCCTGCGGCGGGTGGTGAGGGATTGGGGTCGGCAGTGTGCCGTTCCGTTCCATCACCGCCGTGCAGACTTTTACCTCCATCACCGGCTCCTCCCGGCTGTCCCGGTGCTTGCGCAGGGATCTTGTTGTCGGGCGGAGGCGTGGTGGTGGGGGAGCAGTTGGTGCATCCCGAAGGAGGTGTCGTCACCGGCGTTGCCGGCGGCGTGTTGCAGCCCGGCGGGCCTGAAGGCGGGACGGGGTGTCCTGCCATGCTGGTACCCGGAGGGCAGGCAGCAGGCTCTTCGGGTTTGAGGGCGATCGCGAACGCGAGGCCCCAGATGTTGAGGCAGTCCACGAAAATACCCGCATCGCCGCGGAGCCCGACCACCTGTCCCTGCTTGTTGAGAACGAGTGGAGACAGAGCGATGCGGACCTGCCGCTTACGGTCAACAAACGAGCTGACTGTCTTCTCCTTGAGGCCACGTGAGTTGATGAACTCGCCGTGATAAACAGGGA
>Ga0193717_1000189_pt1 | contig 51650 bp, 41 predicted proteins | sample U2c2metaG_FD_145900 | JGI IMG/M metagenome (GOLD analysis project Ga0193717, IMG submission 145900) | Soil microbial communities from a riparian zone of the East river system, Colorado, United States - U2c2 | ecosystem: Environmental > Terrestrial > Soil > Riparian zone | place: USA: East River... | reverse complement strand
GAGCCGCCGGAGCTCGCTGCACCCGATCCACCACCGTGAAAGCCGCCTACGCCGCCGCCCTGATGGAACGATCCCGCTGTGGCATTGCCGCCGCGATCACCGCGGAATCCACCTGCCTGCCCATCCGGCCCGCGATGGAACGATTGGGCGTTCATGCCTGCCTGATGGTTGTCGCGGAAGCTCCAGGAATGGTTATCATGCGCGGTTGAGTTGAGTGATGCTGACCTTGCCGCCGCCGTTGCGGTTCCACGATCTGCGATGGAGCGCTGCTCCATCGCCGGCGGTTCGTAGAACTGGCGATTTACAAATCCGTTGTGTTCTACGTGGTTCGAGACACCGTGCAGGTTGCCCAGTTGGCGAGGTACTCCGAGGCCTGCCGAGTTCCGCTGAAAAACGAAGTTTCCTGGCCTGTCGATCTTTGAGTACACGAGCGGGGTACGGTTCGCGAGCACCAGGGTTGAATGCGGAGTTTGCGTGGGCCGTTCCGGTCCCGGCGGCCGCAGCGGCACTCCGCCACGCGCGACGCCCTGTGCCGGCACTCCCGGCTTACCCGGTATAGGCCTTCCCTGCAGGATCGGGGATCCGTTCGCCAAGCCCATCCATGTTGAGCCCGGTCTCCACCCCCAGCCAGTGCCGGGGCAGAACGACCATGCTCCGGAGTGGTAGGGCAGCCAGCCCCATGGGTAGGGAGAGACCCAGGAGTACCCTGCTCCCTGGTACCACGCCCAGACACCGTTGCCGTAGGGGTCCCAGCCTGCGCCTACGAAGTAGGGCCGCCACATCGAGCCGCAGCCGCCCGCGTTCACAAAGCCGCCATAGTAGTTCAGGTCCGAGACGCCGTAGGAGTAGAGCGAGCTTCCATAGGCGGAGGCTTTCGAGTAGCGATGCTGATAGTCGAGAGCGTTCTTATTCCATTCGTCGTAATCGGACTCTTCAATGTCTTTCTGGACGTCGATCTTTCCAGTGGGGGCGGAAGCCGTATCGAACGTTGCCGTGTGTTTCTTCGAGACGATGGCTGAGTTTTGGCCCGCCTTTACCTCCACATCTCCGTTGAACACGGCCAGAACGACCTTCTTGTTCTCTTCTTCCAGGCGCAGGTGGCTTCCGGGGGTGACCGTCATTATGGAGTCTCCGGTCTTGACGGCGAACTCGTTGCCCTTGGTCTTCTCGAGATTCACATACGCGGTGCCCTTGATCAGAGATACCGTCGTGGCCTTGGCCCCGGTGCTGCGGAGAATCAGCTGCGGGAAGTTGACCTGTGAGTCCGGCGCCAGGAGCAACGTGCTGCCGTCTTCAAACTCGACCTCGGCGTAGCCATCTTCTCCCGTCGCCAGACGCGAGCCCTCGACGATGGGCATGTTCTGCATGGTTTTTTCAACCTTGCCGGTTCCGCGATCGAGTCCGATGTGTCCCTGGACCTGGCTCATGCGGACGATCCGTACATGCGAATCTCCCGGTCCTGCGCCGTCGTTCGCAGTGGGGGGAGCTGCCGCGGGTGCAGCTTCCACTGCCGGTGTTGTGCTTGTGGCGTCCACGGAGACGGGCTGCTGTGCGGTCACAGCAGCAGATCCCTGGGCAGGGTTCTGGGCGGGGTTATGATCCTGTGCCGCAAGGCCGCCTGCCAGCACGATCATCCAACCTGCTACTGCAATTGAGGCCGTCTTCATGAGAGCACCTGGCCCTTCTGTCTTGCTATCTTCCGGTCCATGGGATCGGGAGGCGAAAAAAGTATACGCCCAGTTTAGATATTCGGTCCTGGAAGAAGAAACTATATTTTTCGAGCGCTGAACCGGATGTGTTGCTGGAGAGGTGGCCATGACGCCAACGCCCCAGCCAAACGGCGTGGAGCCGTCGAAGCTCTGGGAAACCGTACTGTTCCGGCCTATAATGGCCTATGGCAATCGCTAATCCGACCTCTCATCAGGTCGGCTCCGAGCCAGATCCTCACAATGTAGCCAAGGGTCAACCGGAGAATTCCGATCTCGGTCCGAGCGTCGAGCCGCATCCGGCTCCGCTCTCCGTGGCTCCCGTTGCCCCCATCGCCGCGAGGGAGGAGTCCTCGGCGTCGCACCTTTCGGGATTGGCGGCAAGCGATATCCGGGATATCGACGAAAAGTTCCAGAAACTGCTCGACACGGTCCACCTGAACCGTCCGGGGGATGATCTGGAGATCATCCGCAAGGCGTGGGCCCTCTGCCTGCAAAAGCATGAGGGTCAGAAGCGCGCCAGCGGAGAGCCCTATGTGATTCATCCTCTGGAGGTTGGACAGGTACTTGCAGAGCTCAAGATGGATTCGACGGCCATCGCTGCGGGCCTGCTTCACGATGCTGTAGAAGATACCGATGTGACCTCTGACGAGATCGCCGGGCGCTTCGGTGAGCAAGTGGCGCACATCGTCGAAGGCGTCACCAAGCTGGACAAGATCAAGTTCGCGAACCGCGAGGACCATCAGGCCGAGAACATCCGCAAGATGCTTCTGGCGATGGTGACGGACGTTCGCGTGGTCATCATCAAGCTGGCAGACCGGCTGCACAATATGCGCACGCTGGAGCACCTGAAGCCGGAGAAGCAGCAGAAGATCGCGCGGGAGACGCTGGAGATCTACGCTCCGCTTGCCCATCGGCTGGGCATGGGTAAGCTGCGCGGCGAGCTTGAAGACCTCGCCTTCCGCTACACAGACGCCTTCACGTATGAGCAGCTCTCGAATGAGGTCGACGCCCTGCGCGGCGCAGGCGAGGAGTTCCTGAAGAAGATCGTCACGCGCCTCGAAGATAAACTTCGCGAGTTCAAGATCGAAGGCCGTGTGGAGTGGCGCATCAAGCGTCTTTACTCCATTCAGCAGAAGCTGCAGGACCAGAAGATCCCCGTCGACCAGGTCTATGATCTGCTCGCGATCCGTGTCATCACGCATACGGTGCAGGACTGCTACGCCCTGTTGGGTCTTCTGCATTCCATCTGGAGACCGGTGCCGGGGCGCATCAAGGATTTCATCGCGATGCCGCGTCCGAATCTCTACCAGTCGCTGCACACTACGCTGATCGCGGAGGGCGGTCACCAGTTTGAGGTGCAGATCCGCACCGAGGACATGCACCGCGTCGCCGAAGAAGGCATTGCAGCGCACTGGAAGTACAAGGCCGACGACAACGTCAGCGCCAAGGACGAGCAGAGGCTCGCCTGGGTTCGGCAGCTGATGGAATGGCAGCGTGAGATGAGCGACCCCAACGAGTTCATGTCGACCTTGAAGATCGACCTGTACCCGGAGGAGGTCTATACCTTCACCCCCAAGGGCAAGGTAGTTGTTCTTCCCAAGGACGCCAGCCCCATCGACTTCGCGTATGCCATCCATACCGAAGTGGGAAACACCACTGTCGGGGCAAAGGTCAACGGGCGCATTGTCCCGCTGCGCACCAAGCTCAAGAACGGCGACATCGTCGAGATTTCTACCCAGACAGGGCACACGCCCAGCCGGGACTGGCTCAGCTTTACCAAAAGCTCTAAAGCCCGCAACAAGATCAAGCACTGGCTCAACGAACATCAGCGGCAGCGTGCGATGGAGATTGGCCGCAAGCTTTTGGACCGCGAGGCTCGTAAATACAAGCTGGCGCTGAACAAGTACAACACTGCCGATTTCGATCGCGTTGCCGGGGAATATGGCCTGACCAGCGAAGCTGAGCTGTTGGCGGGAGTAGGCTTCGGGAAGTTCTCCTCCCGGCAGGTGCTGAACAAGCTTGAGCCAGGATCAACCATGGCTCCGGAGCCGGCACAGCCTGAACCGGGAATCGTGGGGAACACCCTAGGCCAGATGTCCGATGCGGTGAAGCGCGTCTTCTTCGGCAAAGGCTCGGAGTCGTTGCAGGTGGAAGGGCAGGACGATCTTCTGGTGTATCGAGCGCGATGTTGTAATCCGATTCGAGGCGAGGAGATCATTGGCTACGTCACACGCGGTAAGGGCGTGGCGGTCCACGCAAGAAGCTGTCCCAACGTACAGAACCTGCTCTATGAATCGGACCGCCGTATCCAGGTAGAATGGGCTCCGACCCACACGGAGCCCGGAGCGGTGAAGGCCCAGACTTATCCCGTGAAGCTGACCGTTATCTGTGAAGACCGCACAGGTATGTTGAAGGAGTTCACTGCCATCATCTCCGACGACGGGACGAATATTCGGAGTGTGGATACGAAGCCGCTTCCGGATGGCATGGCGGTGGTGGATTTTGTGATTGAGACGGTGGATGTTCGCCATCTGAACCGGCTGGTCGAACGGCTGCGACGTGTCCCCGGCGTGCGCGAGGTCCAGAGAGTTCAGAAGATTTAGATTCCTTCTTCTGCTTGCTCCCGATCACCGCGCGACGCGCGTTTCCCAACATCGTGTTGCTATAGATTCCCATCGAGCATCCCCCAAAGGACATCGCTCACTGTGGATTCTCACGCGGATTTTCACGCTGTTCCCGCTTCTTCACAGCCTTGTCCTTCCGCACCTTGTTTGCGATAGCTCCGCCTCCCGCTCCCGCGGCTCCACCGATCAGAGCGCCCTTTCCTCCTCCCGCAACGGCACCCAGAACAGCACCACCGGCGGCGGTTCCGCCTACGACCTTTGCTCCTGTGTGCTTGCGATGGTCCTTCTCTGTCTGCTCGCGCTCGGCGCGGTCGTGGGCGGCCTGACGCGTTTCGCTATCCTGTTGTGCCGGCAATGAGACTGGAAGGGCAAGAATGCTTCCTAACGTTGTGAAAACGATGACTCGCTGAATTTGTATCCACGCGTTTTTCTCTTTATGCTCCATGTTTTTTGGATGCGGGTGCTGCAGAGACCACCGCGGAGAGGCTGAAAAAAACATTTTGCACGCGAGGTAGAAGGTTGCCTGCGATCTCACGTAGACGCCGATTAAACAAGTAGGATTAAGGTGTGGTGAATCGGCGACACTTCCTGAAGCTCTCCGGCGCAGCAACAGCAGGATTATTAGATCGGCGTGGATTCGCTCTCGTTCCACCCGATTTCTCGCTTACGATTGCGCCTTACGCGCTTGAGGTCGCTCCTCGCCATTTCGTCAAGACCACTGCGTACAACCAGCAGGCTCCCGGACCTCTGTTTCGCATGAAAGAGGGGGTGCCGGTAACGATCGATGTTGCGAATCGCAGCAGCAGCGAAGAGATCGTGCACTGGCACGGCCTCTTTTTGCCGCCAGAGGTGGATGGCGCCATGGAGGAAGGCACACCGCACATTCCGGCGGGAAGCAGTGCTCGCTATACCTTCACTCCAGAGCCTGCCGGATTTCGGTGGTATCACACGCATACTTCCGCAGGAAATAATCTGAAGAAAGCTCTCTACAGCGGGCAGCATGGATTTCTGCTGATTGAGCCGCGCGAGAATCCGGCGCGCTACGACCAGGAGTTCTTTCTTGGGTTGCATGACTGGGACGGCACTTTGCAGGGGAGCGATGACGGCTCCATGAACGCCGTTTATACCTTCTCGACGATCAATGGGAAGACGCTTGGTTTTGGGGAGCCCCTGAGAGTGAAGCAGGGCCAGCGCGTGCTGCTGCACGTCGTCAATACCAGCGCAACCGATCCGCACTGGATTGCCTTCTCCGGCCATAAATTCCGCGTCGTCGCGCTTGATGGCAACCCCGTGCCTTCCCCTCTCCTTGTGGAGATGCTGCATCTCTCTCCGGCGGAGAGAGTCTGTGCCGAGGTGGAGATGGACAATCCGGGCGTGTGGATCTTGGGGGAAGTCCGGAAGCACGTGCAGGCGGCGGGCATGGGAATTGTGGTCGAGTATGCGGGACGCTCCGGGAAGCCCGTCTGGCAGCAGCCTCAGGCGCTTGCGTGGGATTATCTGCCGTTCGGCGCGGTGAATGCGGCCGCATCTTCAGCGGAGATTAAGGTGAACACGATTCCCTTAATCTTTGAGTCGAAGTTCATAGGGCACGGAGCCATGGATCGCTGGATGATCAATGGACGATCGTTTCCCGATACCGAGACGGTGGCATTGAGGTATGGTCAGCGATATCGGCTGGTGATGAAGAACAAGAGCATGGACGATCATCCCGTGCATCTGCACCGTCACACCTTTGAGGTGCGGCGACTGGCGGGTCGAGAGACACGCGGTATTTTGAAAGACACGCTGCTGGTGAGCGCAGGTACAGAGGCGGAGGTTGAGTTCATCGCAAACCGCCCGGATCTGTCGCTCTTTCACTGTCACCAACAGGACCACATGGACATGGGCTTCATGATGCTGTTCCGGTGCTCCTGAACCTTGTGCAGAAACGAACGGGAAACTTGTTTTGCGAAATCGAAAGAGACTGCTGTATTTATTCGCATGCATCGCACTGTTAAGCGCAGGGGCGCTGGATGCCGAGGCGCAGGGCAACTATGAGATCCAGGTGTACGGATCGGACACGGTGGCGCCGAGAAGCACGATGGTGGAGCTGCATTCGAATTTCACCCCTGAAGGCTCGAAGTCGACGGACGACGGCACCTATCCCACCAATCATCAGCTGCATGAAACGCTCGAGATTACGCAGGGACTCAACAGCTGGTCGGAGGTCGGGTTCTATCTCTTCACCAGCTGGCAGGATGGTCATGGCGTGCAGTGGGTGGGGGATCACATCCGTCCGCGTGTGCGCGTGCCCGATTCCTGGCACTGGCCGGTGGGCGTGAGCCTGTCGACCGAGGTCGGCTATCAGCGCTCTCAATATTCGCCCGATACGTGGACGTGGGAGATTCGCCCCATCGTCGATAAATCGATCGGCCGGTGGTACATGGCCGTCAACCCGGCGCTTGAACGCACGTGGCACGGCCCCGACACATCGCAGGGGGTCGGCTTCGCTCCCGCGGCAAAGATTGGCTATGACTTCAACCGCAAGGTCTCGGGTGGTTTTGAGTATTACGGCAACTTCGGCCGTGTGTGGTCCTTCAGCGCGCTGCACGATCAACAGCAGCAGGTCTTCGCCGTGACCGACCTGAACGTGTCTCCGAAATGGGAGCTCAACTTTGGCGTCGGACTCGGCTCGACCTCGGCAACCGACCACTTGATTTTCAAAGCGATCGTAGGCCGGCGCTTTAACTGGGGAAAACCGTCGCCGGTGGATTAGCTGGTTCAGCGGGGGTCCTTACGTGGCGCTTTTCTTCACGGCTTATTTTGGCCCTTCCAATCTGGCCTCTGCTATTCTCTGTGCCAACGCGTTCTGAGGCGCCGATGCCGCAAGAGAGCTGGCAGCAGGGAAGAACCGGTCAGGAAGCCGTCCTCGCGGAGGATTCGTCTTCCTGCGATTCGCTTGTGTGGCCGATGGTCGTTGGCGTTGTGGCTGCAGCCTTCGTTCTGGAGCTTTTCTGCTCGTGGCTGCGCCAGGGAACACTTCCACGAATCGGCCTGATCCTTATTGCCACGTCGCTTCTGTTTACCGCGGTGATGGTGTGCGGCTTTGTTGTCCGATCGATCTATTCCCGGATTGTTCCCGGTAGAAGAAAGGTCATCACGCCGGTTGTGCGGGCAGCCTGCCTGACCGCTTTGTGGATTCCAGCGTGGCTTCTGTTTATCGAGACGTGGTCCTTGCTGATGATCGCGGCCGGAACGATCTGCCTTGCGTGCCTGGGAGCGTTTCTGAAGCTCTGCCAGGTCGAGGCTACCCCCGCAGAGATTCAACCCCCACGCCCTGAGCCGGGCACGCCATTCCTGTTCAGCGATGGCCTGCTGGCGCGGAAGCTTCTGCCCTCTCTGTTGCTGGTGCTGCTGTTCGATGCGGTGATCGCATTGGCGGCGTCCCGGTGGTTTGTCATGGCCTCCCTCGCTTCGGGAGTCTTTGCGGGAGTGCTGGCGTGGCGTGCGGCGGTGCGCAGCCCCGCCACGGGCGGCGGGCAAGCCGTTCTCTCAGGCAGCAGGCAGACGACGATCGCAGCGGCAGCATTCCTGTTCACCGTGGTCGCGCTGTTGCCGTACCTGCGGGTGGGGGTTCTTGGTGGCCTCAACTTCCATTTAGGCAAAAACGTGGCGAAGAAGTCTGCCGCTGTGCCGAAAGATGCGGCGTCCTCGAACAGTGATGGCTATGTTGGCATCATTCTCTTGCCGATGACGGAGCAGCAAAAGAAGATTATTGCGCCGGTAAAACGAACGCTGGTGCCGAACTTCGGCGTCAAGATTGCCGAGCCGATGGAGATACCGTTCGATGGCCAGTACTGGTACTTCAAGTGGCCGGAGAAGCAGCCGCGGCCGACGGCTCGCGTAGTGCGAGGCAGTTCGACGAAGACGCAGGTGCGTTCGAGCGACCGGTACCCGCTGTTGATGGAGGCGCACCAGAAGCTGGCCGAGCCGTTGGATCTGGGCTGCTGCTCGGCGATGGACCTGGTGGTGGAGAACGGCGACCAGCTGGATGGGCCGATCTCGCTGGAGCTATGGGTGAAAAAGCTGCCGAATGCGCAAGCCGCAGCCCGGCAGCGAGTGAACGCGGTCGCCCCAGAGCAGGCTCCGCACTACCTGGGCACGGTAGCGGTCCCCTCGAGCGAGCTGCCGATTGCCCAACGCCCGAATGTATCTGGAAAGCTGGTCGAGGAGAAGCTGCGCTTTCCCATTCCGGCTGCGATGGACGGAACGAACTTCGACGAGATTACGGTGGTCGTCCGGCAAGCGCCTGAACGTGCGAGGATGGGCGCGAAGGTGGCGATCAAGAAGTTTGTTCTGGAGCCGTAAGAGATTGTATTTAGCTGCTCAAGCCTTCTATCCCCTCTATTACTAAATTGCAAACAAGTTGCGGCCCGGCGAGAGCGCATGTATGCTTGAGAGCAAGATGACCTTTTCGTCCAGCCGATTTATTAGCTTTATTTACCGCTACTGGTATCCGGTAGCGGCATCGGCGGAGTAGGGTCTTCTGACGGATTAGCTGAGAAGTAAAGCTGAAGTTCAGACAAGATTCGAAGTCCACACGAGCCGCGACCGACAAGGTTGCGGCTTTTGTTTTTGCGGTACAGAGCGTTGTGAGGAGCGTTTCGATGAGCACTACGGCAGCGATAGTGAATCCGGCCGGACCTGTGAGGTCCGCAGTGGGGCGGTTCGGAGTCTACGGCGGCAGGTACGTTCCCGAAACCCTGATGGCGGCGCTTGAGGAGCTGGAGGCGGCCTACGCGGATGCTCAGAAAGACGCCGCGTTTCAGGCCGAGCTGGCCGATCTGCTGCACAATTATTGTGGACGGCCTACGCCGCTCTACTTCGCAAAGCGCCTGAGCGAGACGCTTGGCGGTGCGAAGATCTACCTCAAGCGTGAAGACCTGCTCCATACCGGAGCGCACAAGATTAACAACGCCCTGGGCCAGGGTCTGCTGGCAAAGCGCATGGGCAAGCAGCGCATCATCGCCGAGACCGGGGCGGGCCAGCATGGTGTGGCCACCGCAACTGTCTGCGCCCTGCTGGGTATGGAGTGCGTGGTCTACATGGGCGATGAGGATATGCGCCGCCAGGAATTGAATGTTCTGCGCATGCGTTTGCTGGGCGCGGAGGTGCGGGGTGTCTCGGCAGGCTCGGCGACGCTGAAGGACGCGATCTCCGAGGCGATGCGCGACTGGGTCACCAATGTTCGCACCACGTTTTATATTCTCGGTTCGGCGCTGGGGGCGCATCCTTACCCGACCATTGTGCGCGACTTCCACCGCGTTATCAGCAAAGAGGCCAAGCAGCAGATTCTCGAGCAGGAGGGCAAGCTGCCCAGGGCAATCGTCGCTTGTGTCGGTGGCGGATCGAATGCCATCGGAGCGTTCTACGAATTTCTTGGTGACACGAACGTGCAGTTGATTGGTGTCGAGGCCGGCGGACGCGGAACCGCTCTTGGGGAACACGCGGCTCGGTTTATGAAGACCGGCGGTGGTGTTCCCGGCGTGCTGCAGGGGACCTACAGCTACGTCCTGCAGGATAACGCCGGGCAGATCGCGGCGACGCACTCTGTAAGCGCGGGGCTCGATTACGCGAGCGTTGGGCCGGAGCATGCGATGCTGCATGACTCGGGGCGCGCGAGCTACACGATGGCCACCGATGATGAAGCGCTGAAGGCGACGGTCACACTGGCGCGGACTGAAGGGATTCTTCCGGCGCTCGAGAGCGCGCACGCGGTGGCGGAGGCGATCCGTCTTGCGCCTACGATGGCGAAGACGGACGTGCTGATGGTGAATCTGTCGGGCCGCGGCGATAAGGACATGGGAATTCTGGCAAGAGAGCTCGATCTCCAGAGCGTCTCGGCGAAGGGATAAGAGACGATGGCGATTGAGTTCAAAGCGAAGCCCGGCCTGGTGGTCTATCTCACCGCGGGCGATCCCGACCTGGCGACGACGCGCGATATCGCGCTGGCGGCGATCGACAATGGCGCCGATGTAATCGAGTTGGGCGTTCCCTTCAGCGATCCGCTGGCTGACGGCCCCGTGATCCAACGCGCCAGCGAACGTGCCGTGGCCAAAGGCACGCGGCTTACGGATGTGCTCGGCCTCGCGAAGGAGCTGCGTGCTGCCCGGCCGAACGCCGGAATCATCCTCTTCTCTTATCTGAATCCTGTGCTTCGTCTTGGCCTTAAAGATTTCTGCGCTCAGGCTGCCGAGGCAGGCGCCGACGGCGTTCTGCTGACCGACATGATCGTCGAAGAGGCTGCGGAATATCTCGAGGCGATGCATGCCAACAAACTGGCGCCTGTCTTCCTCGCGGCACCGACCAGCCCAGATGCCCGTCTCAAAGCCATCGCCGACAACTCACAGGGTTTTGTCTACGCCATCTCGCGCACCGGCATCACCGGCACACAGTCCAGCCTTACCGAGGACGCCGCGCAGGTTGTCAGACGGCTTCGCCAGTTCACCAAATTGCCCATCGCGTTAGGCTTCGGCATCTCGAACGCCGCACATGTAAAGACAGTGGGTGAGTTCGCCGATGCCGCGGTTGTCGGTAGCGCTATTGTTCAGTTGATCGAAAAGACCGCTCCCGAAGAGGCAGCGGCAACCGTTGGAAGATTTATTGCGGAGCTGCGCGCATGAGCGGAGCCCTTCCGAGTCACTTCGGGCATGAAAAAACGCCCGTTTATCATAAGTCGTACGTAAATAACCCGCAGTGGGCCTGCTCGGGAACGCTGCAATATAAGGACATTCGATGGAAATCTCTGACTGGCGGCGAAAGATCGATGAAGTGGATGAGCAGATCGTTCGCCTTATCAACCAGCGTGCTGAAGCGGCACAGGCGATCGGCCTCCTCAAGAAGGGGTCCAGCCTTCCAATATACGAACCACAGCGGGAACAGAGCGTTTTTGAGCATGTCCGCCGCTCGAATCCTGGGCCGCTGTCGGACGCCGAGATTGTCGATATCTACGAGCGCATCATCGACGTGATGCGAGCCCTTCAGAAAAAGTAAGGGCCATAAATTTTCTGCAGTTTGTAACTTATTCTGTTTCATATCAAGAAAGCGAAACGAAGACGATGATCGTAGCAATGCAGGACTCGGCAACAGAAGAACATATTCAGCTTGTGATCGAGCGAATGGTCGAGCTCGGTTTCAACGTCCACCGTACCACTGGCGCCGCACAGACCATTCTGGCAGGCGTGGGCACGCCCGAGCACTTCGATGTGGCTGAGTTCAAGGTGCTCGGGGGCGTCCACGACGCCTATCGCATCTCTTCACCCTATAAACTTGCCGGTCGCAACTTCCGTCCCGAGGGCACAAAGGTTACCTTCCCCAACGGTGTCGTCGTGGGGGGCAAGGAAGTTGTTGTGATGGCCGGCCCTTGCTCGGTCGAATCGCGGGAGCAGATCCTGCTGAGCGCCAAGCAGGTCGCAGCTGCAGGCGCAAAGTTCTTGCGTGGCGGAGCCTACAAGCCGCGCAGCTCGCCGTACAGCTTCCAGGGCATGGGCGTTGAAGGACTGAAGCTGATGCGGGAAGTGGCGGATGAAACTGGCCTTCTCGTCATCACCGAGGTTATGGAGATCTCGCAGATCGAGATCATGCTGCCCTACATCGACTGCTTCCAGATCGGCGCGCGCAACATGCAGAACTTCAATCTTCTGCGCGAGCTCGGCCACATTCGCAAGCCTTGTCTCTTGAAGCGCGGAATCTCTGCCACCATCGAGGAAGTCCTGTTGAGCGCCGAGTACATCCTCTCCGGTGGCAATTACGACCTGATGCTCTGCGAGCGTGGCATTCGCACCTACGAGACCGCGACCCGCAACACCATGGACATCTCTGCGATTCCGGTGCTCAAAAAGCTGACCCATCTTCCCGTGCTGGGTGATCCTTCGCACGGTGTGGGCATCCGCGATCTCGTTCCCCCCATGGCGCTTGCCTCCGTGGCTGCTGGAGCCGATGGCCTGCTGATGGAGATGCATCCCAATCCGGACAAGGCGATGAGCGACGGCGCGCAGAGCATGTATCCCGAGCAGCTGGAGAAGCTGGTTGCGCAGCTTAGGCAGCTCGCCCCTGTTGTCGGGCGTTCGGTCGCGTAGGAGACGGAAGGGATGGCTTCTGGAATGATGGAGCGCGTACTCATCATCGGAACCGGACTGATCGGCGCATCGACCGGTCTGGCCCTGCGCGCCGCCGGCTTTGGCGGGCGCATCGACGGATGGGACCAGAGCCTGCTGGAGCTGCGCGCTGCTCTTGAGATGGGCGCTGTCGATGGCGTCGCCGGAAACCAGTGGGGCGCACTCGAGCTTGCGCGCCAGGCCGATGTCATCGTGCTTGCCGTACCCGTGCTTGCCATCAAGGACTGGATGCAGCAGCTGGCCACCGTAACCGGCCAGGGTCAGTTGATCACCGACGTCGGCAGCACCAAACTCGAGATCACCGAACTCGCATCGACGCTCTTCGGTGGCGAGAGCCGGGCCTGCTTCCTTGCCGGACATCCGATGGCGGGCAAGGAATCCGGAGGCGCTCTGCTGGCGGAGGCCTCCCTGTTTCAGGGCGCGATGTGGCTGTTCACTCCCAGCGGCGCTCCTCTCTCGGAGATGGAGAAGGAGTGGCGTAGCTGGGTCGGTTTCTTCGGAACCCGCACACTCGATATGGACCCGAAGCGTCACGACGAGATGTGCGCCTGGGTCAGCCATCTGCCGCAGATGCTCTCGACCGCTCTTGCGGCCCTTCTCGAAGACAAGTTTGGCGATGCGCCCGAGATCGCCGCCATTGGGGGACGCGCTCTTCGCGAGACCACCCGTCTTGGAGCGAGTCCGTACAGCATGTGGCGCGATGTCGCGATGACCAATACCGAACCTATCGCCGAGACCCTGCTTGCACTGGAGCAGCGTCTCGGCCATGTTCGGGAGAACCTGCGCACCCCGGGGCTGCGCGAGGAGTTCGCCCTGGCCAATCAGTTCCGAGTACGGCGTTAGAGTTTCAGCCTTTTCAAGGCAAGGAGTGGCATTTTGAGTTCGACCGAACAGGCAGCACGGAGCAGTTTGAACATCAGCCTCGCTGACGTGATGGCGGCCCGAGAGCGATTGCGCGATGCGATCTACTACTCACCGTGCGCGCACTCGAAGGTCCTCTCGGCGTTGACCGGCCAGCAGGTCTTCCTCAAGCTTGAGAACCTGCAGATGACTGGTTCGTTCAAGGAGCGTGGTGCGCTGAACCGTATCGCTCTTCTGACGTCGGAGCAGGCTTCGCGCGGGGTGGTTGCCGCAAGCGCTGGAAACCACGCGCAGGGAGTCGCCCACCATGCAACGTCGCGCGGAATCCGCGCGGTCATCGTCATGCCTCTGGCAACGCCCCTGGTCAAAGTTACGGCCACGCGGGGTTTTGGTGCTGAAGTGGTGTTGCATGGCGCCAACTACGATGAGGCCTACGAAGAGGCTCGCCGTATCTGCACGGCACAGAACATGACCTTCATTCATCCCTTCGACGATTCGGCGGTGATGGCAGGCCAGGGAACCATCGGTCTCGAGCTGCTTGAGCAGGTCCCGGATCTTGAAGCCGTGGTTGTGCCCATTGGCGGCGGCGGACTGATCGGAGGTATTGCCTGCGCCATCAAAGAATCACGTCCGGAGATCAGGGTGATCGGCGTGCAGACCTCGCGGTTGCCCTCGATGGCGGTTGCGGTTGAGCAACAGCACCCAGTCACCATTCCACCGGCGACCACCATTGCGGACGGTATCGCTGTGCGCCGCGCGGGCGAAATCACGTTTCCCGTCATTGAACGCTACGTCGATGAGATCGTCACCGTCGACGAGGACGAGATCGCCTCAGCTATTCTGATGCTGCTCGAGCGCGAGAAGACCCTTGCCGAAGGCGCAGGAGCGACCGGTCTCGCTGCTCTTCTGCAGAAGCGGACCTCTCTCAAAGGCGCACGCACAGCGGTCATCATCGGCGGCGGAAACATCGACGTCACGCTGCTCAGCCGCATCATCGAGCGCGGCCTGGTTCAAGACGGACGCATGATCCGCCTTCGCATCCATCTGCTGGACAAGCCCGGCGCTCTCGCAGAATTAACCAAGTTGATCGCACATCATCGCGTCAATATTGTGGACACGCTCTACAATCGCGCCTACTACGGCGTGAACCTCGGCGATACCACCATCGATATCACCCTTGAGACGCGCGGCCGCGAACAGGTCGACGAGCTTCTCGCAGTCCTGGATGCAGGTGGGTACGTCTACTCCCGCGTTGTTTAGTAACTCGGAACGCTTAGCCTACGCGAGTAACATCCATGAACAGATAATCGCCTGGCCAGTCGGACTTATAGCCGTGTTGACGAATCAGGGTACTCAATTGCGCGTAGTGGCGGATGCTGTGAAAGGCAGCATGAAACAACACGGTTTTGCATGAGGTGAGAACTGTGCCGGCGGTCCGGGTTTGAAACTCGATCTGCTGCACCCAGGTTGTTTCAGATCCAAGTGCTCGCCAATAGAGCTCCATGGCGCGATCATGGGTCGTGTAGATCGCATCCACCGAGTCGTATGGGACATTAGCATAGTCCGTTTCCGGCAGGCCAAGGATCCGCTCCGCATACCGCAGCTCCACCGCAACAATATGCTGCAGAAGTTGGGCCACTGTCGACGTCCGCGCGATGTCGCAGGGTAGCGCAAGCATCTCAGGATGTGCCGCCAGTAGTTTGCGCCAGTTGGCGGTTGTTGCTTCGTTCCACTTGAGGGTTTCTGTTGCGGTCAACGCCGGTTCGCTCATCGTCACTTCTCCTCAGGGGGTAGCTGGTTGCATGATGGGAGTGCGCAACCGCGTCGGCCAGCCAATGCGCACCAGCGTTTCATCGGGATCGCTGAGGGCGAATTCATACATGCCCCATGGTTTGTAAAAGGCTTCGGAGGCGTCGAGATTATTGGAGGGAAGTATTGCTGTCAGGCGATGTTCGCGGTCCATAGTCCTCCTTGCAAGATCAGCCGAAAATGAACTAGCGCAACGCCCGATGCCCGATATCGCGCCGATACTGCATTCCTTCAAAGGAGATCGTCTTCATCCGCGCGTAGATCCTGTCGAGCGCATCGCTCAGGTCGGGCGCCTCTGCTGTAACTGCAAGCACTCGCCCACCTGCCGTCACAAGCCTTCCATCTTTGATCGCTGTTCCCGCATGAAAGACGATCACGCCATTGTCGCTGCTGCTCTCAAGTCCGGTAATCGGGAGTCCCGAGGCGTACTTGCCCGGATATCCTCCGCTGGCCGCAATCACCGTGGCGCTGGCTCCCGGCTTCAGCCGTACAACCAGCGTGTTTGCCGTGCCGTCGATTGAGGCGTTGAAAAGATCGAGGATATCCGTCTCCAGCCGCAGCATGATCGCTTCGGTCTCCGGGTCACCCCAGCGCGTGTTGAACTCCAGTACCATCGGCCCGCGCGGGCTCATCATCAGCCCGATAAACAGGATCCCCTTGAACGGCGTTCCCTCTGACGCCATGCCGGCCACAACCTTCTGCGCGACGTTGTGCATGATCCACTGCCGCATTGCTGGTGTCAGCAAGCCATCGGTCGAGTATGCCCCCATCCCACCTGTATTCGGTCCCGTATCCCCCTCGCCTACACGCTTGTGGTCCTGTGCCGCGGCAATTGGAATTGCATGTTTGCCGTCGCATAATGCGAAGAATGAAACCTCTTCCCCGATGAGGAACTCCTCCAGGACGACCTCGGTTTCGGGAGCGCCCAGCAGAACGCCAGAGAACATCTGCGCTGCAGCCGTCTCGGCCTCCAGGCGCGTATTGCAGATCACAACGCCCTTGCCCGCGGCCAGGCCCGATGCTTTCACCACCACCGGGACAGAGAAGCGCAGGAGAGATTCGCGTACCTCGTCGAGGGTTGTGCAGAGGGCGTGCTCCGCAGTCGGAATCGCATGCCGTTGCATGAAAGCTTTCGCGAAGGCTTTGCTCGATTCAAGCTGCGCCGCGTCCTTCGTGGGACCGAAGACGCGAAATTTCCTATGCTCGAGCTCATCCACGAGTCCCAGCGCGAGCGGAACCTCAGGTCCCACCACAGTCAGATCCGGCCTTTCGATCGCGACCAGATCGACCATCGCATGCAGGTTATTTACGTCCACTGGCAGACAGCGCGCGATCGTGGCCATGCCTCCATTGCCGGGAGCGGCGACGACTTCGGTCACCGAAGTGGATTTGTGCAGCGCCCATACCAGGGCGTGCTCGCGCCCTCCACCACCGATCACCAGAACCTTCATGCGCTTCGTCTTGCTCCTCTGAGAAAAGATCAACCGATTCAGCTGGTTGTCCACCTTTCCCTTCCTTTGAGGCTAGGCATGGTCGCAGGTGAAGTCAAACCGGCTGCCATCCTCAGGCGTTGCCGGGGTGAACCCATGGACGCATCTGGCGCAGGTGGTGCTTCATGTGGGCGATGTAGTCCTCGATGAGGAATCCAAGTGTGATCGGAGTTCCAGCGACGATGCCCTCGTTCGGAAGGTTGGCGCGATCGATGTGGCGGATGGTCCAGACGAGATGCTCGTTGAGGGCGAACCAGAGGGCGAGGACCTCGGCCCACTCGCGGTCGCGATAGTGTTGGAGTTTGACCCAGGACTCCTGGGCATACCCGGGCATGGCTTCGGGAGCGATCTGCATGCGCACGATCCGTCCAAGATTGTTGACGGCGGAGTCGGTGAGGTGTCCGATCACCTCCTTGGCCGACCACTTGCCTTCGCGCTCGGGATGGCTGGCATCTGCATTGGACAGGGTGACGAGCCAGGGGACTGCGGCGCGGATGGTCGCGGCGAGACGTTCGCCGAGCTCAGTGGGGTCGAGGACGGAGGGATCGGTTCCTTGCGTGTAAATTATGCCCATTCAAAGGCCCCCTGATTTAAGACGAATTCAGCCGCGCTGGTGTGTCCGATGTCCTCGGGAGAGGAGAGATAGAGGGAGAGCACATCGAAGCGGGCGGTCGTCGGACGGACGGCCTCAGGGATGCGGTGGATATAGACGCGAGCAAGGCGGCGGAGGACGCGCTGTTTGTCGCCGTCGACGGCGAGCTCGGCAGCGAAGGCATCTCTGTGACTGCGGGTTTTGACTTCGATGAAACAGAGGGTGTGATTGTGCCAGGCGATGAGGTCGATGTCGCCACGAAATTTCGACGTCTTCCATCGTCGGGCGACGATGGTATAGCCGCAACGGCGCAGATAAAAGAGCGCTTCGCGCTCACCAAGGGCGCCGGTCTCAAGATGGGCAGCCGTGCGGGTACGGTGCAGGGCGTGAAGACGACGAATAGCCCAAGCCTGCGCACCGAGCCAGAGGCCGGAGGGCGATCTTCGAAGGCTGGGGGACCGCGTGGGGAGAGCCATGGGATTCAGGATAGAGGCTGGCGGGCTGATTCGTGCCAAATATGCGGCAATTCACCACGAAAAGTGATCGAACGGGCCGAAGTGGCCTGTCGTGGATCTTCCTCTCCAGCTAAAGCTGGAGAGAGATTCTCTGAAGCTTAAAGTGGCGCCTGGAAGGAGGGAACATTCAGAGCCGTCGACTGTCTAATAATATAGGCGAGTGAAGTGAGGGAGGATCCGATGACTCTGCTGAATGCACCGAAGTACGATGCGAGCCGTGAACGGCGCAACACAGGCTTAGTGATTGGCGGGATTGCGCTGATCCTTGTGGCTCTCGTGATCGGGGTGGGGGGATACCTGACGGGACACGGGTGGTTCTATACGAACCTTCCGGCAGAGCACAAGGTGGATAAGTTCTTCCAGGCGCTGGAGGCGAAGGACTACAACCAGGCGTATGCGCTCTGGATGAGTGATCCGGACTGGCAGAAGCATCCCCAGAAGTACGACTACACGTTGCAGCGGTTTACCGAGGACTGGACGACGCAGAGCCCGGTAGGACCGATCCAGTCGCACAAGGTAGATATCTCAAAGACGGACGGGTCCGGCACATTTGGAACTGGAATTATTGTGGCGGTGCGGGTCAACGGCGACCATAAGCTGTTCATGTGGTACGAAAAGAAGGATGGAACGCTGACTTATCCCGCGCCGCATGAGTTGGGCTACAACTAGAGTTCCGTGGTATTGAATGTCCTCTGACGCTGAATCAGGTCAGAGGACATTTCCATCACTGAATCATAGGTACAACCGTCCAGGATGCCCCAGCCGCAATCGGATCAATGACGGTAGCGCGAATACAGGATGTGTCTCCCGGTGCAATCCGCAGCGACGGATTCCCGTCGATTCCTTGTCCGTTTACTGGAGATAGAGTCACTGTGCCCGAACCGACATTGTTCACGCATAGCGTCCCCTTCCTGTTGAAGTTTGCAGTGTTGGCATCCATAAGGGTGATGGAATACGGAAGCGATCCACTGGCGACGAGATTCGTGTCAGAAGGAATCTGCGTATAAGCTCCGGATACGGATGTCGACGACGTTTGATAAATTCCTTCGAAGCCGGCACGCATGGCGGCAACATAATAAGCTTGCCCGGCATCATTCGGATGGATTCCAGTTGTAGCTGCATCCCAGAAATAGGTGGCATTCGTACATGCTCCGTCTGCGCCGATTTGCGGAGCTGCCGCCTGATTCGCAACCCAATCGAACAGGTCTGCGTTTGCCAGAATCAAGGCATTGAAGGTCTGTTTTAATGCATCCGCCGGCAATCCTTGATATCCAGTTGTTCCACATCGGCTGATCATAGTGGAGACGATCGTCTTGTATCCCAATGCGTGAGCCTTTGTATTCCAGTCAACAATATCCTGGTAGGCATTTTGTGGCTTCTCTCTATAGTTTGTGACACTATTCGTCGGCCCGCCGTTATAAGCGTTTCGTGCGGCCTTCGGATGGTAGACCATTTCTTCACGATCCTGAAAGGCACCAGCCATATCCTTTGAAGGTTGTCCCGAAACCGCGAAGTTATGAATTGTGCACGGAAAGCTCAAGGCCAAAAGTGTGGTTGGATCGTGAGAGGCTCCGTAACCTACGTCGATCGAAGATCCGGTGATCGAGCAAGTGGAGTCAGTTGCCGTACTGACTGGAACGGTCACGGGCACACCAAGAGAGGTCAGTCTGCTTATCTCAGCCTTGGTGCGTGTTTGAGCCTGGAGCACCGTATCCGCGGTCGAGGATCCCCATATGCTGTAAATGACCGGATGATTGGCCATCGTGCCATTGATATTGGACTGAACTGTCATTGGCATGGGAAGCTGCACTGCCGTCAGTTGATCCTCGGAATGCGATTGGGCCAAGTACGTTACTTCTTTTCCATCCACAATGATGTGGTCTGGATTGCTAGTACTTGTTCCGACGATATCCTCGATGCAGTGAATCCCCGCAAAGCCATCGAGAGAGGCAGTATGCCAGCTATAGCTTGAATATCCGATCGCAGGAAAGTTGGCGAGGGCTCCATGGCCTTGATCCGAGGAAACATATGAAGACACAAATGCCTGTCCCGAATTCGATCCGACCGGAGGAGAAAATAGATATGGGTAAAGGGAGAAGCCCGTATTTGTTCCAGCCGGAAAATAGGCACAGACTCCGTGTACCGGGCGTCCGGAGATCTGGGGAATTGTGACGATCTGATCGTTTAACTGCAAGCCAACAGAACCTACCCACTGTGCTATAGCTCCACTGCCGGAGATCACTCCAGTGTGACCGTTGCCGGTAACATCCGCTACGGTAGTCCCATTACTGTCAGTAAATGGAAGATAGAATTCCATCCCAGCCATCGGGTCTGGTTTATTGAAACCAGCACCTGTCAACGCGGTAGTGGATGTTAGCCCAGACACCGTATCCGTAATCACTAAGGAGCCCACAATCGTTTCCGGTTTGGAAGGGCTAAAAGTTATAGCGATCTGGCAAGACTGTAACCCCTGGGCGCATGATGCGCCTTGTGTCAGGTTGTAACTATCGGATGGCTGTACTTGAGCAGTCAGAGCATCCTGGTTCTGAGCAATCGCTGTCACATTCTGAGCCGTCGTAGTCAGTCCGATTTGTTCAGTACCAAAGTCCAGGCTTGTTGGTGACAGCAATGGAGCTGTTGCAGGAGGAGGCACTGAATATCCGACACCAATGAGAGCGACAGTCACAGACAGATCTGTGACTGTGTCTTTTAGGATCAAGGAGCCGGTTACAGTTCCTACTTTCGAAGGGTTGAACGTTACAGCGATCTGGCACGATTGTGATCCCTGTTCGCATGTTGAACCGTGCGTCATTCTAAAGCTGTTAGAGGGTTGAGTCTGAGCAACTATAGGGTCGCCATTCTGGGAAACGATGCTCACTGTCTGGGCGCTGCTGGCAAGACCAATACCCGTATTACTGAAGCTCAGGCTACCTGGTGTGGCAACGGGTGCTATTGACTTAGGTGGAGTCGGAGCGAGTCCAACTCCTGTGAGTTGGACAGTGCTGGTAAGTCCCGTTATCGTATCGCCAATAACGAGAGAGCCCGTCAGGACTCCTTCCTTAGAAGGTCGGAAGGCAACCGAAACCAGACAGGCAGAAGCGCTCTTGACACAAGTCGATCCCAAAGTAGCGACAAAGCTATTTGCCGGCCTTACAGAAGTGGTAAGAGATGGGATTCCCTGTGAACTGACTGTTACCGTCTTAGCAGTTCCCACTGTCCCAACTACAACACTCCCTAAATCCAGACTACTAACGCTGACAACTGGAGGAGTGCTGGTTTGCTGACCGGTAGGAGGCTGAACAGGCGGAGGAACCGTTGCTCCAGTCCCAGAAGGCCCTGAAGTTCCTGTACCGCATCCGGCTAACGCAATAAGACTTACCCACAACCCGAGGCTGTGAGTAACCGAAGAACGAGATGTCGCAACCAAGTAAATTCACCTAGGACAGATATGTGCTACAAGCGCAATCGCGCAATTAAGAAGTGCCAATAGAAATGCAAAAAATAGTTTGGAACAGATCCCTATCCTACCGAAACTCGAATGGTGGACCCAAAGAAATTTGAGCCCCAACGATGTTGAGTATCGACTTGGGCAAATGGATACCCCAGAGTCTCCGGTGAAGGTATTTAGTTTTCAGATCTCGTGTGCCTCACTTATGAGGTAAGCCCCTTGGAGCTGTTCATCGTTGAGATTCAGGCAAACTACTGACCTCACTAAGTTTACCTGCCGCGACTTCATTTGCGACAGTCAAAATTTGAGCGGCTTTTGCATCATCCGGATCTAAAGCAAGAATTTCTTTTGAGCGTTCAATAGCTTCTTGAGTTCGTCCCATTTTGCATAGAAGCAAAGCCGCGTTTCGTGCAAAAACCAGATTGGTGACGTCTGTTTTTGCAGCCTGATTGTAGTGATCTAGCGCTTCTTGCCGATTTCCATTCTTTTCCAGTTCAATCCCTGTGTTATTGAGCTCTGCAGCTTTTAGCTCATTGATTGATTGAACGCTGCTCTCTGCGAATGAGTTTTTCAGTTTCATTTGGAGACTAGCAGCAGCAGCTAGATCTCCTGTTTTGTTGTAGAGCTTCGACAGACGAAATATGACCTCACGATCATCAGGCACCAATTTCATTGCGCTTTCGAATTCTGCGATCGCTTCCTTATCGTGTCCTTGGTTTTGGTAAATCTTACCGAGAAGAACACGTGCAGTCTCGTTCGTTGGCTCCAAAAGGAGGGACTGCTGTAAGGCTGCTACGCTCTTTTCTGGCTGGTTCAGGAAATACAAACTTTCCCCGATGGCAGAGTATGCTTCAGCAGAATCGGGTTCGAGCTCTCGCACCTTGTTGTAGGAATCGAGAGTGTCCTGCCACTTCTTCTGAAAGTAGGCGTCCCGAGCCTTCAGGCTCCAAAAGTCTAATGAAACCGGGCCCTTTCGCGTTTTACTTCTCAGTTCAAGCTCTAACTGCTTCTCTGACTCCACATAATTTCCGGCACGAGCGAGCACGAGCGCGTAGTTGAACCGCAAATTAGGTAGATTGGGATCAAGTCGTACCGCGGTCGATAGGCGATCCAACGCCATCTCCAAGTTATTAAGACTTGCGAAGGATAAACCCGCGGACATGTATGCAGGGGCATAGTTCGGTCGGAGAGCTATCGCCTCATCTAGCTCTGTCCCTGCCTCGATTGGTTGTGCCATCATGGCCAAACAGATTCCTCTGAGTAAATGAACATCACTGTCAGACGATGTTCCTAATTTAATTTCTCGCAAACCTACCAATGCTTCTTGCGGATTACCGGCTTGAATAAGTCTTCTGGCTTTTGCAAGCGATACGGCTGTGGCATTGACTTTCTGTGGATGCGAATTTTGTTGCGCGTAGCTCCGTGGTGGCCTGAAGAAGAGGTGCCCTCCGAAGAGCAGCAAAAATAGCAAGGTAGCCGGTTTGAGCGTCTTCGATTGAACCGGAATTGAACTGTACGAATGTATGAGATCCATACTCGATCCGAGAATTGAATTTGGAATAAATCGCAAGTGTTGAATGGCAAAGCCCATACATCGTCTCCCAATTACAAAATCCATGTCCAGGGTTCTCCCGTTGGATACCAATACAAACACTCACTCCCTATTGAATTAGTTCAAGCACAATCCATGGCTATTTGTATCAAATGCTGACATACATCTCATATTTAGATAATTTTTCTTGACAAGCGAATTCCGGGCTGTCTATATCTTGGTCGCTATCTTGATCGCTTCGTAAAGGTTTCTTTCCTTATCGGGCGATATGACGGTCAGGAATTCTTTGGAGAGCGAGTATGTCAGATATCAGTTGCTATAGGAATGCGAAGTCAGGAAGTTTACGTCGCCGATTGCGCAATGCGATTCGAATGCTTCTCTCGAGTGGTTTTCTTTTCGCGGTTTGCGCCACGGCATACGGGCAGACTGCTACAGGTCAATTCAACGGTCACGTTTTAGACAATACTGACGCTGCGGTGGTGGGGGCTACGGTAACTCTCACCAATCCGCAAAGCGGATTGAATAGGGTTGCAACCACAAACGGCGAAGGGCTCTATCAGTTTCCACTTCTCCCTCCAGGCAGATACAAGCTGACTGCATCGCAAAATGGATTTCAGACGGCTGCGAGTCCGGAGCTTGATCTTGACGTCAATCAAAACGCCACGCAAGATTTTCACCTGCAAGTGGGATCGCAGATGGAGACGGTCGACGTCTCCGCATCAGCTGAATTACTCCAATCATCATCTACGGAGTTAGGAACTGCGGTAGAGCAGCGGACGGTTAACGAATTACCCCTCAATGGAAGAAACTTTACCGCGCTGCTTACTCTTGCGCCTGGTGTTAACGCGGTGAACTACTCTCAAAATAAGACGGTGGGCTACAGTACGGGATTCGGCGCACCTGGCCTACCAACGGCCACCTTTGTATACCCATCTGTGCAGGGACAGTGGAACCGAGAGAACCTCTACTTCATGGATGGGATCATCAACACTGCGGCCTTTGGAGGCTCTTACGACATTCCGCCGATCGTAGATGCGATTCAGGAGTTCAAGATTCAATCGCACAACGACGTTGCGGAGTTCGGTGGCGTTTTGGGTGGAGTCGTAAACCTCGTCACCAAATCTGGTACGAACGCATATCATGGCGCGATATGGGAGTATCTCCGCAACAATGCCTTTGATGCTCGCAATCCATTTACCGATTTCAAGGGAAATATACCCGCTGCTCCGGCCTCCTTTCGTCAGAACGAGTATGGAGGGGATATTGGTGGCCCTGTACGAATCCCCAAGATTTATAACGGTCAGGATAAGACGTTCTTCTTTTTTGCCTATGAAGGATGGAGATATTCGAAGGCGGCGGGACTCACCTATATATCGCCCACTCCTGCCGAACTGAATGGTGATTTTACGAATCCGTCGGTGCTCACTACGAGTCCAACCACGGGCCAAAAAGTCCCGGCACTTTTATACAATCCATTTTCAACAACCGGCACTCCGGGAAATTACACACGACAGCTGCTCGGTGACGGTAGACATATTCCTGCGAGCATGATCGATCCGGTCAACCAAGCTTATCTAAAGAATTATGGCGATACTCCCAACTTTACCCCCACCACGCCCGGAGGACCTAACACGATCCTAAACGCGGTCGGTACAGATAACGCCAATCAATATAACGGACGTATTGACCAAAATTTTGGGGCCAACAATGTCTTATGGTTTCGATACAGTGTTCTCGCCGGCGGCAATCAAAATCCTCTGGCTGCGCATGTGGCTACTGTCAGCAGCGCAACCAACCGAAACTTCGGCGGTGGATATACCCACGTGTTTACTCCAAGCCTGATCTTGGATGCGAGGGTTGGGTATTCAGGAAGATTCGATACTGTGACCGAAACCAGGCCAATAAATGTCACCGCCGATTCGGGGTTTCCTGGCGTGGAGTCGACCTATGGGCATGTCAGCTTTACGTATCCAAGCGCCTCATACAACACGATCGGCGGTAGCGGTCCGAGCGGCTCGACCACCCATGAACTCAGTTACGCTGGAAATATTACGTGGCTGCACGGCAACCATCAGATACGCTTCGGATTTCAGCAAATTATTCCCCAGAGAACTACCGGACTCTCCGGTGGACATTTCGGGGGAGCCAGTTTCACTCACGACCCGAGTGAGACGTCTGATCCCCGCAACGCTTCAAGCACTGGAAATCCTCTCGCCTCGGCGCTCATAGGAACTCCCCATAACGGTCGATTTCAGTCCCAACAGAATGGCTTGCGCTTTTATGCAAGTGCCGTCTACATCCAAGACTCATGGAAGGTTACTCCAAAGCTAACTATTAGCGCCGGCCTTCGTTGGGATTCTCAATCATCCCCGCGCATATTGGTAGGAAGTGCGGCAATGCTTGATCCCAACACGGGTAACTGGATTGTCTCAGGAGGGAAATTACCTCCTCCCTGCGATCCGGGCGCCGGTATTTATGCTCCGTGTATTCCCTCGTCGACCCCGGCAAACAATGCTTCGCTGGCAGAGCACCTGAAGGTTGCAGACAATCCAAATCTTGGTCCCGATGGAGTTTACACAGACTTTGGTCCTCGATTTGGAATGGCGTACAAACTAGACTCCACTACGGTCCTGCGAGGCGGATATGGATTGGTCTACGACAACCTGCAAGGTGCCATTCAAACGCTCAACGATCGCATGCAGGCGTGGCCGTCGAACGCTTCTCTTCCACTCGTATTCAACAACACGGGTTCTCCGGTACAAACAATGACGCAAATTGTGCCGACACTTTCTGCTGCAAACGCCCTCCCCGCTGTTCCTACACCGTGGCAGCAGTCGGGTTGGTATTATGATCCCCATTTGAAGAATCACTATTCCCATCAGTTCAACTTAGAAATTCAAAAACAAATCAATTCGAGCTTGATGATGTCTATTTCATACGCCGGAAGTGTCAATAGACGACTCCCCTTAACCGGCTTGATGAATAACTCACCTGTTCCCGGTCAAGCTGGAGCAAATCGTCCATTCCCGTGGGCAGGTACGCAGATAATGGCCACCTCTCGAGGGGAATCAAACTATAACTCCCTGCAGCTGCGAGCTGAGAAACGGATGGCTAAGGGCGTTGCTTTTGGGGCCGGGTATACCTGGTCGAAGTCACTCGACAATGGCGCAAGCGGATTCTTCAATACTGAAAATGGGCCCGGTGGCGCATCGCAGGTGCAGAATTACAACGATCTAAGTAAGAACTATGGGCTATCTGGTTACAGTATTGCTCATATTGTTTACGGGTGGACTTTATATGAGTTGCCCTTCGGCAAAGATAAACCGTATCTCAATCACGGGTTTGCGTCTTATGTGGCGGGAGGATGGCAAGCGAATCTAAGTCTGTCGGCACATTCAGGACCACCTCTTAGTTTTGCTGACTCGGGCATCGACCCTGCCAATATCGGCAACAGCGGTACGCAGATCTACGCGAGGGCAAGCATTACCAAGAGCCCGAAGATCGACCATCCAACCAAAACCAGGGCGTTCGATACATCAGTCTTTTTCCATCCTCGTAACGAATATGGAAACACAGGCCGGGGAATCATCCTCGGGATGCCATTCGATAATCTCGATTTTTCCTTGAACAAAGGCATCTCTATTGCAGACAAAGCCAAACTGCAGTTCAGAGCTGAGTTCTTCAATGTTTTCAACATTCAAAATTACGGGTTACCAGGGACTACTTTCGGGGGAAGTAATTTCGGCATTATCACTGGCTTGGCGGCAGGATCTACTCCAAGGCAAATGCAATTCAGTTTGAGAGCTAGCTTCTAAAACTTTGATGGCCTATTTCTAAAAAGTTCGAAGCAGCTCGTCTCTGCTGCTTCGAGCATAGTTGTGGTGATCCCTCAAAAAGGTCCCGATAAGGATGATCAATGATTGTGCCCCCTGATGTTTATCCAACTATCGAAGATAGCGATAAATCTGCCCATATCACTCTTTTGAGACAGATGATACTTATAAGAGAACTGGAGCAAAGGGCGCTTGACCTTAGCACTGCTTCACCTCCAAGCGTTGTAGGCTCCGTACATCTGTGCGCCGGCCAGGAAGCTGTTCCGGTCGGAACGCTGGCCGGGCTCGGGCCTGCTGATCAAATCGTCGCGACATATCGCGGCCACGGGTGGGCGCTATCTTCTGGTTTGTCTCCTATAGAACTTATGGGTGAGATCTGCCACCGAAGCATAGGTATCAACCAAGGCCGCGGTGGATCAGCGTACATGATGGCTCCGGAAAGACGCTTCATCGGGGAGAATTCCATTGTGGGCGCAGGTCTTCCCATTGCTTGCGGCGTCGCCTTGTCAAATCTGGCGTCTGGGAATGGGAGGGTGGTTGCAGTTTCCCTTGGCGATGGGGCCTTCAATCAAGGAGCAACTCATGAGGGGCTTGCATTTGCAGCGGCGAGGAATCTCCCAGTCCTTATCATCTGTGAAAATAATCGTTGGTCGGAGCTTACCCCATCCTCTTTGACCTTCAAGGTAGATCGTATAGCCCAGAGAGCGAATGGCTATGGAATTAAAGGGATAACTATAGATGGGACTGACCCAGTAATTGTGAGAGACACGGTGTTACAGGCTGCACGGTGGGCTCGAGAAAATCGCGGCCCCGTGCTGATAGAGTGTCGAGTGCCGCGTTTATGGGGTCATTACAACCGCGATATCGAACACTACCGGCCAAAGGAAGATCGTGAAGAGGCGAAGGGGCGAGATCCAATTGTTCAATTCTCAAATAAGTTGATTAGTGCAGGTTTGATTAGCCAGAGTACTTTAGCTGAATTATCCATCGGCGCTAAGAACGAGATAGACGAAGCTGAAGCGATAGTCCTCAACTCATCCGTTCCTGATCCTGCAAGTGCAGCGAGGCATGTTTGGGCGATGCCAAATTCAGTTGGTGTCGCGGATGAGACTGCTGAGCCCAAACAAAACTACGAGTCGAAAACGATTAGCTATATTCAAGCGGTCAATGAAGCGCTTTCTAGGGAATTGGAGACTCGCCCTGAAGTAGTCGTCTTCGGTGAAGATGTTGGATTCGCAGGCGGTATCTTTGGAGCTTCAAGAGGGCTTCAAAAACGCTATGGCGTTGAACGCGTTTTTGATACGCCTATCTCTGAGAGTGCGATTCTTGGCTCCGCGGTAGGCGCCGCAATGATGGGAATGAAGCCGATTGTAGAGATTATGTGGGCTGACTTCCTGCTGGTTGCGTTAGATCAAATCATCAATCAGGCTGCAAATGTTCGTTACATTACAGGCGGTCGGTCAGGTGCTCCCATTGTTGTCCGTACACAACAAGGCGCGACACTTGGATCTTGCGCTCAGCATTCACAATGTTTGGAAGCGCTTCTGGCGCATATTCCGGGATTGAGGATTGCGATACCTTCAACGCCGCAGGACGCATATGATCTTCTACGCTCAGCAGTCGCATCCCCAGACCCTTGCATCATTTTCGAGTCGAGAGCACTTTATCAAACAACAAGCGTGGTTTCGCTTTCAGACAATATAGAACCTGTTGGTATGTCTCGTCTGCACAAAGCTGGTCGAGACGTAATGATTATTACCTGGGGAACAATGCTTTCGGCGGCACTGGGAGCTGCGGAAAGACTTACAGAAGAAGGTGTTGATGCTGGAGTTCTTGACCTACGTTGGTTATGCCCTTTAGACACTAGAGCGTTGCATGCGGCTGTCGCAGAGACGAAAGGAAAAGCGATCGTTGTGCATGAAGCAAATCGCACGGGCGGCTTCGGAGCCGAAATCGTCGCGACGCTTCATGAGTTATTCGATAATGAAATTCTAATCGATGTGGTTCGAGTTGCTACTCCCGATGTGAGAATTCCTGCGGCACCTAGTCTACAACGAACACTTATCCCAACCGTCGATGACATTTTGAAGGCGGCCCGCCAACTTCTTGTCTCAACACAGAGCCGTGCCTGATTCTACTAGGTGATCGTATGGAATTTTTGGTGTCCATGGAGCTTACAACCGTTATCGACGACAAAAAGGAAGCTGACTTGCGAGAGCAAGAAAGGCTGAGGAGTCGCGAGCTTTCTGAAGAGGGTATTTTGCTTCGGCTTTGGCGAGTTCCGGGTCGCCGAGCAAACTGGGGAATCTGGAATGCTAGAAATTGCGATGAACTGCACGAGGCAATCGCGTCCTTACCGCTGTTCAACTACATGACAATTACCGTACACCCCTTGGCAACCCATCCCAACGATCCTATGGCCCTATCTTCAGAGGCATATAAATGAGTTCAATTGATAAGTTGTTCCGACTTGAAGATAAGGTTGCTCTCGTAACAGGTGGGTATGGCGGTATTGGAGAGGCCGTGTGTGAGGGGATGGCGATGGCTGGAGCAAAGATCGCTATTGCTGGACACAACGGCCAGCGCGCAGCTGACTGCGCGAAGTCATTATCAGATCGTGGCTACGAAGCCTGGTCTACCAGCTTTGAAGCAACCTCGGTTTCCGAGACTCAAAGAATGGTAGATGAAGCGATTTCCCGATTTGGCCGTCTAGATATTCTCGTGAATTGTGTCGGCTTGAATCGCGAAGAGTTGGCAGGGCAAGTTACAGAAGAGATGTTCGACTATGTCTACAGTGTCAATCTGAAAAGTGCGATGTTTCAAGCGCAGGCGGCGGCTAAGTACATGATCAGGCAGGGAGGTGGACGACAGATTCATCTTGGTTCTGTTCGTTCGACTCTCGCTTTGCGGGGGCGTGGCTATGCCGCGTACTGCGCCGCCAAAGGAGGGCTGATTACCTTGTGCCGACAGTTATCGGCCGAATGGGCTCCCGACAACGTCACCGTAAATGTCGTTGCTCCGACATTCATCCGTACGGAACAAGTAGGTAAGATGCTTGCCGATCCAATATTTTCCTCCAAGTTAGTTGAGCGAATTCCACTAGGGCGGATTGGTGAACCGGCGGACGTGATGGGTGCGGTCCTTTTTTTTGCTTCACCGGCTTCAAGCTTCATTACTGGCCAAACCCTCTATCTGGATGGGGGACTCACGGTAACGCAGTAATTCACATTTGATGGGAAAGGTTTTGATGCCTACAACGTTTATAGATCTGAGCATGGCAGTACATAACGAAATGATTACTTTTCCACGCGTTGTCCGGCCTGCTCTCGTCATGTATGAGACTTGGAAGGGGTTTGCTGAACGTATCGGAGCTGCCGAGCACGGTGTTGATTCACTAACCGCACATTGCATGGTGGTAATCGGAGACCATATTGGCACTCATATGGACGCACTCCGACATATGCGGGAGGATGCTCCAGGTCCTGAGGCGATACCCCTTGAATATTGTTATGGAAATGGGGTTTGTCTCGATTTTCGGCACCTTCCCAAAGGCGCCGGCATCAACGTGGAGGATGTTCGCGAAGCGTTAGCCAAGATTGATTACGAGCTAAAACCTCTTGATATTGTCTTGATTCACACTGGTGCCGGAAAAATACAAGATAGCGATAAGTATCTCACTGACCATGTGGGGATGACTGGAGAGGCGACAAACTGGTTGCTTGATCAGGGTATCAAGATGACCGGTATCGATGCTGTTACTTTTGACCCTCCTATTTGGGCTATGTTCGAACGTAAAAAGTTCTGGGAAGCCCATCGAGTGATGAATACGCGTGAGTATTATCATCTCGAAAATCTCACTAACCTGGACCAGCTTCCGAGTCACGGATTCACTCTTAGTTTGTTCCCTGTCAAATGGGTTAACACCACGGGGGCGCCAGTAAGAGCCGTTGCCATTCTTAATAAGTAGTGCTGCGAAGGTATATCTGCCGGATTACAGATCCGGCGATATAGGAAGATCGAATGCAATTCATTTCTATTTCTCGCCCCCGCGAAACATTCACTGAAAGCGCGTACCTGTCGTTAGTAGATGAAGAAGTCAGGCAAGCGAGAATGCTATACGCAGATGGAACGATTAGACAGCTATGGCATCGTATGGATGCTCCGGGTGTTTGCATTCTATGGGAAGCGAATGATGTTGAAGACGTGAAGTTCATGCTGGATGCTCTTCCCTTTGCCAAAGCAGGAATCGTCGAATTCACCGTAATTCCTCTCAGGCCGTACAAAGGTTTCGGTTCGTGAGAGTTAGTGAGAATGTCTACGCCGAAGTTCGTCGACTTCGTGCCGAAGGTAGAAATTAGGAGCCAAGTATGAGCGAAACGATCAATCGCCGGAAATTCGCAAAGAATTTAGCCATGGGAGCAATCGCCGGATTAGTCGAACATCCAAAACTCGCATTCGCACGGAAGATGGCGAGTTCACCTAAGAAGCTGAAGATCGGTCATACCTGCATAACTTGGGGTACATTTCCTCGCGGCGGTGGCGACGCGACTCTTGAAGCTGCATTGAAAGACATTTCTGCCGAGGGCTTCTGGTCTTTTGAAACATTTCCAGAAGTTTTGGATAGCTGGGATCAGAGAGGTGCGCTGACGCCGCTCATGGATAAATATCGGGTGCCGTTGCGATCTGGTTATATAACACCTAACCTGATTGATCCGTCGCTGAGGAAAGACGAAATCACACGTGTAGTCAGGTTATCGAAAATCATTCAAAAACTTGGTGGAACTTTCATTGTTCTGGCGCCCAACAGCGTAAAACGTGATTCTTACTCCTTCAAAGAAAACCAATCGAATATCGTGGCGGCATTAAATGACTATGCCAGTGCTGTTACGGATCTTGGCCTGGGGACGGGTCTTCATCAGCACACCGGAACCTGTATCGAAAGCCGCGACGAAGTATACGCAGTGATGGGCGCGGTTAATACCAAGAAACTGAAATTCGCACCGGACGTCGGGCAACTACAGAAGGGCGGTGCTGATGCTGCGCAAGTGGTGAAAGATTTCCTACCTCTCGTCAAGCACATGCATTTGAAAGATTACAAGGGTTGGGATGCATATGCCGGGTACTGTCCGTTAGGTATGGGCACTGTGGATATTGAAGCAATTCTTAATATGGTCGAAAGTGGCGGCCAACAGCCAGACATCCTGGTTGAGTTGGATCCTTCTAAAGATGCGCCTATGACGCCGCTGCAGACCGTACAAGAAACCAAAAAATATTTGACAAAACTTGGTTACGCATTTCAATCATAATTTTTTTCCGGAATAGGAAAGATACCTATGCACAAGATAGCCGTACGTCCTCTTAGCGTGTTGTGTTCTGTAGCTGTCGTTATCTCATCCGCAAGCATTTACACGTTGAAGACTTTATCTGCCAAGACACACAAAGAAGCCTACTCAACCTGGAGTGACTACGGTGGCTCATCAGATTCAATGCAGTATTCAGCTATTAAGCAAATTAATAAGAGCAATGTAGGCCAACTTAAGCTGGCATGGTTCGTACCTGCTCCAGGCCCCGTCGGTAGATTTTCATTTAATCCACTTATCGTGGATGGAGTGATGTACGTCGTCGGCAAAGATATGGGAATTTATGCGCTTGATGGCAAAACCGGTAAGCAAATCTGGGTGCATGAGATAAAAGGAGGCCAGCCGACGAATCGAGGATTTAATTTGTGGTCGTCAAAAGATGGAAAGGATCGTCGGTTGATCTTTGCTGTCGATGGATACATGCAAGAACTGGATTTGAAGACGGGTTTGCTAATCTCATCATTTGGCGATCATGGCGTAGTAAACCTACGCGAAGGACTGGGACGAGATCCTGCCGACATAGGGGAGATTCAAAACGGTACTCCAGGAAGGGTTTTCGAGAACTTAATTATTCTCGGTTCAGCGCCAGGGGAGATGTATGGTTCACCTCCAGGCGACTTACGAGCTTACGATGCATTAACTGGAAAAATTGTATGGACTTTTCACACTGTTCCGCACCCCGGTGAATACGGGTACGAGACGATGCCCCCGGACGCTTGGAAATACGTTGGTGGCAACAACACATGGGGCGAAATTTCCATCGACGAGGAACGCGGGATTGCCTATTTTCCACTCGGCTCGCCTACCTATGATCTTTATGGCGCCGATCGCAAGGGAGCCGACCTCTTTGGCGATTGTTTGTTAGCACTCGATGCCCGCACGGGGAAACGATTATGGCATTTCCAACTCGTACATCACGACCTGTGGGATTACGATCCGACTGCGGCTCCGAAACTTCTGACCGTACGTCATGACGGTAAGATGGTCGACGTCGTGGCGCTTGCTGGCAAAACAGGATTTCTCTACGTATTCGATCGTGTAACTGGAAAGCCACTTTGGCCAATCGAGGAGAGGGCAGTCCCGAAATCCGATATGCCCGATGAAGAATCGTGGCCGACGCAACCGTTTCCTACCGCACCTCAGCCTTTTTCTCGACAGCTGTTCACGCTGAAAGATATCAATCCTTATCTTGATCCGGTTGAAAAAGAGCGTATCCATGATCTAGTCGCCAATGCTCGCAATGAGGGAATTTTTACTCCTGTTACCGATAAGGGCAACCAAATCTCAGTCCCTGGTGAATTCGGAGGAGTGAACCAGGGGAGCACAGCTGCAGATCCGTATACAGGAATGCTGTATGTCAAAGCGTATGATCTGCCCACGATCCACGCTATGACAAAGACGCCGCCGATCAAAAATAAAGGCGTGATCGCAGGCACTCCAGAGCAGAGGGGCTATGGTCTGTATACGAAAAATTGCATAGGTTGTCATGGACCGAACCGCGAACGAATTACATTCCCCAAGCAAATTGATGCGAACCGGTTCACGACTGTTCTCCGGAGTGGAAATGGGGAAATGCCAGCATTTTCTGAAACTACTCTGAAGCCAGAAGATGTAACTTCTCTCGAAGCGTATTTAACGAATCCTGTTGCTGGAGAAGCGGCCACAGCTGCATCCGTGCGGAAGGCCTCGGCACCTGCCGGCCCGGCACCTGAGGGGCAAACACGATACTACGGTCCGTTTGGCAATATTTTTCGCACCAATAACGGACTTCCCGCGTTCAGCCCTCCATGGTCCTCCATCATGGCTTACGACCTAAACGACGGGACTATTAAGTGGAGGAGGCCAATTGGGACGACCCCGGGGCTAGCCGATAAAGGTATTACCGACACCGGGAGCTCTTTGGCAATTCGAAATGGACCAGTAGTAACTGCTGGTGGCTTAATCATTATTGCGACTGGGCCAGATCGCATGGTGCACGCTCTCGATAAAGATACGGGTCGCACTCTGTGGGAGACCGAGTTGGATGCAAATCCCGATGGGATTCCGGCGATCTATGAAGCGGGTGGAAACGAATACATTGCCTTCTATGCGGCTGTAGATGGAAAGCCTCAATCGGTGTCCTATAGACCAGGCAAAGTGGGCACGCAGGGATACTACGTGTTTGCTTTACCGGGACCAACATCTCCTACGCACTAATTGATCTCCTCTCGATCAATTACGTGGATTCGGAATTTGTACCGATGTAACCCGCATCACGGAGTTCATTCTATGAAGCTTGCAGGAAAAGTTGCCCTTATTACCGGGGGCGGCCAAGGAATAGGGAGAGGAATTGCTGAGGTATTCGCGGATGAAGGTGCTGATATCGCTTTAAACGATATCGATTTCACAACAACAGCTGTGAACGATACTGTGGAGTGGATTCGTTCGAGAGGGAGAAAAGCCAAGGCGTTTCAGGCAGACGTTGCAAGTCGCACCGAGATTGAAGCAATGTTTGAGCTGGCGTGGAACGAGTTCGGACACATCGACATATTAGTTAACAATGCGGGTATAGAGACCATTGTTCCCTTTCTCGATCTCACGGATGAGCAATGGACTCGCGTCACCGATGTTGACTTGCGTGGCCCCTGGCTTTGTTCCCAGGTATTTTGTAGGCGCGTTGTTGCTGAAAACCGCAAAGGTAACATCGTGAACATCGGCTCGATTCAAGCAGCGAAGATTCTTCCCGGAAGGACACACTACGCTCCAGCGAAACTTGGCATTGAGGCTATGACGCGCAATATTTCAGCCGAGATGACGCCGCTCGGGATACGCGTGAATTGTATCCATCCTGGGTTTATCGCAACGAACATGACTGCATGGATTCTCGACAGTCCACAGATACTCCCGGAAGTTTTGAAACAAATTTCCTCAGCCAGACCAGGCCAACCTCGAGAAATTGGCACGGCAGCAGCGTTCTTTGCTTCTGACGAGTCCAGTTACATCACTGGGCAGTCGATTCATGTAGATGGCGGATGGGCTTTTAAATAGGCAGTTGTCCGTGTTTGATTACCGAAAAGATCATTTTTTGAAATTGGAAAAGGGGTAAATCATGGTAAAGATCGCTCGCCTTATGCTCGCCGCAACCGTGACGCTCGCCACCACGTCAGTGGGTCTGGTTAGTGCAGCGCAGACTCCGTTGGGCGCAAAATCCGTACGGCAGGGACAAATTCGTTCCTCCATCAATCATTTGCTGGGATGGCGGGTTGGAATACCGTCGAATGCATTCCACTCTCTTAGCTTCTTTGAAGCGGCAGCTTTGGCTGACGCGCTAGGACTCTCAAATATTGAGGGAGTCAGTAGCCAGAACGTAAGTTCGCAGATCAACAAGAAACTTAATTCTGAACTTACACTTGAAGATATATCTGCAGTGAAAGAGAGACTCGCCGAATTAAATCTTAAGATGCCGGCTTATCGGGTTGAAGCTATACCTGCCGACGAAAAGGTGGCCCGTAAACTCTTCGCGTTTGCGAAAGAGATTGGTGTCGAAACGATTATCACAAGCTCACCGCCGTCGGAATTAAGCTCGATCGACAAGCTCGCGACAGAAATTGGCATCAATGTTGCGATCGATAGCTCGAATGATCCACAAGGTTTAATGAAGACGATAGGCAATGCAACCCCTCGCATAGGTGTAAATGCCAATTTGGCCCAATGGATGGAAAACGGAATACGCCCGATAGAGGGACTAAGCACGGTCAAAGATCGGCTGATGTCTGTTCAGTTGCGGGATCGTAATGCGCTCGGACCTAATAGCCGAGATGTTCCGTTAGGCAAGGGGGTCGCAGGTCTGGGGCAATTTTTCCTGCAGATCGCAAAGCAAGAACCTCCCCCTCAAGAGGAGCCGGGTAAATGTGTCAACTGCAGCCGACCCTACGGCGGCACTAAGCCATTGTTTATTTCGCTTGAAGTTGATCCATGGCAAATTGTGACCGCGAAGGAACCACAAATCGGCACTTCTGGAAATGTCTTTTCAGATTTGTGGTACTCAGCAGAAAACTTCGAAAAAGTTGTTCGTCCAGCTATGGGATACCGCGTCGAGCAAGATGCCCTATTAATTCCCATTACGCCGACAGATCGGATCCCAAACGATGTGAAAGCGAAGATTGAAGCTGCGCTTCCAAAGCATCCTCTTGTAACGCCAAAGAAACCGAGGAAACTTCTCGTTATCGATGTGGCTCCAACAGGGGCTTATTATCATGACACTGCAGCTCACGCGAACTTCGCAATCCGTAAACTGGCGTCGACTGGGGCGTTTGAGGCAATATTCGACAACGATCTGAATAACCTAAAGTATCCAAAGATACTTCAATACGATGCCGTTTTCCTTAATAGTGGTGACGGTCCAGTATTTTCCGATCCAGATGTGATGAATGGCTTGATTCGTTTCGTGCGTGAAGGCGGCGGCCTTGCAGGTCTCCACGGAGCGAGCTACGCGTCACCAGATGTCCCTGAATTTGGGGCGCTCATAGGAGCTCAAACCGGACCGCACCACGTTGAGCAGGCAACATTGAAAATTGATGATCCCAATAGTCCTTTGACAAAACAGTTCGCCTCGAGTCCGTTGACAGCTGATCTGGGTGGAAAAGGCTTTGTTTATACGGATGAGTTCTATCATTTCCTTCCATCCGGACCTTATTCCCGAGAGAAGTTGCACGTTCTGATTAGTATTGACGCAGACAAGACCGATTTGAGCCCATGGCACGTCCGACCAGATAAAGATTACGGACTTGTATGGATTAAAAGTTATGGTCGCGGGCGTGTGTTTAACTGTGCAATAGGGCATACTCCCACTCTTTTCGAGACGCCAGCGCTCGCACAGATGATGTTTGCAGCAATTCAATTTGTGCTGGGCGATCTTCCCGCAGACACGACTCCCAGTGCAATGTTGGCTTCTAAATAGGACTCAAAAATCGACACTCTTTAATTAAGGAGAATAGAAAAGCCTCGGCAATGGCCGAGGCTTTTCTATGGTTTTTAATGAGCGATGATTTTCGTTCGATTTCTGAAGTATTGGAAATCCTTCACATCAGCCCGGAATTGTTATTTCAGAACACAATTCATCAATAAAAATCATCATTATCAGATAATGATAAAATGATGTCGCGTCGACCTTTTTCAATGTGGGGTGTTGAGCTTGCGTGTAGATTCACTTGTCGAAAATTCCCAAAAGGAACCGAAGGCCAGGATTCAGTCAGCTGAGCGAACTGTATCGGTTCTCCTTGCTGTGGCCGAGAGTTCGAACGGCCTTAGAACCAAAGAGATCATGAATCAGGTCGGGCTCTCCCGTCAGGTAACGTATCACCTCATACACACGATGCTGGCGACCGGGATCATACGCAAGAACGATAACAGTCGTTATGTTCTTGGTCTTGCAGCACTTTCAATTGCAGAAGGTTTCCGTCGTCAATTAGATCCTCCAGCACACCTAGCGCCTAGAGTCCGTTCCATCGTTGCAGCCACCGGGGAAACGGCTTATGCCGGCGGTTGGGTTCATGAGGAAATTGTGGCCCTCGCAACGGCCCGGGGAGAATCTCCAGTAGGAGCAGCTGAAATCCCCCAGGGATTCAGCGGACACGCGCACGCACGCGCATCTGGCAAGCTCCTTCTCGCATTGGCAGATCCTCAGGTATGCGAAGCCTATCTCGCAAGTCATCCTCTCGAAGCTAGAACCAAGAAGACCATTACGAACCACGACAAGCTTATGGAAGAGTTTGCGAAGATTCGAAAGCAAGGCTATGCCGTGGATGACGAAGAATTCAACGAAGGCTTACGTTGTTTGTCCGTACCGGTTGAAGGTCTTGGCGGCCGCTTTGCATTAGGAATTTCTGTACCGAGTGGCCGTTTTGACTCAAATTTCAAGCGTTACTTAGAAGTCCTGTTCAGCGCCGCAAAAATAAAGGGTTAATGAAGAGTCGTTCGCGTAAGAAAACGATTCACCTCTGAAAGAGGTCACGATGACCCGTAGATCGATCTTGAGTGAGCTATGCAGCTGGGTCTGCCGGGTGCCATAACCGGATGGTGGTGTTAGCTTCGTATCCTTTTCCATTGGGAAAGCTGACCAACTCGAATTGCATCCCCCAGGGAGACAAAAAATAGATCCATGTCTGACCGGCATTCGGACCAGAGGTTCTGACCGTGGGCTTTCCCAAAAGACGAATGTTTTTGGATGAGAGATACGCAACAGCCGCGTCGAAGTCGTCAACGTAGAAAGCCAAATGATGACCTCCCACATCGCTGTTTTTCGGTTGGATCAGATCCTGATTCGGTGACTCGTACTGAAATACTTCAAAATTCGGTCCATGTTTGCATCGGAAGAAACGCAACCTCTGCATAACAGTTCCGGAAGGCACATTGAGGTGCGTATTCATCCACATGTCGTCAGCAACAAAGGGCCCAAGTTCGAACACGTATTCGCAGCCAATAACATCTGTGAAAAAAGACGTAGCTTGCTCTAGATCAGGGACCGTGAAACCAATGTGCTCAGTACCCCGGAGACCTGGCAAACCTGATCCTGATGGAGATGAAGGAATCAATCGTTTTCCCCTTTGAAATAGGTCCTGAGATTCATGAGGATCTCAGGCAACTTCAAAAAAATATTCTTGTTCAAAGACGCAGAAAATGTAACACAATATGATTGTGTTATCAAATATTGAGATATTAATCCTGATCGGGGATCCTTTTGAACATTTCCAAAATTCTGATTGCTGAATGTTCTATCCCTCTTCCACGTGTCCTTCGCCTCGGTGCTGTCGAGATCCGTACGAGAGATTATGTCGTCATTCGCATTGAAACCGAGGGTGGACCAGCAGGAGAGGCGATTGGCTACCCACGCGGAACACCTCTTTTCGACACCCTAAATAGTATGGGTCGTCGCATCCTCGGTAAGGATGCGGAAATGAGACGGCGCGTGATGTTTGATCTTGAACAGTCAAACATTCCTGCAAGGGCTGCTCTAACTCGCGCACTAAGCTTGATTGACATTGCTCTCTGGGATATTGCATGCAAAAGCGCGGCACAACCGCTCTTCCAGTATCTTGGAGGCTTTCGAACGTCGGTTGAGACAACACAGGTCGCTGGTTACTATATCGATCAGCGTTCAATCGCCGAAGTCGTTGATGAGATCGGTCATTTACGAGACGAAGGTTGTCACAGAGTAAAGATCATGCTCAACGGAAGTGACTCGGATTTTGATGCTAAGTACGTGACGGAAACAGTCCAGGCAATGCCAGGTCGTGTGGCTGCCGACGCGCATTGGAGTTGGACTACTTTGACGGAGGCTCGGAGAACCTGTCGTCATCTCGACTCCCTTGGCTTAGATTTCCTTGAAGATCCTTTTGCAGCATCCGACTGGCGCCTGACTCACGAATTGCGCCGGCAGATGGTGACGCCAATTGCTGCCGGCGAGGACGTCTATGGAGCCAAAACGGTTTCTGACCTGGTAACCGGAATAGATATTTTGCGCGTCGATGCCACGACGATGGGAGGAATCACCGGCGCGATCGAGGCGATTGCTCTTGCGACCGGGAGAGGAAGAACGGTCTTGCCACACGTTTTCTGGCCGCTTCATGTTCATTTGGCAAGTGCTTTTCCCACTGTAGAAGGAGTAGAGGTAATTCCTGCAACCTTTGGCGCAGATCCGTTGGATCGTTTACTTGCTCACATGCCTGTGACTAAGGACGGCAAAATGATTCCAGATGGGCAGCCAGGTGTGGGGATCCACCTCAGATGGGATGCGGTGGAGCAGCTTGCCAGTCGCCACGCCGTCCTATCCTAAATTTTGCAGTTGGTGACGGTACGACTGATCGGTCGGAATCTTTGAAAGAGAAGTTCAGCGGAGTAATATGGGCTGGCTATTTTCGAAGGATTCGAATCGAACGTCTAATGTCGTCCATTTCATAACGCAATGACGAGCCAACGAACATCACGCGGTCTCCGTGAAATAGTTCAACCAATTCGACACGATATCCAGCACCATGGATCCGTTACCAGCGTTCAGTCGTTGTTGGCGCGTTTCGTCCTGATGCTAATCGCATGCGTCCTCATCGCTAACTTGACTGGTTGTCGTGCAAAATGGTCTGCGGATTCAAGCAAGCTCAAATCCGAGTCGCGTCTGGACTTCAATCAGGATGTCCAGCCCATCCTCGCCAGCAATTGTTTCAGTTGTCATGGACCCGACCCTGCGGCACGTAAGGCCTCGTTGCGGCTCGACCTGGAAGAATCAGCGTTTCGGAAGCGGCCGGGTAAGCCCGACGCAATCGTTCCCGGTCATCCAGAGCAGAGCGAGCTCATTAGGAGAATTGAATCGACCGATCCTCATCAATTGATGCCTCAATCCACTGAAGGCGAAGCGAAGCCGATGAAGCCGCGTGAGATTGCGATCCTGAAGGAATGGATTGCAGAAGGGGCCCAGTACAAGCCTCATTGGGCCTTTGACAAACCGGTGGTTACGGCCCCGACCAGACATGATGCATCTTGGGCAAAGACTCCCATCGACGACTACATTCTGGCGCGGCTTGAAAGAGAAGACCTAGCCCCATCGCCCGAGGCCGACAAGGCGGTGCTGATCCGCCGCGTAACCCTTGACCTCACAGGTCTTCTTCCGACGACGCAGCAGGTAAGCGAATATGTGCAGAACCCATCTCCAGCCGCCTATGAACAGCTCGTAGATCGGCTACTAGCCAGTCCTTCGTTTGGAGAACAGCGAGCACGTTACTGGATGGACTATGCCCGCTACGCGGATACGTACGGCCTGCATTTCGACAATAGCCGTTATCTTTGGCCATACCGTGACTATGTCATCAAGGCGTTCAACACCAACATGCCCTTCGACCGGTTCGTGAAGGAGCAGATCGCTGGCGACCTTATGCCTGCCAAGGATATTGGTACGTTGATCGCCAGTGGGTATGTCCGCGCAGGTGTCAGCTCCAACGAGGGAGGAACAATCCCAGAGGAACTCAGGGTCAACCTCGCGCGGGAACGTGCTGAAGCCTATGGTGGAGCTTTTCTGGGTCTGACTGTCGGATGTGCTGTCTGCCACGACCATAAGTATGACCCGACGACGCAGAAGGATTTCTATCAACTGAGCGCCTTTTTCAACAACATTAACGAGCTGCCTTTCAACGGAGACCGTCCGGATTGGGCTCCCATAGTCCATATACCGAAAGCTGGAAATGTTGAAGCCTTCAACCGAGTGTTGTCGAAGAGATCGGAACTCGTAACTGCTTTGCAGCAAGAGCAGATGCAGTCGGCGAACCGAATCAAACAGTGGCTGGAATCGCATCAGCGTCCCCCCCAGCCAGTTTTGACAGATGGCCTGAAGGTCCGTCTTCGCCTGGATGAGGGTGGGGGTGACATGTTGAAGAACGTCGCTCCGAACGCCAGCCCAGCTACCTTCTCTTTGGGCAAGTCGAAGCCGCTATGGGGAGAGACGACGTGGTTGTGGCCAGACTTTCGGATGGACACCTCGAGCCATGTGGATCTTGGCCAGGCCGGAGACTTTGAATGGAGTCAGGCCTTCTCAAGCGGTGGCTGGTTCATGGTTCGCTCGACTCCCAATTTTCCTGTGGGAAAGATGAACGGGTCTCTGCTTTCGAAGATGGACACGACGCAGAAGAATCGAGGCTGGGATCTGGCGACCGATCAAGGGGTCATCAGCGTAGACCTAATTAGTAGTGCAGAGCACATCGATCCAGTCTTCCCAAAGCCAGCGAAGAAACCTAAGCCAAAGTCCGATACCAAACCAGCCGCCAAGCGAGTTTCGGATATCCCTCCGCCGATACGGTGGCCCGTCATTCAGGGCCGTGCGATCAGGGTTTCCACCGCTGAAAGAGTCATCAAGGATGGACAGTGGCAGCATATCTTTTTCACTTACGATGGCTCCGGTAGGGCTTCGGGTATCAGGATTTATGTGGACGGCGAGCCTGTGGCGACTAAAGTCCTTTCCGACACACTGGATCATTCCACCATTCGAACAACCGTTCCGCTACAGTTTGGGTGGAGATACCCCGATGTAAGGCCCGCGAAAGAGACGCGATATCAGGACTTCCGTTTGTATGCGCGGGGCTTGAACCCGCAGGAGGCAAAGCGTCTACCGTATGAAGACGAAGTCGCTGCGATCACCCGCAAGCCGACCACGGCTTGGAGTCGCGATCAGTGGCATACCGTCACTTCGTTCTATTTCGACGAGATCGACGCGTCGACGAAGACGATGAAGCGTCAGATCGCGGAGATGGATAACGAGCTTGGAAAACTTTCCCAAGGCGGGGACATTTCCATCGTGTCCCAGGAGAAAGAGATCGTAGCGTATGCCGACGTTCTTGATCGCGGAATCTATTCTGCAAGAAAAGAAAGAGTCGAAGCAGATACACCTCACTTCTTGCCCCCGCTGCCTGCGGGGAAACCGCATAATCGGCTTGCGCTCGCGGAGTGGACGGTAAGCGAGAATAATCCGCTAACTGCACGAGTCAGTGTAAATCGCATGTGGAACGAACTCTTCGGGACCGGCTTGGTCGAAACCACCGAGGACTTCGGAATCATGGGGCAGAGGCCGTCCAACCCTCAGCTGCTTGACTGGCTTGCTGTTGAGTTTCGTCGCAGCGGTTGGAATGTCAAGCACATGTACAAGTTGATGGTGATGTCGGCGACCTATCGCCAGAGCGCGAAGTCGACGCCGAAACAGCTTGCCAAGGATCCACGTAACTTGCTCCTGACTCACGGTCCCCGCTTTCGAATGGATGCGGAGATGCTTCGTGATATCGCTCTTCAATCGAGCGGTCTTCTGGTGGACAAGATTGGTGGCCCGAGCGTCAAGCCATATCAGCCGGCAAACGTATGGGAGTCCGTCGGCTATCCCACCAGCGACACGACCCATTACACACAAGAGCACGGCGATGCCTTGTATCGTCGCAGTTTGTACACCTATTGGAAGCGAATGGCGATGGAGCCGGACATGGACACGTTCGACGCTCCCACCCGCGATACAGTTTGCACTCGACGTCAAAGGACCGATACGCCTCTGCAGGCGCTGGCGACGATGAACGGCGTCCAGTACATTGAGGCATCGCGAGTTCTAGCAGAGCGTGTTTTAGTCGAGGGCGGAAAAAATCCAAAACAGAGGATCGATTATCTCGGCCAGATCTTGCTGGCGCACAAGCCTTCGCCTAAGGTCGAGGTGACGTTGGAGCAGTCGTTAAAACAGATGGAGCATCACTACAGTGACGATCCAAAGGCAGCCAGAGATTTAGTTTCAGTCGGCGAAAAATCAAGAGATACGGCCATTCCAGTTGCGGAACTCGCAGCCTGGACGATGGTGGTGAACGAGACGATGAATCTCGATGAGACTTTGAACAAGTAGGCTCATCCGCTGGCGGCTGCATGAATTAGGGGACGAGGGAGAAGCATTATGAAGCAGCATCCGTTTTGCACTGATCCAGAGCACGGTCCTACGGTCATGGATCTTCCAATCTCTGATGGCATCAAGCGAGAATGGGCTGAGTTGCAGACACGGCGTCACTTCCTTGGAAGAGCTGGCAAGGTGCTGGGGTGGGCTGCCTGCGCAAGTCTGATCGATGACAAGGCAATGACCGGCGCAGTCCACGCTCCTGTACCGAGCGGTCCTTCGCGTGAATTCCAGAGACTGCCTCACTTTGCCCCGAAAGCGAAGCGAGCAATCTATCTTTTCATGTCTGGCGCACCGCCGCAGATGGATCTGCTGGACTACAAACCTGGCCTTGCTCAGCTCTATGACAAAGACATTCCGGATTCAGTCCGTGGAACACAGCAGTTGACAGGCATGACGGCTGGCCAGGCACGTTTTCCCATTGCTCCATCTCACTGGGCATTCAAGCAATATGGCAAGTCGGGTGCATGGGTCAGCGATCTTCTGCCTTATACAGCCAAGCTGGCCGACGACCTGACGATCATAAAGTCGACGAATACGGACGCTATTAATCACGAGCCTGCGATCATGCTCTTGAATACTGGAAACATGAATGCGGGAAAACCGTGTCTTGGTTCCTGGCTTTCCTATGGGCTCGGCAGCATGAATGACAACCTGCCGACGTTTATGGTTTTGCTGAGCAAGACCAACCCTAAGGAGAACAATCAACCAGTCTCTTCGCGTCTTTGGAGTAGCGGTTTCCTGTCCTCCGAATATGCGGGAGTTGGTTTACGATCCGCTGGTGATCCTGTCCTCTATCTAAGTGATCCACGCGGAGTTGACCGCGAGGTTCGCCGCGAGATGCTCGATGCGGTCAATGAGATTAACCGGCAGACCTATCAAGAACTAGGTGATCCGGAGACGAATTCTCGCATTTCGCAGTATGAGATGGCATACCGTATGCAAGCCTCCGTGCCAGAGCTAACGGACATGAGCAAGGAACCTCAGTGCACTTGGGATCTCTACGGACCCGATGCAAAAGAGCCGGGAACGTTTGCCTACAATTGCCTCATGGCCCGGCGTATGGCGGAGCGTGGCGTGCGCTTCACGCAGATCTATAAGCGTGGATGGGACGTCCACTCCGATGTTACGGGCGTGCTCCCCATGATCTGCAAGGAGACGGATCGCGGATGCTATGCGTTGGTTACGGACCTAAAACAGCGCGGACTTCTCGACGATACCCTGGTTATCTGGAGTGGTGAGTTTGGACGAACTGTATACAGTCAAGGGGGGCTCTCTCCAACCAACTATGGTCGGGACCACCATCCGCGTTGCTTCACCTCTTGGATGGCTGGGGGGGGAGTCAAGCCTGGCATAACGTATGGAGAGACAGACGAGTTCAGCTACAACGTGGTGAAGGATCCCGTGCACGTGCGAGACTTCAATGCCACCCTACTTCACTGCCTTGGTATCGACCACAACAAACTAACTTACAAGTTCCAGGGGCTCGATCAGAAATTGACTGGAACCACGCCAGCCAATGTAGTTCCTGGACTGCTTGCATAGTGAAGTGAGGGCTAGCTTGGGCGCAGTTTGGATGAAGATCGTGGCATTTCCAAGTTCCTCGGTGAAAGACAGATCGAAGGCAATCAAGCTCGGTGCGATCTTCATCAGTGCAATCCTGCTCGTGCTGCCATTCTCTTTCCGGCTGGATGGAAAGGTTCATGCCGACTGGCAGCAGTTCTTAGGCAGATTTCATCCCTTGATCGTGCATGTGCCTATCGGACTCATTTTGCTCGTACCTGTCCTGGAGATTGCTGGGAGGTTTCGCTCTGCACTTCGCGAAGCAGCATCCTTCGTCCTATCGCTGAGTGTGCTTAGTTGCTTCGTTGCCGTGACCTTTGGATATTTTTTGGCATACGGTAGCGGAACTACCGGCCAGAGCATGACCCAACACATGTGGGGTGGCATCGCTCTTAGTATTGGGGTATTGATCTGCTGGTTTATCCGTTCTGGGTGGGCTTCGGGGACGTCAACCGGTGTCATCGCCAACGCATATCCAGTCTCGCTCGTTTGTGTGTTGCTGCTATTATCGTGGGCGGCGCACATGGGCGGGTCGCTCACGCATGGTGATAACTACTTATTTGAGTATCTGCCGACCGGGTTGAAACACCTAACAGGACTTGGCCCACAACAGCCGAAGATCGTCCCCGCCGCGGATTCGGTTTATGCGAGACATATCTATCCCGTACTGGATAGTCATTGCGCAACCTGTCACGGGGCTAAGAAGGCTAAGGGTGGATTGCGCGTCGATTCGTATGACTCTCTTTTGAGAGGTGGGAGAGGGGGCCCCGTGATTTTTCCAAACAAGCCGGATCTGAGTGTTCTCCTTCAGCGTGTCACACTACCCAGCTCACACCCCAAGTTCATGCCGGCTGATGGTAAGCCTGCTTTAAAGCCTCAGGACATCACACTGATTCGAGCGTGGATTACGCAAGGGGCCTCTCCCACGGCGAAGACTTTGATCGGGATATCTTTACCCGACGTCATAACCAATACACCTTTGCCACAGGTCGCTGACTATAGTCACATGGTGCAGAACATGCAGCAGCTCGCGAAATCGCAAGGTGTGACACTAACGCAGGTATCGACAAATCCGGGCGACGGTCTTGTGCTGAATACTGTCGACGCCGCACCCGCTTTCAATGATGCTCAACTCGAGAAATTTACACCGTTCGCACCATATATCGTCGAAGTGGAATTGGGTCGAACTTCGATTACAGATGCGTCCTTTGCTACGCTCGCCAAATTTTCACATCTTCGAGCACTCCATCTCGAAGGCACCGCCATTTCGGGGAGCGGTCTCGCGAAGCTTACCCAACTCCCAGATCTGAATTATTTGAATCTGAGTGGGACGAACGTTACCGCGGCGGCCATCGTTCCACTGCAATCGCTCAAGACACTGCGCCACCTTTACCTATTCAATACACCAGCCCAACCCTTAGCATCCAGCTCACTGCGGAGGAAGTCCTAGTGTCAAACGTTCGTAGTCTCAATGGCAATCTCGACCGTCGCAGGTTTTTTGGAGCCGCGGCGATCGGAGCCGCCTCGTCCATGTTGGGTTCTAGTGTGAGAGCATCTGCCGAACCGATTGCTGTTGATTCAACTCCAACGCTTACGGGGAATGGAGAGTGGACCTATCGCAAAGTTGAGAATTGGGGACATCTGCCGGATGGTATTGCATTCGGTGGAACCCACGGGGCAATCGCAACCGACAATGCGGGATTGGTCTACGTCAGCACGCAGAGTAATACTGGGGTGTTGGTATATGACAGCGATGGGAAATTACTAAAGCGCATTGCTACAGAATTCCCTGAGATACATTCTATGGTTCTCGCAAATGAGCAGGGGGAAGACTGTTTCTATACGGTCGTACAAAAAGGGACGCCCCAGCAAAACTGGTTGTTCGTTAAGCTCAAGACCGATGGGACCGTGATGCAGAAGATCACGGCACCAGCTGAGGCAGGCTTTCACGCTCCGAATGAATGGAGGATCACCTCTGCCATCTCTGGGCCGGATGGCTCGATATTCATTGCCAATGGATATGGTGACTCGCGCATCTTCAAGTTCGATAAGAACGGACAATACCAAACAAGTTTTGCGGGCAAAGGCAGCGTCGATGGAAAATGCAACTGCTGCCATTCGCTAGCAGTTGACATACGTTATGGTCAGCCTCTTCTATTAGTGTGCGATCGCGAAAATCGACGCCTTACGCACTTCGATTTTGATGGCCGATTTGTGGCAAACATCGCGCATCCTCTAAGGCGACCCTGCCAGGTGAGCTTCCATGGCGATTATGCGGTTGTCTCCGAGTTGGAGGGACGCGTCACAATACTGGATAAAGACAATTACCCCGTAGCTTTTCTTGGCGACAATCCAGACAAGACGCAGTGGGCCAACTATAAGGTGAGCCCCGAGGCGATTCTTCCTACGCTTTTCAGCGCAGCGCATGGATGCCATATCGACCATAGAGGAGATATATATATCTCGGATTGGAACCAGACGGGACGTGTCACAAAGTTAGTCAAAGAGAGGCTGTAGTCCCGAGGTCCGCGCGCAAATTACGCAACTGATCGACTCAAGCTGATCAGTATGACGCCGCATTTTTACCAAACGAAGCACTTTGCCCTGAATCTTTCCAATCTAGCTTCCTAATGAAGCTGTTGGTCCCCGCGTCATGTCACCACATGAAAGCCTTCTCGCAGAGCAAGAACGCTTTCGCTCATGAGGTATCGACGCCCCGTGTTGATGTAGCACGCATCGTACCGCAATATGTTTTCGAGTAGATGGTGGGCCCGGAGGGATTTGAACCCCCAACCAAGGGATTATGAGTCCCCTGCTCTAACCGTTGAGCTACAGGCCCGCAAAGGTTGCTGATGCGAGGCAAGGCGGCTGGAGTCAGTAACGCCTTTGGCCTCTTCAGTGTCGCATAGCGGCTTAGGTTTGCGCACGGTCTCCGGAGCCTGGGGACCAGCGGGAATCGCTACTACATGGGATGGAATGGGGCGAGGAGCTTTTTGTCGCTCGGCCCATCGTGTCTTAAAGCCGGGCCTCGAAGACCAGGTTAAAGGGTGTCTCGGCCGCACGGCGGAATTGGGTGAAGCCGCCTGAGGAGACGACCTCCTTCATGCGAGCCTCGCCGGCCTGCGCTCCCAGAGCCAAGCCAACCTCCTGCGAGCACGACGCCGGGGTGCAGATCATGGTCGAGGCCGAGTAGTAGATCCGCCCGACCGGATTGAGATTGTCTTCCACCTTGTCGTTAGCGTAGGGTTCGACGATCATCCAGGAACCGTCGGCAGCCAGTGTGGAGCAGACATGGGTGGCTGCTCCGGCAGGATCACCCATATCGTGGAGACAGTCGAAGAAGGTGACAAGATCGTAGCCGATTCCCGGGTAACTTTTGGCCGGGGCGACCGCGAAGGTGATCCTGTCACCGACGCCGGCTTTTTCCGCGGCCTTCCGCGCCCATTCGATCGACGCCGGATGATAGTCGAAGCCGAAGAAGGTCGATTTGGGAAATGCCTTGGCCATAAGGATGGTCGAAGACCCGTGTCCGCATCCGACGTCGGCCACGCGGCCACCCGTCTCAAGGCGTTCCTTGACTCCGGTGAGGGAGGGAATCCACTGCGAGATAAGGTTGGCAGCGTAGTTGGGCCGGAAGAAACGCTCGGTGCCCTGAAACAGTTCGGGATCGTGCTCATGCCAGCCAATACCGCGCCCGGTGCGGAAGGCGTCGGTGATTTTGGGCTCATCGCGCATGATGGAACCGATGATTTGGAAGGCCCCGGGAAGGAAGGCGGGGCTGTCGTCCACAGCCAGAGCAAAAGCCTGTTCTGGGGGAAGAGCGTAGGTTTTAGTCGCTGGATCGTAGGTGATGTAGCCGGAGGCGGCGTTTGCATTAAGCCATTCCCGAACGTAGCGCTCTTTCGTGCCTGTCTTCCCAGCAAGCTCCGACGGCGTAATGGGTGCTGCTGCAGCGGCCATGGCTTTGTAGAGTCCAAGTTTGTCCCCTACGACCACAAGCGCAGCGTGCATGGCCGCTCCCATATCCTGAATGGCCTGGTTCATAAAGGCGTTGAGCTTCGATTCGTCGAGAGCAGGTGGGGGTGCAGGTGTAGCCATGGTTTCCTCCGTTGCGCAATATCTATGCGCAGACCTTCGGAGCCCGTTTTGATGCGTCTATCCTGCTCCGCTCAGGAAGGAGATGGCAAGGGAGTATTAGCTTTCTCCTATTTTTCCGGAGTAGTTCCCGGGGTGGCGTTGCTGTCCTCTGGGGAAGGATTGATGTGGCCCTCGGCGTTTTCCGGGGTACCGGAGCGGACTGAAGTCGGTCCAGGCCCTGCGGTTGCAGGATTATCGCTCCGTGGACCGGAGGGCTCGACGCCGTGCCTTTTTGTGTCCGGAGATCTGCTGTCAACGGGAGTTCCTACGGGAGTTTTGGTGGCCATGATTGAAGTCCTTTCGCTCTTGAATAGGAGGTCGCGGAAAGGAAGGCCGTTGCCTGATGGTGGTGGCTGAAAACCGGGTGCTGTAACCTGTCTGAGGCATGGCAGAAGGCCATAGCGCAGATGGACACGGGTCGAAGCTGGTCCCGGGAGGAGTCTTCAGACGGCATGGATCGAAAGCAGAATTTGAACGAGGCGGCAGATCACGATCGCGCCCCTATTCTTGTTACTGGCGGCGCAGGCTTTATCGGCTCCAACTTCGTTCTGGAGTGGCTTGCCGCAGGCAAGGGGCCGGTTGTCAATCTCGATAAACTAACCTATGCGGGCAACCCGGAAAATCTCGGCGACGTAGAGAAGAACCCGGCATACACGTTTGTGCAGGGGGACATCTGCGATGCCGCTCTGGTAAAGCGACTGCTGGAAGAGCACAGGCCAAGCGCCGTGGTGCACTTTGCTGCGGAGAGCCATGTAGATCGTTCGATCCATGGACCGGAGGCGTTTCTGCGGACCAATATTGACGGAACTTTTACGCTGCTGCAGGGCGCGCGGGAATACTTCGCATCGCTTGAGGGAGAGCAGCGTGAGCGGTTCCGCTTTCTGCATGTCTCGACCGACGAGGTATATGGCACTCTCGAGCCCACGGATCCGGCGTTCCGTGAGGAGACGCCCTATGCCCCCAACTCGCCGTATGCAGCGTCGAAGGCCTCGAGCGATCATCTGGTGCGCGCCTGGGTCCACACCTACGGCCTGCCGGCAATCATTACAAACTGCTCAAACAACTATGGTCCGTATCAATTTCCGGAGAAACTGATTCCGCTGATGATCGCCAACGCGGGCAAGGGTAAACCCCTGCCGGTGTATGGCGATGGCCAGCAGGTCCGGGACTGGCTCTACGTAGCCGATCACTGCAGGGCGTTGATGACGGTCCTCGAACGCGGCCGCGTAGGCGAGACCTATAACGTGGGCGGAGGAAATCAGCGCAGCAACCTCGAGGTAGTCACAACACTGTGCAGCCTGCTGGATGAGCTGGTGCCGGAATCACCGTTTCGTCCGCATAAACAGTTGATTACCTATGTTGCGGATCGTCCGGGGCACGATCGCCGGTACGCAATCGATGCGCGAAAGCTCGAGGGTGAGCTCGGGTGGCACGCGCAGGAGAGCTTTGAGACCGGGTTTCGCAAGACGGTAGAGTGGTACCTGTCTCACACTTCATGGGTTGAGAATGTGACCAGTGGGGCCTACCAGCATTGGGTGAAGCAAAACTACGGAGCGCGCGATACCGCAGATACGGGGAGTGCGCGATGAAGGGAATCATCCTCGCAGGCGGCTCCGGCACGCGACTCCATCCGGTGACACAGGTTGTCTCCAAGCAGCTGTTACCGGTCTATGACAAACCCATGATCTATTATCCCCTTTCAGTGCTTCTGCTGGCGGGGATTCGGGAGATCCTGATCATCTCGACCCCGCAGGACACTCCGCGGTTCGAGCAGCTTATGGGCTCGGGTCAGCAGTGGGGAATCCGGCTGCAGTATGCGGTGCAGCCTTCACCGGACGGTCTGGCCCAGGCCTTCCTGATCGGCAAGGAGTTTCTTAACGGAGAGCCATGCTCTCTTGCCCTGGGCGACAACATCTTCTACGGGCACGACATGGTGAAGACGTTGCGGCAGGCCGCGACGAATCGCGAGGGTGCAACCGTGTTTGCGTACCCCGTGCTCGATCCGGAGCGCTATGGGGTAGTGGAGTTCGACGCGAACCGGAAGGCCATCTCGATTGAAGAGAAGCCCGTAAAGCCGAAATCACGTTATGCGGTGACAGGAATCTATTTTTACGACTCACAGGTGGTGAGCGTTGCCGAAGGCCTGAAGCCCTCCCCGCGAGGAGAGCTCGAGATCACGGATGTGAACCGCTGGTATTTGGAGCGCGGCCAGTTGAAGACCGAGGTGCTGGGGCGCGGGATGGCGTGGCTGGATACGGGAACGCATGACTCGCTGCTGGAGGCGGCGTCGTTCATTCAGACGATCGAGAAACGCCAGGGCCTGAAGGTGGCCTGTCTGGAGGAGATCGTCTATCGGCTGGGATATATCAACGAAGACCAGCTGCGGGGTCTGGCAGAAAAGATGGGGAAGAGCAGCTACGGACAGTATCTTGTCCGACTTCTCTCAGAGCCGGTGCTCTGGGGATGACTGAACGGATTCTGCTAACAGGAGTGACGGGCCAGGTAGGTGGCGAGCTTGTCCGGACACTGGCGACTTTCGGTGAAGTCATTGTCCTTATGCGGGA